>OCHN01001853.1_pt1 | contig 15417 bp, 14 predicted proteins | sample 1538911 | NCBI WGS metagenome assembly OCHN01 (sample SAMN04571736, study PRJEB22368) | human gut metagenome | biome: human gut; material: stool | host: Homo sapiens | place: Luxembourg | collected 2013-01-11 | reverse complement strand
AAGCCAATGAATCTGGATTTTCTTTGTAATCTGCATTCTGAGGTTTCAAGAGATGAAGCGTTAATGTGGGGTAAACTCCGAACAGGTAATGTTTTCATTTCGGGAACTTCTTACGTCCCCCCTATACCTAAAGCAGATGAAGTGGAGTCTGCTATTCAGATGTTACTAACTATACCTGATCCGACTGAAAGAAGCATTGAAATAATGCTTTGGGGAATGAAATCTCAGCTTTTCTGGGACGGCAATAAAAGGAACTCAATGCTAGCGGCAAATAAGATCATGATTGAAAATGGCTGCGGAATAATTTCTGTTCCAAATGAGTGCCTTGAAAAATTTAATGAAATCCTCTGTGACTACTATTCTAATGATACCATTGAACAAGCAAAAGAATTTGTCTATGAACATTGTATCGATGGTATAGATTTCACCGAACAGCAGGACAATGATGAGGACGAAGATCCCACTCCTAGTATGTGACTGTCTCACGGTGAGACACCACTAAAAATAAAAACAGGCGCGCTCAGAGCAATGCGCCTGTTTTTATTGCTCGAGTTACGAATAACGCATTGACATCTCCTACTTGTCAATGCGTAAAAATGCATCGTATAGGTTTGCAGAAAGTTTTATCCAAAAAATAATTGGCGAAGACTTGTTTCTGTGATATAATATAAATAAAGAAGGTACGGTCTGCGTTTGTTCAAACGGCAGGAGGACATTTATAAACTTGAACAGCGCAATAACGGAAAGCGGTGCAGTCACCACACTCTATTGCCGACTTAGCTGCGATGATGATAACGAGAGCAAGAGCCTCTCGATTGAAAATTTTCTCTCATATAAACCAATAAGTTGATCTATAAAAGAAGGAGTTACTTGCTGTGCTTTATTCACCGCTTTTGCTATTTTATATCTTACCTTTTGGATTTGGGGATTTCTTTAGCCTGTATCCACTGTGAAAGGTTTTGCTTATTTTTTGCAAGTTCCATTTATTTTATTCAGCTTGTTTGTCATACGATTCTTTATTTCAATCAAATATTCAACGCCCGTTATTCCTAATTCAGCGTATGTATTCCTTAGTACTTTAACAAAGTGTTTTATAGTCCTCGAGTTTCGATTTGCTATTCCTTATATGATATGAATCGCAAAGAATAATTGTTACGAAAACAATTGTGATTTCATCAAAACATGGTACCCCCAAAAGATGTTTGAACCGATAATTAATGTGACAAAAAGAACAATATTAAGAACCATTGTCACAAGAACAATTCTTATAGGTGACCGTTTTAATCTAAACCAAATCCTCCATTCAATTATTTCATTTTGTTCATATAACAAGAAAATAATAAGTCTTCCATTAAGCAAATCTTTTCTTAGTCATCAAATATCATCATTGATATTTGAGAAATCCTCAACGCCAGCCATGTCCGCCAGAAGAGCAGTATATCCCTTTAATGCCGTCTGAAGCTCGGCAAGTTCCTCCCTGAAGTTTCCCCAACTATTCACGTCCGGTTGATTGTCCAAATTATACTTGTGCCATTTTGATACAAATGGCCTTATATGCTGGTTTAAAACAGAAATGGCTATTTTGCTAAAGTTAACGCAATTGCATTTGTATTTTTTGAGGATCTCGCGAGTAATCCCAAACAGCTCATGTAAGCTATCCAATGCTTCTTGATTATCGCCCTCATCATCTTTTAGCTTTCGGGTTGCGCAGCGAGTCATCAATTCTATGTACATTTCCCATGCTGCATCTTTATCAGCGTCGGAAAACTCTATCTCAGCTTCCATAAAGGGAACCGTAAATTTTAGCTTGATGTTAAACTTGTTAAGCAGCTCTTTTAGTTTCAAATTTCTAACCACCTTTTATTGCTCCGGGAAGAGATTTCTAAGCCCAACCGAAATAAGTGTTATCACCTCATCTTGGAAAGGTGTGACGAACAAGCGGTTGTTTTGCTCGGTAGAAAGTCCGTTGTTGAGAGAAGATATACCAAGACTTAATACCTTGGAGTAATCAATATCTATTTTCTGCGCTTCATAGTCTTTCGCGGTTTTTTGATATTCGGACGATTTGCTGAGCTGCCATTCTATGGTCAGTTCCTCGGGCAGTATTTTGGTGCTTAGGTACCTACAAATTCTTTCGCTCATGCCGCCAAACCCGCCAAGAAGAAAAATCGGTTTTTTCTGTTCAACTGCCAAAAGGACTTCCTCAAGAATACCCGGCATACAACCTTTAAAATCAGAGATTTTTCCTCCAGCACAGATTCTTACATCGCTAACATCTATCATACGCTTTCTCATATCTGTCAGGCAGCGCCCCCAAATATAGCCGGTTATTTCATCGCCGGTTGTATATTCAACATCGGACGGAAGGCCACAATTTATAAACTTGCATACCCCCCTATGCTCAGCAGTCCACTGTTTTAACTCCGAAGAGTCCGATTGCTGCATAGGCCATGATGTGTAGTTCTCAATCAGTATTTTCTTCTCATTGGGAGAATGGTTACTTACTACTTTTGCTTCCTCAAAAAGGAACTGAGTAAATCCATTTGGTCTAAGGTCGCCGCCATACATCAGCAGCGCGTCATTTCTGATTATCTTCTGAGCAAGGATCTTTGCCAAACACTTAAGATGACTCTTATCCTGCCCCAAACGCGCCATATCTTCCTCTGGTGAATCAGAGATAGAAATGCCAAACCTTTTCCCTGAGATGTTCGATTTGCTGAATGAAAGAGGGGTGTGCATTGGCTTGTCCGTCAGCTTTTCCGACTCATCGGCATAAAGTTCAGGCTCCGGATATACAATTTCAGGCTCAGCAACATCCTTTAGCATAAAACTGTCCGGAACGCGATTAAAGGTTTTGGCATTTGTAAAATAGCTGTTGTTTTTGTACATGCCCATGAGCTTATCGCAGTATTGGAAACGAACGGTCTCCATTAAAGCGAACTCCAAAACCTCAAGAGCGTTATTATATCGAATGCTGGGATAATTGCACATCAACGGAAAGCTTCTGTCCTCAATTCCATCAATGCAGTTTACTTCAACTATCGGACGGTCATTTTCCTTCGCGCAAATGACTTCCTTCTGGCACCAAAATCTTGCCGAATAGGAGTTTGAATGTACTATAATTAGGGTCGATTCTTTAATGCTCTCAATTATAGCGTCGTCGAAATCGTCACCATTCTGAATGTCATTCACATCAAAGAAATTAGACATCTTTGTATCGGAATCAATAAATGATTTTAGCTCTTTTGCTAATTTTACACCATTATCATCGCTTTTAGCATGGCTGATAAATAGTTTCAATTGTTTGTGGTCTTTAAAACAGAACAACCAACGGTATATCTCATGAGAAATCTCCACAAACATTCGCCGGCTAAGCTCTATATCCTGATATTTTTTAATATAATCACCATAACGTATGGCATTAGAAGGAGATATATAGTTAAGTGCAGTTCGGTCTAAAGCAATGTAGATAACTTTTACTCCGTCTTTCTTTTCGACCTCGGACAAGTATTCTGTCCACTCGTCAGATGCAATAATACTGCTTCCGACAAAAGCAAACACTAAAGTCTTTTCAGCCATCGTGTTTATTTCCGGAGGTAGATCATCATTCTTTGATGTATAGCAGAATATAGGGAAATCCAACGAGTGAAGAAACGAGTTGTCAGGGTTTCTAGATAACTTCTGCTTGCAATATTCTACAATTGGAAAAACCGTTTCCTTGTCTTCAGGATGCCAAATAAACTGTATAGATAAAGGTGATAAATACATAATGTTTCCTCCGAAATAAAAAAACTATTCTCCTCTATACCATTGGAATGGTCCTGAGAACTTGCAGGGACACCCAATATACCCGCTGTCATTTAAGCTTTCAAGCCAACTCTTTACCTGATTGTAGAAAAGGCTGTCTTCCCATACACAGTGACCTCTTTGGGCTTTCAACAAACAAGTTAACGCAGATGGAACCTTTATTGCCAGGTTTCCATAATACCAAAATTGCTTTGCAACAAGCACTTTTTTTCCCGGAACATCCCTTTTATAATTATTGTAATTTGTTGTGCCGTCTTCGTTGCTGTGATGACTGAATTCTTGAACCGTTATACCTGTTTCAGAGGAAGTGTGATAGATGTTATCACCGTACATCTGCATTTTGCTACCGCCCATATAGGGCTTTTTATCTTGAAATCTTGAGTCAATCCAGTATTGGTCATAGGTTAATATCTCGGATACTATCATTGCATATATCATGCGACCTGAATATGCACTGTTTTGAGCCCCTGAACCAATTCCTATAATAATATCTCCAATTTCTGCATTTTTCCTGATTACCGGTTTGCAGGTTGCAAGAGTGCAAAACCCATGAAAGGGATTCGGTGCGAAACCGAAATCCCTTGCTACAACATAAGAATATACCTTCATTTCCTTAGCATGTACCATGAGAAGCACTATTCGGAGCAGCCGGGTTTCCGTTTTGGTCCTCCCAGAATATACGATTGGTTTTTATTGCTTCGTCAATCTTATCAGCATTCCAACTTACGCACGATGTCGCATAATTCTTCAAAGCTTCCGGAAGTTTCGAATCAGTTTCACCGGGGAGATATACGCCAATAATCGGTTTCCCTTGCTTAAATGCATATTCAATCTCCCAATCAACCCACTCACTCTTGTGCGTATTGTTTCCTATAAGGACTACAACTGTGCCCGCCCAATCAATAGCCGGTCGAAGATATGCACTTTTTATGTATTCTTCGTTGTTTGCGCGGTTAGGCTCGCTCTCCTTTATTGAGCTATCCCTAAAATTATAGCCGCGCTTTTCCATCAGCTTTTTAAAGGCCTCGATTTTGGATTCATCTTCACCCTTGTGCGACACAAACAGATTAATAGTTTTAGACATTGCTAATTCCTCCTTGTTTTCTTCTTGCCCAATTCGTCCACAATACTTTATAGACGATATTGGAACAGCTTTTTAGTATCTCTTCTTTGGTATCCCCAAAATGCTCTTTGTACGCAGAATATGTGCATATCATTTTTAGAATGTTATTATATGCTTCATATCCGGTATCTTCTTGTGACAAATGATACAGTTCAGCCGAGTCGACCTTAGTAACGGATAAATGCACCATTACATCATAAATTGCTCCAATGACTCTATCAAAATCATCCTTTGCTATTCCAAGTGAATCGGGGTTTTCATATTCGCTGATGCTATTTCCAACGGATGATTCCTTGTTAGTATAGATATGTAAACTATCGCTGATGTGATTGTAAGTTCCTACCTCCACACCTAACCATGAAGCCAGGATTTCCTGGATTGAGGTAAACTGAACAATGTTATACGGAAGTCCTAAAACGAGATCGTTGCTCCTCATAACCTGAGTCCATTCAAGCTTTCCTTCTCGCAGTTTTATCATGGAACATATATTGCAAGGAATATCATGATTATTTGGCGCTCCGTTATTCTGTGGAAGATCGGTACGGGGATCCCATATCATCATAACGGCTTGTCTGCTCTCAGGATGGTTCTTAAGCGTATCATACACACGCTCAAGCTGGTTAAACCCATATCTGTACATTATTCTTTTTCCATACGCACCAGGATATTCTTCATAATCTCCAGCAAACTGAGGCAAAACCGGATTCCAGTAGTTTATGGTTTTAGATTCATCACAACCATGTAGAATCCAGATTAATTCAGCAAGCGCATAGCCAATGCTGAGGGGGAGGATTTTTGCAGGTTACCCACTTTTGGACAGGATCATTGATAGAAATGGTGGTATGCAATAATTCTTTTGTAGAACCACAGCGGCTTTCAATAATATTTGTTTTGCTTACTGTGTTGAACGCCTTTTGCCATATTTCATTTGCAGTTTCGCCTTGAATGTTGTGGAACATAATACTCACCTCATGTAATTTCCCATTTGGGCGGATAAAAATACTCTATTGGATTTGAAAGATTTGGAGTAAAATGCTGTTTTATTCTTGAACGGTTATTGCCTTTATATTCGGGGAATGCCACCCTAGTATATTTGTCTGTTTCACAAAAGAGATTCTGGCAGTCAATCAACTGAAGTTTCCTGTTTCCAAGATAAAGAAACTTAAGTCCAAGACGTTCAAATTCGCTTTCTTGATTTTCCGCCATAAGCCTTATGATGTATTCATCAGAATGCCCATTTGTATCTGAAAACAACTTGGCGATTCCACTGCGTGCTCCCGGGCCAGCGACAACAAAGTCCATCTCGCTAAAATCACACAGTTCACTATAATTTATGTCTATTGCATATTGAAAAGCAAGAAACCTGCCAAGCGAAGGATAGCTTAGAAGCAACTCATATAATTCCTTGAGATTTTTCGTTTTTGCAATTTTTGCAACTATATGTTCTGACATCATTAGCTCTAGTAGCTTTAAGTTGTTATCATGCTTATGCAGATAGCCGAACGATGTCCCAGATGGCATGATGTATGCAGCCGAATAGATCTTTTTTTTGCTTTCAAGTAGGTCATTAAGGCAGGAAGAGAATTTATCAAAAGAGTATGTTTTATAATCTAATGAGCCAAAATTTTTTTCAAGATGTTCCCAAGTTTCGATCCTGTTGAATAATTTGAACAAAATAATTCTAAAAAAGGTATCTTCAGGAGAATATATATTACCGGTTCCGCCGCAGTAAATTACATTTCTAATCAAATACTGACTCACTCGATCAGAGGCTCTATATGGATTTGTAAATTTGTATTTTTGCAAGATGGGATCAATTGTCCACGGGTAAGCTGCCCCTGCCTTTCTCTGAACAAAAACATTCTGACGCTTTGCAGCAAAAATCCAATAGGTATCGTAGATCGGGGAAGGAATTATCCCCTTTGCTTTTAGGAAAGGAATGTCGGGGATTTCTTGATTAAAATTGCATTCGTCAAGTTTTATTTGTAAGTTCAATTCTTTCATTTATACCCATCTTCTTCCTCTAAACCTATCTCTTTCCTCTAAATACTATTATAGTACAACATCATATACACGTCAATACCTTTGTTCGAAAAAAATGTAGTTTTTTCCTTTTTACAAACCATTATAATCACTAAAAATAATCCATTTCAGTTATTGCATAAAAACACTTGGTAATTGTCTTGTTTTGCACAGAACTGATATAAAATTCACAATAGATTACATAGACAAGGAGAACACTTATGAACATATCAGTTGCAGTTAAGGATTTTTTAATGTATTGTCAAGAGAGAAAATGCCTTAGTTCAAAAACGACCTATACTTAATTCTATTGATTTGAATCAATTCTGTGTTCATTCAAATAACCAAATAACTCATTCTGCAAAAGGTCATTGAAGAATATATGTCCTATATGCATAGAAAGCATAACCCCCAAACCGTCAAGCAAAAGATTGCAATGCTAAAAGCGTTTTCGCATTACCTTATTTTGCAGGATGAATTAGAAACAACCCATTTAATAAAATTGATACAAGCTTTAGAGAAGAGCAAGGTCTTCCTAAAACAATACCTATTGATATTATTAGGAACATTCTTGTAGCTACATATACCAACTATAAAGCAATTACTGCTTATTCACAAAATGTGCTTTAAGTGATATAGCACTTCAGGAAAACCTGTTTGCAACAGGTGCCAGAGTTTCAGAGGTGTGCTGTCAGACGATGGACTCCAGGGACCTTTCCAATCACATTGTGAAAATATAGGGGAAAGGCTCTAAAAAAAGAATTCTTCATATTGAAAGAACTAACTGCATACTACAATCCCTTTGAAAATGATATTACAGATAGTGGCTTCTTTTTTGTGAACAAGCTAAGTCATAGGCTGAGTGAGTAATCAGTAAGATTCATGATAAACCGATATGAACGGCAGATAAATTATAGAAAACATATACTACCACCCAAATCTATATCCATGTTTCATTCCTAAAGCAAAAGGAAATACTCTCAACAAAGCGCCCCAGAAACAAGATGGAGTTATCCAAGCAAGAAATCTTAGGGGTCTGCACTATACTTGCAAGTGAAAAATGATCTTGTATCCTGTAATTCTTTGGAGTAATTCTCAAAGAAGGAATAAAGTCCGTCCAAAGGATAACCACAGAATTTTGATTTGTCCATATTATTCCACTTGTTTAGTATATCTTCCGATAATTCATCAAGGTGACTTAATGATACATCATACGATAAATTCAAATCTCGCTTTTCTATATTAGCATTTACGCCGGCGTGTTCAAAAAACAGGAGAAACGGTTCATATCTACGATAATCACACAGTGACTTTCTCCTTACAAGCTGGGTGCATAGCATTTCTGAAAAAATCCACGGCGAATAAGTTGTACAAATTTTCTTGTCAAGATCATTAAAAACCTGAATGGAGTTTTCGGTGTTAAGAAAGAACACAGCTTCGGTTTTGTCTATCAGCTTATGAAGCGCAGCGTCAAGAAGAATATCCACATGCTGGGAGGCCTTCAGGCATTTTTCATGACTATATACAATGCCGCCACCAGGCTTTTCCATCTTATCGCTGTATTCGTTATTAATCTCTTCAAGCAGGTCATAGGCATATTTCCAGAAGAGAGAATCAATGAATGATACAATTTTGAATTTTTTATACAACCAACCCGCAAGCGCGTAGGCAAGTCCTTTATCTTTGCTCGAATGGGAAATGAAAACATCAGCCTTTACCTGCGGGAACCATTCATCGCTAATCTTCGAAGCGGAAATTGACTCATTCCGAATTATGTTTTCTATGTCTTGTTCTGCACGGTCATTATTTTTTTTAAGACTTTCAGCATATTCGCATAGTTCCCCAAAGTCTTTACCAAAAAAATCCTTGGTTATAGTAAGATTGAAACCGGAAAACATCTTCGATCATTCCCTTCCAATTTGTTGTAATGAAAATATATTCATATGTAATTATACATTGTTCGTGTCAATTTGTCAAGTATAGCTATAAAAAAATTAAAATTTATTGTTTATGCTTGCAAACCTTACCGAATGTATGAGCGAAAACGTTGTTTCTACAATAAATAACATAGATGTAATAAATTCTTTATTCTATTAGTTTTTAGGCTGATTTGTGTGGAGAATCTCTAATTTCTTACCTGTTTATATGATTGTGTCTTAAATAACAATAATTTTCATTTTTCAACTGTTGTCAATTACCACATTAGTTCTAGCTAAAGCCGGAAGGTTTTATTCTCCATTCAATAAGTTCATATTAACAAGTTCTTTATTCTTATCAATAAACATCAGGATATCTCTTTGAATCAAGACATTTTCAATATCACTAATAATATAAAAATAGAGTCTTTCATACCTTCGATGTTGATGATCTTTTCCATAATAAAACTATTCCTTTGTAAAAATATTTATTTACAATCCGTTAATGGGAAGAATGCTTGGGTTTGAACCACCACAGCCGCAGTGCATTGCACATAACAAATACAGAGTTGAAACTCATGGCGAGCGCACCCAGTATAAGACTAAAGGGGTTATAAAACAACCCGGCTGCAAATGGGATTCCAATAGTATTATAGAAGAATGCTCATAACAGGTTTTTGATTGCGTTTTTGAAAATCCTATAAAACAATACGGTGAGTCGAAGTCCACCGTATTTATTTTTTTCTGTGATTTTTCCGTTCAGCTTCTTTCTGTTTCTTAACCAGATTGTCAATATAATTCCACTCAGTCACACACTCATAAATGTACGAAGACGATTAATCCTTTTCAGCCTTGCCTGTTTCTCGGTGAGTTTGTTCTGGGTACGGACATACGTTGGAAGTAATTTCAGTCTGTCCTCCAGCTCCGCAATAATACCATTCTTGTCAACAATTCCTTTCGCTGCAGCTAGTTTGACCTGTCCCATAGGATCCAGCCAGCGCCTGTTCTGGACATTTTTAAAATAAAAACGGATCTGGGCAATTTCAGAATAGGAGCTTCATTCCACAGCGCCTTTAATTCTTCGGTTTTCTCATTAACGCTATTACTTGCTTCAAGGACGAGAACACCAGACTCTGTCGTCCAGCATACCGTTACGCTCGTAGTAGCGCATTTCGATATGAGGGCGGCGTAAATCTTCCGTTGCTTTCACTTCCTTATCTTTGAAGAACGGGCAGCCGCCCCTAAAGCTGCTGCTCACCAAAGTTGAGTATTTTCCGTCCCAATAGTCAAAGAACTTACTGGAATTGCAGTGGGGCAACTTGGTGGTATAGAGAATATTCAACATAATAGTCTCCGTTTTTGGAGTGTTTTGGTATGTTGAATTTCGACTATAATGCCAAAGATTTTGTCTGCGTTTTAAACATGGCAATGACATCTTTGTTAATTATTAACATGTAATTGTGCTAAAAATTAAGCAAAAGGCAGATTTATTAACAAAAGGAAGACCTTGAAAAAACTCTCCCTTTTTATTCTTCGATTTATGGTTCGGCGAATGTCTATACTATACTTTTTATATAGAAAAAAGGACACCTTTCAGTGAAAAAGTGTCCTAATTATTGGTTCGGGTATTATCTGCGTTGATTATATGGCACTACAAGTTCTTTTGTAATGCGGGTTTGCGAGTATATTCCTTTGATGTCCCCTGTGACCCGTGGCAAAAACGGATTTCAAAAGCCCGGTTTGCTGGCAAAACCGATTTTTTCGACAAGCTGTAGCCGCCGTGCTAATACGGCGGCTTTATAACCATGCATAGTTATTAATTATTTAATGCTTGCATTGCAATATTCCAATCCTGCTAACTTTTTGCGCATTGGGAATGGCTCTCTTGTTTTCCCCCACACCCCTTTAGCGCTTTTGAAACGTTTAGCTGCGCGCCAGCGCGCAGAGTGGTGAGGGCTCCGCCCTCACACTCCCGCTTCCTTTTGTAAGCAAAAGGAAGCGAAAACCAATATGCTACGCAGAGTTTAAAAGTTGTTCGACAAACTGAATCCCCCGGAGGCGATCCGGGGGATTTTCGGTTGATTTGATATTCGCTTAAACCCTGAGTTTGCCGACCTGCTCCTGAAGCAGTCTTGACTGAGCGGAAAGCTCCTCGCAGGAGGCGGCGGATTCCTCGGCGGTCGCGGAGTTCGTTGCAATTACCTGGGAGATCTGCTCGATACCCGCAGTTACCTGCTGAACTGCCTTCGCCTGCTCGTCTGCCGCGGAGGATATCTCCGAAACCAGCTTCGCGCTCTCCTGGGAAAGCCCGGTGACCTGCTGGAGGGTCTCGGCGGTCTGCTTTGCAATGCCGGAGCCGTTCTGTACCGCGTTGATCGTGGAGGAAATCAGCTCGCGTGTGCTGTTCGCGGATTCAGCCGACTTGGAAGCAAGGTTGCGTACCTCGTCCGCGACTACCGCGAAGCCCTTTCCGGCTTCTCCTGCGCGGGCAGCTTCTATCGCGGCGTTCAGCGCGAGTATGTTCGTCTGGAATGCGATGTCCTCGATGGACTTTATGACCTCGGATATCGCTTCGGACTGCTTTTCGATCTGATCCATTGCTTCGAGCATGCGCTCCATCTCGCCGCCCTGGCGTATCATCTGCTCGGCGCAGTCGTTGGAGATATCGCTTGCCTTGTTGGAGTTCTCGGCGGTCTTGTTGATGTTGCCGGAGATCTCCGCAATTGTGGAGGACAGCTCGTCGACTGCGGTAGCCTGGCGGGTCGTGCCTTCCGCGAGGAGCTGTGAGCCGTCAGCCATCTGCTGCGCGCCCGCCATTACATCGTTCGCGGAGGAATTCATGTTGCCGATTATGCCGCTGAGGGTATCCTTTATGCTGCGGAACGAGCGGTTGATCTCCTCGAAGCTGCCAATGTATTTCACGGAGGGCTGCGACGAGAAATCGCCGGTTCCCATGCCGGAAAGCACGTGGGAGATGTCGTCAACGTAGGTGTGCAGGGTATGCTTTGCTTCGGTGATCTTCTCGGCGATGTCGCCCATTTCGTCGGCGTTGAAGCTGAATTCGGAATCAGGCGCATTCAGTTCGCCGGCGCTGAGCTGACCGCATATCTTCACGACCTCCGAAACTGGCTTACGTACAAGCCTGTTCATCACCGCGAACAGCAGGAATCCCGCGCCCACGCATACCGCGATGAGAACTGCCGCAGAAATAATAATGGCTTTGAAAAGCTCCGCGTCAGCCACCGCAGTGGAGTAACCCGCGAAGTACGCGCCGACCACCTGACCGTTAAAATCAGTCATGGGAGTGTAGTTAACGTAGTAGTTCTGACCGTTTATCGCCGTTTTACCGATATATGTGCCGTTGTTCTGAACCATGTTCCAGATGCCGCCGTCCATCTTGGTGCCTGTGTTGCGTACTCCGGAGCTGTTCATAATAGTGGTGTTGTAACGGGTGTCGCCGCAGAATATGGTAAGCTCAGCACTGGTTTTTTCCTTTACGTCGTCAACGTAAGTGGGGTCGTTGAGGTCGGTGCCGACTACCAGAGCGCCGTTCTCCACCGGGCGGCAGTATACGGAGTACAGCTTGTCGCCGTCCGCCATTACGCCCTTCATCCCGCCTGCCTTTACCCGTGCGATTGCGTCGTCGCTGAGCGGGAAGTTTTCGGTGCTCCAGACTGCCTGATCACCGTTTATGTACGCTGCGAAGCTTGCTTCAGAGGGCTTGTTGGACGCCCAGGTACTGTCGTAGTCCGAATTGTTTATCTGTCCCCATGAACTTGCGATGAGAAGTTCGGCTACGTCGCCCATTTCTTCGATATCGCTCCTGATTTCAGAAGAGAGCACGTTTACGCCGGTATTTGTCTCTTCTTCCTGGAGCGTTCCCACGAACGACATAAACACTACAGTCGTCACAACAGCCAGCATTATTGCTGCAATTACGGCAACCAGGCAAGAAATAACAGTGATCTTTGTTCCGATCCTCATTGACCTTTTCACTTTTGATGATACCTTCCTTTCAACGCATCACATCTCTGTGAATTCCTGGAATTGTACAATATACATTTCCAGTTTATTATATGTATTATCGACAGAGTTTAACTAATCTTTAGCTTTTTTTAAAATTTTTTTACTTAAATCACGCGAATATTAAAAATGTGGTATACTGCACAACGGTGAAAAAACAGCGCACATAACCCAGAGTCTCTCCGCATAGTATTTACAGAAGAACAGGACATGCAGGAGGGAACGCATATGGGACTTAAAGAGGCGCTGACAGCGCTCGGGGAGGCTCCTTACCAGCACACGACGGTGACTCTGCGGGACTGCGCGGAACTTATCGCGGAGAACTGCGCCGGAGTGATAAGCTGCACAGACAGCCGGGAGGTCTCCGGCGAGATCGTGCTGAAAATTCGCTGCGCCGGCGAGGAACGCCTGATGAGGGTTCAGGGCACCGGGCTGACCCTCGAGAGCGGCGGAGCCTACGGAGTACGCGTCACCGGGAGTATCGAAGCGGTGAGCTTCCTCAGTCTGTGAGGTGGGAACATGGAGGAAAAACAGAGGGGATTGCGGTTCGGCAGCGTGGAATTCAGCGGGTACGGGGCGTTCCCGGAGCAGTTCACGACCGAGCTTATCAGCCGCGGCGTGGAGCTGCGCCGGGTAAGATTCGGCGACGGGACGATAAGCGGCTCGGTCTCCCCGGCGGACTACTGGGAGACTGCCCGGACAGCGCGCCGCTGCGGTCTGCGTATCCGTGCAGGGAAGCGCCGGGGGCTGTACTTCACGGCGCTGAGGTACAGCCGCCGGGCGGGGCTGTACGTGGGGTTCCTGGCGTTCGTGATGCTGACGGCGCTCAGCGGGAGCCGCATTCAGGATATCGAGATAGTGAGCTCCGGGACGGTGACGGCGGCTCAGCGCTCGCAGATAATGTCGATACTCGGGGAGTGCGGACTGACCGAGGGAAGCTCCGCGCGCCGCCTGGAGAACAGCACCACCGCCGCAGAGCGCCGGATACTCCTTGAGATACCCGAGGCAGCCTGGGTGGACGTCACCTGCGTTGGTTTCCGGCTGGAGGCGGCGGTGGAGATGGGAACTCCCGCGCCGGAAATGCTTGACTCGGACGCTCCGTGCAATCTGGTGGCTTCCCGGGCGGCGGCGGTGGTGTCGCACGTCGTGCGGGACGGAGTGCTCGTCGCCGATACCGGAAGCGGCGTCCCAGAGGGAGGTCTGCTGGTCAGCGGGACAGTCGCCGACGCCGCCGGAAACGTTATCCTCAAGCACGCCAGCGCCGAGATCATAGGGGAGTACACCGAGACCCGGGAGTTTTTCGTGCCTTACAAGGAAACGCTGCGGCTTCCTGAGGGGGAGACGGCGGAGTACAGGTGGCTGGTCTATGGCGACGACGAGTACCCGCTGTTTTTCGGCGGGGCGGCGATGGAGGATTCGGTGTACTCCGAGGAGACCGAGGCCGTAAGGCTGTTCGGGAAGGAGACCCCTCTGAAGATCAGAACCGGACGGTTCACCGGGTACGTCAGCAGGAACGTTACGCGCTCCGCCGACGACTGCCTGGCGGAGCTGTCGAGGCAGCAGGCGGCGTTCGAGGAGAACTTCTATGCAGGTCAGGAGGTGTATTCCTGCGAAAAGACCGCCGTTCCGGAGCAGGACGGGATACGGCTCAGGTGCGTTTACACCCTGCGCGGGAACATCGCGAAGGAGCAGGAGATACTGCTTTCTTAGCCGGGAAGCCAGGGCGCTGAGTAAAAATCACGAATCGGAGTTCACGATGTGGGCTCCGATTTTTTGTGCAATAACAACAAATTCTTTTTTGGAAAACTGTTCACAGAGGACAAAACCTATAAAATATATAAGAATTCATCAAAACCTATTGACAAAGTGGGCATTGTCTGATATAATCATCACATAAAGCCTATCGGAAGGATAGGCAAAAGAGGAGGCGGAAATCATGAACGCTATATTTACAAAGCTGCTCCGCAGGAATTTCCGCTTCGGACGAATGCGTACGGCGGCACCGCAGGACTGAATTGAACGGTCATGCAGTGCTGCCTTCCCCCGAAACAACAGGGAGAACTAAAAACGTCACAATGAGGTGAGAGCAAAGCATGATACGTCTGGAGCACATTACCAAGACCTACGTCAACGCCGGCAAAAAATTCAACGCCGCGGACGATGTGAGCCTTGAGATAAAAAAGGGCGAGATATTCGGCATAATCGGCTTCTCCGGCGCGGGAAAATCCACGCTGGTGCGCTGTATCAACCTGCTTGAGCGCCCGGACAGCGGAAGGGTCTTTATAAACGACAAGGACATTACCGCCCTGCGCGGCGCGGAACTCCGCAGGCAGCGCAAGAAAATAGGAATGATATTCCAGCACTTCAACCTGTTCGCTTCGCGGACAGTGCTGCAGAACGTAATATTCCCGATACGCTACAACGGGCTTTCCGCAGCGGAGCGCAGGAAAAAGGCGCTGGAGCTGCTCAAGCTGGTAGGTATCGCGGATAAGGCGGGCGCGTACCCCTCGGAGCTTTCCGGCGGCC
>OCHN01001852.1_pt1 | contig 15422 bp, 9 predicted proteins | sample 1538911 | NCBI WGS metagenome assembly OCHN01 (sample SAMN04571736, study PRJEB22368) | human gut metagenome | biome: human gut; material: stool | host: Homo sapiens | place: Luxembourg | collected 2013-01-11 | reverse complement strand
TGGCTTGCTGTACAGTATTCAGATAGTCCTGCCTTTACAATTCTGAAACTATTCCGAGCCGTGACGGTGGGGATTGAAATTGATAGGAGTACTATCTTCAAATCTTCTAAGCAAACACAATCCCCACCGTCTTGACGGCAAAAAGTATAGCAATTTTGGAAACAGTCCGGTAAATTACAAAATGAAGATGATGTAGAATAACGGTTTTGCAATGCCGTCAAGCCACCTCCCCTTTTTCGAGGGGAGGCAAGGACGTGGTGCTGAGCGAGAGATTATTGTCCTTTTGCAATGATTGTAGAAATGGAGAGGGTCGATGCAACGGGAGGGGCAAGCCCGCTCCCCTACGAAAAGCGAGAGGGATAGTGCGGGTTTGGGAGGGTTGGTGCGGATAGGGAACAATCCCTCCGGTAGTCGCCCGAATTTTTTCGGGCGACAGCACCTCACCTTTGACAAGGGAGGCAAGGACATGGTGCGGGGCAAGAGATAGTGCGGGTTTGGGAGGGTTGGTGCAGGAGGGGAGCAATCCCCACCGTCACGGCTCGGAATAGTTTCAGAATCGTAAAAGCAGGACTATCTGAATACTGTACAGCAAGCCGAAAAACCTCTACAGCCGTGCCACCTCCCCTTTTTCGAGGGGAGGTAAAGACGTGGTGCGGAGCGAAGCGGTTGATGTGCTTTTGAGAAGGTTGTGGGAATGGAGAGGTTGGTGGGTATAAAGCAATCCCTCCGTCTTGACAGCAGAAAAGTTTGATAAATAAAAAAGGTGGACGTGTCACAAACAGAAAGCAACAATATCAAGGCTTGTGCCTTGCCGTCAAGCCACCTCCCTTTGACAAGGGAGGCAAGGATATAGTGCTTTTTGAGGGATAGTGCGTGCTTTTTGAGGGATAGTGCGGTTTTGCAATGGTTGTGGGGATTGCAATATTAGGTGCAACGGGAAGGGCAAGCCCGCTCCCCTACGAAAAGCGGGTGGGATAGCGCAAATACGAAGCCGTACAAGCACACACAGACGCTCGCCCTACGAAAAGCGAGAGGGATAGTGCGGATGCGAAACAAGCAGAAATCGGTTTTTGTTTAGCCTATATGCTTTCAAGTGCGTAGCCTTTGCCTCTTTCGTAGGTGATAGTCACATCGGCTTTGTTATCATTGAGTTTTTTATTAAGCCGTGAAACCGCCGTGAAAAGCGCATTTGCGTTGTCGGAATACGGCAGACCCCACACATTCTCATAAAGCTCGGCTTTCGGCACTGTACTGCCGATATTACGGGCAAGCATAAGCAGAATCGAGAACTCTTTCTGGGTGGTGAGCAGGTCGTTGTCGGCAAAATATGCCGCCATTGAAACCGTATCAAGTCTGAGCCTTCCGAACGAGATATAACGCTTATCTTTCCGCACTGAGCGAAGCCTTGCCTCTACCCTTGCTATCAGCACCTGAATATCGTAGGGCTTCGGCAGATAATCGTCACCGCCTGCTCTCAGCGCCGTTATAATATCATCGTTTTCGCTGAGTGCGGACAGGAACAGTATCGGAATATCGTACTTTGCCTTTATCTCACGGCAAAGCGATATTCCGTCGCCGTCAGGGAGCATTATATCGAGTATCACAAGATCGACATCGTTATTCGACAGCATATAACGGCACTGCGCCGCATCTGCCGCTTCAAGAACGCTGTAATCCTCAATAGAAAGACACGAGCTGTTTATCTTCATTATATGCGGATTGTCCTCTACAAGCAGAATCGTACTCACTTTGCATCTTCCTTTCCACACGGTACGGTAAAGCGGAACACCGCTCCGTTTTCACTGCTGTCTGCGGTTATTTTGCCGCCTGTCGATTCTATAATATCACGGCAGATATAAAGTCCCAGCCCGTTTCCGCCGTCCGTGCTGTAGCCTTTGTCAAACAGATGTGCAAGCGCCTCACGGGATATTCCCGTTCCGGTATCGGATACCGTGAACACGGCGAAATTATCACCGTCGGAGGATTTTTCTGCCGAAAATATCACTGTTCCGTTCTCGGTATGCTTGCCCGAATTTACAGCCAGATTTATAAGCACCTGAAGCAGCATTTCACGGTTTGCTATTATATCAGGGCAGTTATCCGCCCTTGTGACAAGCCGGTTGCCGTGCTTTGCAAGTATAGGTCTGCAAACCGCCGCCGCATCGGAAAGAACGTCCCTTGCGGCAAACCTGCTCAGCTCCATTGCTGTGACCTCGTTATGAGATACCGAGAGCAGCTTTGTCACCATATCGGACAGACGCTGAGCCTCGCTTGAAATCGTTTCAAGATTTGACAATGTTTCATCGTTTACGACATTCTTTTCTATCTGTTTTTCGGTAAGCTGTGCGTATCCGCTCATTACCGTGAGCGGAGTTTTCATTTCGTGGGCGATATTGTGCATAAAATCGGTTTTCAGCCTGTCGATCTTTTCAAGCGTTTCATTCATATGGGTGACCTGCGATTCACGCTGTTTTGATTCGTCAAGGCGGCGCTCTGTTCTGGACAGATTTATAGTAAGCATGACCGCATTACAGAACACGAACAATATAGTCGCATAGGAGCGGATATAGAATATCTTTGTGAAGTAGGTAAGCCCTTCTATCAAATAAACGACTGTGGTAAGCACAACGGTAGAGCATACTATAATGCTGTCGATGTAGCCCATAAGCCTGTGTTTTACCGCCGTAACACAGATATATACAGAAGAAAGAATCAGATATACCGCCATAACAGCGCCTGCAACAACGGTAAAATGCGTATAAACGGTTGACGGTGTAAAGATGTAGAACAGCAATATCGCACCTGCCGAGCATATAGAGGTCACAACAAAACGCTTATGCGGTCTTAATCCGAGTGCGGCAAAGGCATAGAGCAGTATAAACACGAAGTAAAGTATATTCGTGATGTATTCGAGCTTATGCTCAGTGTACCAGTCAAGATAGGGGAACAGTACGCCTATCTGCTTGCTTTCGTATATGAGATAATGCAGAGCCGCAGTAAGACAGGACAGCGAAAACCACATCATACTGCGTTTTCTGTTTCCGAGAAGGAACATTCCGAAAAAGAATATTGCCATAGCAAGCAGAGTTCCTGCAATAAGTCCGTCGCAAACGGTCTGTGCCCTTTCATTTGCGGATATAAGCGGAGCTTTTGCAAGGCACAGCTTTTGTATCGTGCCTGTCCTGTGATTAAACCATGCGTGACGGATTATTATCTCCGCAGTATCCGCCTGTGCGGTGAAATATAGCGTGTATCTGTCTGTCGCAGGGACAAATTCTTCGGCATTGTCGGACACCTTACCGACCTCGCTAAGCAGTTTTCCGTCAATATAAACCTGTTGCGCATAGGTCGCCGTTTCTCCGGAAAGTCCGTAGGTGACACCTTTTTCAAGGGGCAGTACTATGCGGAATGTGGCATATTTATCATCGGGATTGCCCTGCGATATATCGCCTTTTGCAAAATCGTCCGGAGTATACAGCCGTCCTGTGTAATATTCGCCGGAGGATATATCTATACCGACGCCTTGCTTTGACAAATCGACATCAGCTATTTTGTCCGCAGACGGTATATCGACAGATTCCGGCATTGTGCCTGCGGTAAGAAGATAGAAAAACAAAGAAACAATTATTATAAACAATACGCATACAAAAGCTGTTTTGGCATTTCTCCGCACATTTCCGTTCATACTATCACCCTCTTGTATTTTACTCCGCTTTTTCGGCAGATACGGCTTTCTTGCCGAATTGTAAGAAAATTCTTATTCTATTTTAACACAAAAAAGGAAAGCCGACAAGGAGAATGCGCAAAATAAAATATTAACAAGCAAAAAAGTCTTTTCTTTTTCGGCGATATGTGATACAATAATAGGGAACATATTTAAAAAATCTCCGATGAAAAGGAACGGAATAAATTATGAAGAAGATATTACGCTTTGCATCTGCTCTGCTTTGCGGGGCTATGCTGTTATGCTCGCTTTCCGTTACCGCTTTTGCGGAAAACGACGACGAGGTATATGATTTTGACCCGAACACCGACAAGATATACAGCGAGGCTGTGTATATGGTCAACACCGATACGGGAGATGTGGTGTACAAGAAGAACGAGAGCAAGAAAATGTACCCTGCTTCAACCACAAAAATAATGACGTGCATAATTGCGCTTGAGCATCTGTCCGAGGCCTCTTTGTCAAAGAAGGTGGAAGTGCCTTATGACTGCTTCAACGATTTCTACGAGGACCCGAACTACAGCGACCCGTCAAATGCGGCAATAGAGCCGCTGCAGGACAACCTGACATACAAGGACTGTCTGTATGCGCTTATGCTCCCGTCTGCCTGTGAAGCGGCAAACATTCTTGCCTATAATATAGGCGGAGGAAGCATCACAAAGTTTATCGGAATGATGAATGAAAAAGCGAAGGAGCTTGGCTGTACCGGAACAAACTTTGTGAACGCTCACGGTCTGCATAACGACAACAACTACACAACTGCGGAAGACCTGTATAAAATGACAAAATACGCCTACGACAAGTTTCCGCTGTTCAAGAAAATAACAAGCACCTATGAATATGAGATGCCGAAAAATGACGCTAACCCCGACGGCTACTCTATTTACAGCACTATCTCACTTCTTCGTCCCGGCAGTGTTTACGAATATGAATACGCATACGGCACAAAGACGGGTACTACGGACGAAGCCGGAAGATGCCTTGTTTCAGCCGCTAAGAATCAGTACAACTATATCCTTGTGACGCTCGGCGCACCGGTAAAGGACAAGAACGGCGAATACTATGACGACTGGTATTCGATGATTGACGCACTCAACCTCTACAAGTGGGCATTCACAAACTTTGAAATGGCTACTGTAGTAAACAAGGACGAGCAGATAACCGAAGTCAAGGTCGAAATGGGCGAGAGCGCAACGCACGTTATACTGACACCCGAAAGCGACTACACTGCGCTTATGCCGAAATCGGTAAAGGAATCGGGAGTGCAGAAGGTCTTTAAGGCATACGAAAGCGTACAGGCTCCCGTGAAAAAGGGTGATATACTCGGCGTAATGGACGTTAAATTCAAGGGCGAAACTATCACCACGATGAACCTTGTGGCAAACAACAATGTTGCCAGATCGGACGTGGAATATTATATAGAAAAAGCAAAGGACGAGTTTGACAAGCCGTGGTTCAAGGTTTCGGCTGTCGGAATAGTTGTACTGCTTATCTGCTTTATCGTTACAAGAACGATAGAAAACTCCAAGCGCAGAAAGCTGGCATCAAAGGAGAAGCGCCGCTTTGAAAGCTACGCTAAAAGACGCTGATGCAAGGTGTTAATATAATCTGCCTCGGCAGACTGAAGGAAAGCTATCTGAGAGATGCCTGCAAGGAATATGAAAAGCGGCTCGGCGGCTCCTGTGTGCTGAAAATATATGAGCTTGAGCCTGTCGCACTGCCGAATGAGCCGTCTGACAGGCAGATAGAGGACGCACTCGAAAAAGAAGCTGAAATGATAGAAAAGAAGCTGGCAAAGAACGCTCTTACCGTTGCTATGTGCATTGAGGGAAAGCAGCTTTCAAGCGAGGAGCTTGCCGCTAAACTGAGTGATACGGCGGTGCAGGGAAAGTCGGCGGTGAATTTCATAATCGGAAGCTCGTTCGGGCTTGCACCGAAGATAAAGGCGATGGCTGATATAAAGCTGTCTATGTCGAAGATGACTTTTCCGCATCAGCTTGCAAGGGTGATGCTTCTGGAGCAGATTTACAGGGCGTATAGTATTATTGCGGGGAAAAGGTATCACAAATAAATACCATAACAGCTTCAATGCGATTTCCATAAATGGGGGTGTACCATGTTCACAAACGACAAGTCGGCACTTTTGCAATCATTGCTTTTTCCTGTGTTAATTATTATATGGGGCATTGCACGCACTGTTACCGACTTTCTTTATGCGGGCGGAATTTCAGCGTTTACACGGCTTGACGCTTTGTGGCGGTATGTTTGCTTCGGAGCTATAATATGCAGTGTAATTGCAATAATTATAACACTCTGCGGAAAGGTCGATACGTCACGTTACTTTTTAAAAAGGCTTATAGGCACATGCGGACTGGTTGTTTTATACGGCGTTGCAATGAGCTTCGCCACAAGTATGCTTCCTGCCGTGTTCATCGGAATTGCGGGTATTGCTTATCAGATACTCAGAGTGCAGGACGATGATTCAAGTAAAACGGAGCGTGCGGTACTTATGCTGTCTGACCCGGCTATTCATCTTACGGTGTTCTGGGGGATCCAATGGGTATCTGAATTTGTTAAAACGGAATAATATAAGGCGGAACAGCATAAAAAACCGTTCCGCCTTTTCTGTATATAATATGCAAAAGAAAAACCGCTTTGGTAATCAAAGCGGTTGGCACGCCAAGAGGGATTCGAACCCTTATTACCCCAAAAGTTTTTCTATGTTATCAGCAATACGAACCTTAAATTCTTCCATCGCAGATGGAAAGGCGTGCTGATAGACCTTTTCAATCATGTCAGTCGATGAATGCCCCATTAATTCCGCAATATATTTCTGTGGTATTCCAAGCAATAATGCTTGACTGGCGTAATAATGTCGCAAAGAATAGAATCTAAATATATGTAGCCCGTGTTTACGAAGAAATGAATTCCAATCACGGCTTATTTTATTTGAAGATATAACGCAAATCCGTTTTTTATCCGGAGTATTCATGAGTTTATCTCGCAGTAAGGGCGATATTGGTATTGTCCTATATCCGGCGTATGACTTAGGCGGCTTATATACTTCTCTGCCATGCTCATTTATTACAACTGCTTTGCGAATTTCTAATCCGTCAGCGGTAAAGTGAATTTATATCATTTCTCAAAAACAAAAACTACGAGATCCGATACGAAAAACACATCACCGTTCGTAAAATCGGTGAGAAGAAAGCAATCCGTGTTGATACTTTAGCAAAACAGTTCGGAAGTCAATATACCAAAACCGAGCTTGAAAAGGCAATGGGATATTCAACAAATCTTGCTGATACAAATACAAGCAATTTAAATTTGCAATCGAAGAAAACCTGCGCAAGAAAAAATATTAACGAATGGCAAAGGTTTGAATCCTGGTCATTTTCTCAGGACAACAGGTACGCAAATAATTACAGATGTTTGACAAAACAGTATAGGACAAACTATAACACGAGTCGATTTCCGACAGGAACTCGGAAATCAATATTATTTACAATACTGTGTGCACTTTTCATAAGTCCGAATAGAAAAAAGTACAGAGAACATAAAAGCTACCGGTTATCCAATAGGACTACAGATGATACAAATATAATCAGAACTAAATATTGGTGCGAGAACATCAGATACAGAGATCTAATATCAGCCCAGGGCAACAATTTTGCTGTTAAAATTCCGGCAGATCAGCTTGGAAAAATTATTGTTCTTCCGATTTTCTACAGTGCAAATGTGAATTTAGAAACCAAGACAGCGGTTATTACAGTCAAAGAAAATAATAAAGAGATAATCTGCAAAGCTCTCGGTTATGACAGCAAGCAAGTTGAACAGCAGTCAGATAAGTTGATCAATTCACAAAAATACAAACGATTAAAAGATCTCGCCGCTTCTTCAAATACAAAGCTCAGCTATATGATCGTTACAAAAATTCAGCTCGAGCTTTTAAAATTGAATGAAATCGAGCTTGCGGCTTTTCCTAAGGACGACGGGAAATATAATGTTGCGTTTATGCCGGACACCAAAGAACTCATTACTAAAATTCTCTACCCTGCGGATGAGAGCAAGCAGGAAACAGAGTATGAACGAAATAACAGACTAAACAAAGAAATAAAACGTTTAGCCGCAGTAAACGGTGAGAAACCTAAATATAGAATGGTTGCCCCCGAATTGCTTGACAACATAAAGCGATCCGGTATACAGTTTGCCTATTTTAAAAAAGGCGATAAGTATAATATAGTTTTCCTTAGGAAAAACGAAACGGAAATTGATCAACTACTGAAACAACTCAGAAAAGAAAAATAGCAGAAGCAACAAAAAATCCAGTTTTAATTTGTTTAATATTTAATGTTATAATGATAGACAAACGCAACGAAAAGTGTTATAATAAAGTCGGCGAAATCTATTCTCCGACTTTTTATATAAAATGATGACGGCTTACTAAGAAGTGAGCCGCAGAAAAAACGGAGGTATAGATATGGCAAGGAAGTACGAACTGATAAATGATTTGTACGATCAAATCATTGTCGATGTGACGAAAGACGCTCGAGCGTGGCAATCGTTCTTAAGAACTGCTTGCAGAAATTACAAGTTACGTTTTGACGAACAGCTGTTACTGTTTGCTCAGCGTCCGGACGCAACGGCGGTATTAGAAATCGAACGTTGGAACACAGCATTCGGCAGATGGGTCAACAGAGGTGCAAAAGGCATCGCAGTATTTGAGGATTCTTCGGGCAAAAGCCAAAGACTTAAATACTACTTTGACATCACCGATACACACGGAACAAAACGGTCAAGAGAAGTTCCGGTATGGAAAATGTCTGACGAATATCAAAGCGATGTTACGGAAGCATTAAAAAATACATTTGGCACATTAAGCGACTTGGATAGTCTTGAAAGCGTAATTAAAGAAAGCGTATCTAATGCAGTGGATGACAACATAGATGACTATATCTATAATTTTATCAGAAACGGAACAGGCAGTGAAATAGACTATATAAGTACTGATGAAGCTGAAGAAATATACAAACGACTTGTAAAAAACAGCGTAGTGTATATGATTTCCGAACGTCTTGGAGCAGACAGTGGGTTAACCGAATCCGATTTTGAGGGTATAGAATATTTCAGCACACATGAATTGTTGAACTCTATCGGATATGCCACAAGCGATATAGCCAAAATGGGACTCGGTGTAGTTGCAAAAACGGTTCGTGCAATTGAAAAGGAAAATCAACAGGCGATAATGCCTGATAACAATATCAGCTATAATAGCGAAAGGAGTTCTAATTATGAAAGAAATCACTTACACAATGCAGGGCGACTATCTGATTCCGGATCTTTCATTACCGGAACAGCAGGAGGTAACACTCGGCAAATGGGCACAGATGAAAAAGGAATATCTGAAGCAGCACCACAAGATAATGTACTACAATCTGATGACGAGTTGTCAGTTAACACAGTACCTCGCAGAAACGGAACAGAGAGCACTCAAACTGGAGGACGAGCTGATCAAAGAGATGTCGGCAAAACAGGGACTGACAGAAGAGCTGAAAGCAAAAGATATGATGAAATGGGTTCAGCTGATGAACAATCTCAGGCACGAAGTTCAAGAGATAGTTACTCAGCAGATAATAATGAGCGTTTAAGCAACATTAAGCCGTTACCGTCAATCAATGAACAAACGGCTTTCATAGCAGAATATGAAGCAGAGGTTACAAAAGCCTCTGCTTTTTCTGTTTCTCCGGAAGATAACAGTAATGCTACTTTATCAAAAGATACAGTGACGATTACTTGTAACTGGAGCGAAAGTAACGCTTTTGAGGATGGCAAAACCTATTCAGTCGCAGAGTTCGATCGAATTATGGAACAAGCCGACAGAGAAAAGCAAGACGGTTGGCAAATAGGTATTGAGAAATACGGCTCTGCCGAAGAGTGGAAAGCACAGGACGAAGAGAGTTATTACAATTACCTGGGATATGATAAAACTAAATTCACCGTTAATATGCCAAACGGCAAAAGCATAACGGAAAGGCAGGATATAGGCGACGGATACGGTGGTGTGATCAGCTTCTTCCGCAGCTTAAAGTCATTGCAGGGATACGTTCCTTTACTTGAAGTTCAGCGTGAAATCGACAATGCGATAATTGCCGATAACGATAATACAAAGTATCGGTATACAATTGGCGATACCGTTTTCATCGGAGCGTCCGAATACAGTATTACAGCAATAGACGATCAACGGGTTATGCTCAGTGATACTAACGCTCCTTTTTTCAACAAAGAATATGACAGAGCCGAATTCGACCAAAAAATCAAAGAAAACTCGCTAAATGAGCATTTGAAGGTAACTTCATTACCTGAAGAAAGTACCGAAATAATTAATGCTAAAGCCGAACCCGAAGCAGAATATGAAGATGCTTTTTTTATTGACCGAGAACAAGAAAGCGTTACTTGGATGTACTTCAACCCCGATAGCAATGCCGGCGGTCAGTATGTTACGAATACACTCTCTTTTGATGAAATCAGAGAAGCGGCACAAAGCCACAAGTCGGCAGATGACTTCTTCGATTATCTCGGCAGTATTGCAAATCAAACTCTTTCAGATGTAGGCACAGAATGGTTTGAAGAAGCAGAAAAAGAATTTCATACAACACCGGATTTTTCCGACTGCTCTTCCGCCACAATGGAAGCACTCATCGAAAATGTCGGTAAAACCAATACGACAGTCACGAATATCGAAATCCACGATGATATATCCGACAAAGAACAAAAACCGGTTGCTCCTGCTTGGGAACAGAGGAAAAAGTCAAAGGTAAAGAGCTTTGACTTGCACCCCGATGTTCCGATGTCAGAGCGAAATAACTTTGATTTGCGTTCCAATCCCGTTGAACAAGTAGGCAAGAAAGAACGCTTTCGTAGAAATGCAGAAGCAATAAAGGTACTCAAAGAATGTGAGTTTGAAAACAGATTTGCCACACCCGAGGAACAACTCGTCCTGTCTAAATATGTCGGCTGGGGCGGTTTGCCCGAAGCCTTTGACGAGAATAATTCAGCGTGGGCAAATGAGTTTGCGGAGCTTTATACTATACTCTCACCCGAAGAATATGCCGCCGCAAGAGAAAGTACACTGACCGCCTTTTACACCCCTCCCGATGTAATCAATGCCATATACAAGGCAATGGAACAGATGGGATTTAAGGAGGGCAACCTGCTTGAACCGTCCTGCGGTATCGGTAACTTCATCGGTATGCTGCCAAAGTCAATGAAAAGCACAAAGATTTACGGCGTTGAGATTGATACAATCTCGGCAGGCATTGCACAGCAGCTTTATCAGAAATCTTCAATAGCGGCACAGGGATTTGAAGAAGTGAATGTGCCGGACAGCTTCTTTGACGGAGTTATCGGCAATGTTCCGTTCGGTGATTTCAAGGTGCTTGATAAAAGATACGATAAGTATAATTTCCTTATCCACGACTATTTCTTTGCAAAGTCTTTGGATAAGTTACGTCCCGGCGGTATTATGGCTCTTGTTACAAGTAAAGGCACGATGGAGAAGACAAATTCATCTGTCAGAAAATATATAGCACAAAGGGCAGAACTCCTCGGCGCAATCAGACTGCCGAATAATACCTTTAAGGGTAATGCAGGTACAGAGGTTGTGTCAGATATTTTATTCCTGCAAAAGCGTGACAGGCTCGTTGATATTGAACGGGATTGGGTTCATCTTGACACTGACGAAAACGGTATCACAATGAACTCATATTTTGTACAGAATCCGGAAATGATACTCGGCGAGATGAAAACCGTAAGCGGTCGCTTTGGCGAAGAAGTAACCTGCGTGCCGTTTGAAAATGCCGATCTTTCAGAATTGTTATCGGAAGCGGTAGCAAATATACACGGAGAGATTTCCGAATATGAGGTAACCGATGAGCTTGAGGAAGAAGATAATTCGATTCCTGCCAACCCTACGGTAAGAAATTTTTCTTACACGGTAGTGGACGATAAAATCTATTTCCGTGAAAATTCCCGTATGTCGCCTATAGAGGTATCGGCAACTGCTGAAAACCGAATTAAGGGTATGATCGGAATAAGAGATTGCGTTCGCAATCTGATAGAATTACAATCAGAAGACTATCCCGATGAAGAGATAAAGGCAGAACAGGCAAAACTTAATGCGGTTTACGACACTTACGTTAAAAAATACGGTCATATCAACAGCAGAGCTAACAAATCTGCTTTTGGCGATGACAGTTCTTTTGCACTTTTATCTGCCCTTGAGATAATCGGCAATGAAGGTGATTTTGAACGTAAAGCGGATATATTCTTTAAGAGAACGATAATGCCGCATAAGCCTGTTACACAGGTCGATACGGCAAGCGAAGCACTCGCTGTGTCTATCGGCGAAAAAGCTATAATTGATATGGAATACATGAAACGTCTGACCGGAAAAGAGGAAGATGAGATTTTCAACGATCTAAAAGGCGTAATTTTTTTAAACCCTCTTTATAACGGAAATGACGATAATCAAGTTAAGTATTTCATGGCAGATGAATATTTGTCCGGCAATGTCAGAGAAAAGCTTGCAATCGCCAAAAAGTTTGCAGAAGCCGATTCTTCATTCAACATTAATATTGAAGCGTTAGGAAAGGTTCAGCCTGAAGACTTGACAGCGAGCGAAATATCTGTACGGTTAGGCTCGACTTGGTTGCCGATCGATGTTGTACAGCAATTCGTTCACGAATTTTTAAATACACCGGCTTATGTCAAAAGCAGTATAGTTGTACACTATTCACAGCACACAGGTGAATGGAGCATTGACGGGAAATCATACGACAGAAGTAATGTTAAGGCTTATAACACATACGGTTCATCTCGAATCAATGCGTACAAGATCATAGAAGAAACATTGAACTTAAAGGATGTACGTATATTCGATTATGTTGAAGATATTGACGGAAGCAGAAAACCGGTGCTTAACAAAAAAGAAACGGCTATTGCTCAATCAAAGCAGGAGCTTATAAAGCAAGGCTTTCAGGAATGGGTATGGTCAGATCCGCAACGCAGAGAACGGCTTTGCAAGTTATATAACGAAAGGTTCAATTCAATTCGTCCTCGTGAATATGACGGCAGTCACATTGTATTCAGCGGAATGAACCCTGAGATTACGCTCAGAGAACACCAAAGAAACGCTGTCGCACACATTCTATATGGTGGAAACACACTTCTTGCACACGCAGTCGGCGCAGGCAAGACTTTTGAAATGGTAGCCGCAGCTATGGAATCAAAGCGGTTAGGACTTTGCAACAAGTCGCTGTTCGTAGTTCCGAACCACCTCACCGAGCAATGGGCTGCCGAGTTCTTGCAGCTTTACCCTTCTGCGAATATTTTAGTGGCAACAAAAAAAGACTTCGAAACTAAAAATCGTAAGAGGTTCTGTGGTCGTATTGCTACAGGAGATTATGACGCTGTAATTATCGGTCATTCACAATTTGAAAAAATACCGATGAGCATTGAGCGTCAAAGAGCTTCTCTCGAACAGCAGGAAAACGAAATCACAAACGGCATTGCCGAATTAAAACGCAATCGAGGAGAAAATTTCTCGATAAAACAGCTTGAGAAAGCGAAAAAAGCTATTCGTCAGAAAATTGAAAAGCTTAACGATCAGTCACGCAAGGATGATGTAGTTACTTTTGAGGAGTTAGGTGTCGACAGGCTTTTTATTGACGAAAGTCATTATTACAAGAACCTCTACCTTTACACAAAAATGCGAAATGTCGGCGGTATTGCACAAACAGAAGCACAAAAATCTTCCGACCTCTTTATGAAGTGCCGATACCTTGATGAACTTACAGGCGGTCGAGGAACCGTATTTGCGACCGGTACTCCGATTTCAAACAGTATGGTGGAATTATACACCATTCAACGTTACTTACAATATGACACCCTTGCAAAGAACGAACTACAGCATTTCGATAGCTGGGCTTCCACTTTCGGAGAAACGGTTACTGCAATAGAACTTACACCTGAGGGCTATACTTTAATAGGACGATAAAATTAACTGTCCTAAATTGAAAATACATAAGGAAGGAGGTTAAGAGAATGTCAAGGACTTCAAAGATTACGGCACTTTACGAGAGATTATCAAGAGATGATGATTTGAATGGCGAGAGTAATTCTATTACCAATCAGAAAAAATATCTTGAAGATTATGCCCGTAGGAATGGCTTTGAGAATATCCGCCATTTTACTGACGATGGTTTTTCGGGTGTGAATTTCAATCGCCCCGGCTTTCAAGCGTTGATAAAAGAAGTTGAAGCAGGCAATGTCGGAACATTGATTGTTAAGGATATGAGCCGATTAGGGCGAAACTATCTGCAAGTCGGATTTTATACGGAAATTCTGTTTCCGCAGAAAGATGTCCGTTTTCTTGCAATCAATAACAGCATTGACAGCAACAATGCTTCGGATAATGATTTTGCTCCGTTTTTGAATATTATGAACGAATTTTATGCCAAAGACACGAGCAATAAAATCAAGGCTGTGTTTGACGCACGAATGAAAGACGGAAAGCGTTGTAGCGGTTCAATCCCTTATGGGTATAACCGATTGCCGAGCGATAAGCAGACGCTTGTTGTTGACCCTGTGGCTTCTGAGGTGGTAAAGCGTATCTTTCTGCTTGCCAATGAGGGCAAAAGTCCACGAGCCATAGCGGAAATACTGACCGAAGAAAAGGCTTTAATTCCTGCCGCATATGCAAAGGAATATCACCCCGAACAGTACAACGGGATTAAGTTTGCAGACCCTTATATTTGGGGCATATCTGCCATTAGAACGATTTTAAGCAGGCAAGAATACCTTGGGCATACTGTTTTGAGAAAGTCGGTCAGCACTAATTTCAAACTGCATAAGAGAAAGACTACCGATGAAGATGAGCAGTATGTGTTTTATAACACCCACGAGCCTATCATATCGCAGGAACTTTGGGACTGCGTTCAGAAGCGAAAGAAACGAGTGAACAGAGCTGCGGCAAGAGGTACACATACAAACCGATTAAGCGGCTATCTATATTGTGCCGACTGTGGCAGGAGAATGACTTTGCAAACGCATTACAGCAAGAAAGACGGTTCTGTTCAGTATTCTTACCGTTGCGGCGGGTATGCAAGCAGGGTTAATTCCTGTACTTCCCATACGATTAGTGCTGATAATGTTGAAACCTTGATATTATCGGCGGTCAAACGCTTTTCAAAATTCGTTCTGAATGACGAAAAAGCCTTTGCTTTGGAACTACAATCTTTATGGAAAGGCAAGCAAGAGGAAAAGCCGAAGCACAATCAATCGGAGTTAAAACGCTGTCAGAAACGCTATGACGAACTCTCTACGCTCATTCGTGGCTTGTATGAAAATCTTATATCGGGATTACTGCCCGAAAGACAATACAAGCAACTGATGAAGCAGTATGACGATGAGCAGGCGGAGCTGGAAATGAAAATGGAAGCGATGAGAAAAGAGCTTTCCGAAGAAAAGGACAGCACTATGGATATTCAGCATTTTGTTTCGCTGATACGAAAGTATAAAAATCCTACGGAAGTTTCCGATTTGATGTTTGCCGAACTCATTGATAAGATTGTGGTGTATGAAGCCGAGGGTGTGGGAAAAGCAAGGACACAAAAGGTTGATATTTACTTCAACTATGTCG
>OCHN01001849.1_pt1 | contig 15434 bp, 13 predicted proteins | sample 1538911 | NCBI WGS metagenome assembly OCHN01 (sample SAMN04571736, study PRJEB22368) | human gut metagenome | biome: human gut; material: stool | host: Homo sapiens | place: Luxembourg | collected 2013-01-11 | reverse complement strand
ACGACCGGGGCGATATCAAAGACGTTCTGGAACACTGGCATCAGGAGATAGAGATTGTATATACATTTGAAGGACATGCATTACATTACATCGATGGAAAAGTTCACCGGGCGGCGCCGGGAAAATTATTTGTCACTAATTCAGAGAGTATTCATAAAGTAATATCCGATGAAGGAACACTTGGAATACCAGAAGTAATTGCAGTAGTACTTCTGGTAAATGTAGACTTTGTAAAAAAGCTGGTTCCGAACCTGGAACAGATGTATTTCCTGCCGGAGGCAGATTCGGATATGGAGAAAATCGAACAGCTGATGAAAGAATTTTCTGGCTATGCCGGGAAAGAAAAAGAGCATGAACCGTATGAAAATCTAAGACTTATGTCTATGTTGTATGAGCTGATGTATCTTTTATGCCGGGATGATCTGGTGGTAAGGGAAACGGTATTTCCAATCAATAATCAGAAGAATCTAGAGCGTTTAAGAGGAATTATGCAGTACGTGGAGGTACATTATACAGAAGAGATCACGCAGTATGAGGTAGCAAAACGATTCTATTTTACCAAAGAATATTTTTCCAGATTTTTCAAAAAGAATACGGGCATGACATTTAAGGAATATGTCATGCATTACCGTCTGAAACAGGCATATGATCCGATTGTGTATACGGAACGATCAATTCTGGATATTGCGCTGGATTGCGGATTTGCGGATGCCAGAGGACTGATCAATGCGTTCAAACGGGTGTATGGAGATACGCCGTATCAGTACCGGAAGATGCATATGCAAAAGAAAGAACATGAAACAAGATAATAGAAACATTGCCGGGAAATTGTATTTTCCGGCTTGTTTTTTATGTAAATAAAAGAGAAGATGTGCAATTTTTTGTAATTTTAAAGCTAATAATCGTAAAGAAGACATTTGCAAAAAGAGGTAAGATAATACCGTCAACAAGATGCATGCATTTCGAAATGAAAAAATAATCAGAGATTTTAAGGAAAGGAATTTTTATGAATACGAAAGTTAGCGTAAAGGAAAAGATCTGTTATGGTATCGGTTCAGGAGGCGGAAATATCATTACACAGATCCTGGGAACATTTTTAACAGCTTACTATACGGATTCAGTCGGAATTGCAGCTGCGGCAGTTGGAACGATGATGCTGGTTGCAAGACTTCTGGATGGTATCAGCGATGTCATGATGGGTGGAATCGTTGATAAGACAAGAACAAAATGGGGAAAAGCAAGACCGTGGATCCTGATCAGTGCGCCGGTTATCTGTATCGGATTGATCCTGACATTTAACGTGCCGGGATCACTCAGTAGCTCGGCAAAACTGATCTATGCATATATTACATATGTATTTTTGAACTGTATTGCATTTACTGCATACATGATCTCACATACGGCACTTCTGTCACGTGTGACATTAGACGTCAATGACCGTCAGAGTATGACATCCATTAACCAGATCGTCAATAACATTGTACAGCTTATCGTTACCGGATTTACGATTAAGTTCGTAACGGCAGCCGGTTGGAGAAGCGTATCTATCGTGTACGGCCTGCTCACAGCGCTGATGCTTCTGATTTGCTTCTGGGGAGTCAGAGAACATCTGGATATGGATGCAGAGACAGAAGAAGTAAAAGTAGAGACGGTTCCGTTAAAAGAAGCAGTTCCGGCTATTTTAAAGAACAAATATTTCTACCTTGTAGCAGCATTATTTATCCTGGTACTGAGCATTGCGTCAGGCAACGGATCCATGACTGTATATTATTGTGGAAATATTTTAAAAGACATGAACATGATGACACCACTTTCCATGGCACTGACACTTCCGGTTATTATCGGAAACTGTTTTGTCCCTGCGATCGTTAAGAAAATGGGACACCAGAAGACCTTGATCCTCAGCTCAATCCTGATGCTGGCTGGATTCCTGATCGTGGCAATTAATCCTTACAGCGGAACATTAGCTATCGTCGGAACAGTCATAAGAGGATTTGGAAATGGAGCAATCTTCGCTTGTGGATTCGCATTATCGGCTCAAGTTGTTGACTATGGTGAGTGGAAATTCAATGTGCGTTCCGAGGGACTTGTAAACAGCTGTGTAAGCTTTGGACAGAAAGTAGGATTAGGACTTGGAGCAGCTATCGCAAGCTGGATCATCGCAGCCGGCGGATATGTGGGAACTGCAAAAGTACAGACAGCATCTGCCAACTCAGCCATCATCTTTGCATATATATGGTTTGGAGTAATCCTTGCAGCACTCCTTCTGGTAGTCAGCCTGCTCCTGAACATCGATAAATATGAAGGACAGATCAAGAAAGATCTGGAGCAGAGACACAAAGCGTAAGCAATCATAAAAGAATACCTATAAAAATATTTGAACAAATCAAACAGGCAGGAGAAAAGGACAATGTGTAAATTAGTATTCGATCAAGAAAAATATACAGTAGAAACTGTCACAATGGAGGGACAGACACTTACTTACCGGGCATATGAGGATATTCCGTATGTAACTAATCCGGTTGATGACAAGATGGAGAGACTCAGCATATTTGTACCGGAAGTATTCTACGAAGGAAAATCTGTGAATGGATATAACCTGGAAAATGCACCGATTTTTCTGCCGAATACAATCGGTGGATATATGCCGGGACCACAGGAACGACCGGGAAAGAATATACATGGGAAGACAAATGCAACATTTTTCGCGCTGCTTCATGGATATGTTGTAGTATCTGCGGGAGCGCGTGGAAGAGAGATGGAAGATGCAGGCGGAAAGTTCTTAGGCTGTGCACCGGCAGCACTTTGTGACCTGAAAGCAGCAATCCGCTTCCTGCGCCATAATGCAGAGACCATTCCGGGAGATGTGAATAAGATCATTTCCAACGGAACCAGTGCAGGCGGGGCAATGTCTTCTCTTCTTGGAAGCACAGGTGATCATCCGGACTATGAGCCATATTTAAAAGAGCTTGGAGCAGCAGAAGAAAGCGATGCGATCTATGCAGCATCCTGCTATTGTCCGATCACCAATCTGGACCATGCCGACATGGCATACGAGTGGGAATTCTGCGGATTAAATGATTATTCCAAGAAGATCGAGATCCCTCCGCAGGAAGGGGAGACGGATCCGACATTCATCGTGGATGAAGGAACGATGACCGAAGCACAGCAGAAGATGGCAGAAGAATTAAAGTCATTATTCCCGGCTTATGTGAATGGTCTTGGTCTGAAAGACACGGAGGGAAATGCACTGGAACTGGATGAGAACGGAGACGGAAGCTTCAAAGAATATGTTCTTTCTTATGTGAAGAAATGTGTACAGAAAGAGTATGAAAAAGGCACCGATCTGTCAGGACTAGACTGGATGACGATCGAAAATGGTACCGTAACAAAAGTGGATTTTGACAAATACATCAGATTCCGTACACGTATGAAAGCGACACCGGCATTTGATAACGTATCTATGGGAACGCCGGAAAATGAGCTGTTCGGAACGCCGGATACAAAATATCGTCACTTCACTGCCTTCAGTAAAGAACACAGTGCAGTGAATGGAGAACTTGCCGACGGACAGCAGATCAAGATGATGAATCCGATGAATTATATCGCAGATGACAAAGCAGTAAAAGCAGAACATTTCCGCATCCGTCATGGAGCAGTCGACAGAGATACATCACTGGCAATCTCAGCAATGCTGACGGCCAGCCTTGAGAATCATGGAGTAGATGTAGAACTTCAGTATCCATGGGGCATGCCGCATGCCGGAGATTATGATCTGGAAGAGTTATTCGCATGGATCGATAAGATTTGTGGATAGTGTGAATATGAAAACAGGAAGGACGTATGAAAAAACGAAAGTTTTTTCATACGTCCTTTTGTCATACCATAGTATACAAGAGATTAATCAGGTTCCAACTTATTAGTATTCCGCCAGCTTCTTGGCGAAGTCCCATAAACATTCTTAAATGCTCTGGAAAAATGTAACTGATTTGGATATCCTACAGCATTCCCGATATCAGCAATAGACAGAGATGTTAACTTCAAAAGTTCGGCAGCTTTTGTCATACGGTAACTGATCAGAAATTCCTGTGGCGATTTTCCGATGGTATCGTGAAATATTTTCCCAAAATAACTCCGGTTCAGACCGCAAAAGGCTGCAATATCTTCAATCGTAATATTGTTCTGGAAATTCTGTTCAATATAAGATAAAGCTTCTTTTATGTAAAAATCCCTGATCTTTCCACTCTGATTCATGCGCACGGTAGTAGCGGAACGCATGAAATAATCTAAAAACAGATATAAATGGCCGATCATATGAAATGGCGACTCGGAAGAAGAACCCGGATGCCGGGCAATATATAGCATTTCGTTTATCATTTCATTGCGAAGGTCTTTTGAACCGGCGTGATAGACCGGATGATCGGGACTGAGTCCGGCGGTAGAAACAATCTCTTTAGCGCGGAGTCCGTCAAATTCAACCCAGGTATATTCCCATGGCAGATCCTGATCTGCAATATAAGTATTGATCTGATTAGGAAATAACATAAAACCCTGTCCGCTTTTTATTTGATATTCTATCGTGTTACCAGAAGAATCATTGGCCATTAAGGTACCGGTGCCGGATATTACATAATGAAAGACATAATGATTTCTGGCAGCAGGTCCGAAAGAATGTGAAGGTTCACACTGTTCCCAGCCGTACTGATACAAACCGATATCTACAAAATTCTCATTTGGAAAAACAGAAAATAAAATGTCACTCATACGACACCTCCTTTTTCATCAGTATATACCAAAATGCTAGATGACTTCAATATATAACGGGAAAAGTTGCATTTTACTATAAAACATATAAAATCAAGATATTTATAGACGCATTATGATATGTTACAATTCATTTGTAATAGATGAAAAGCAAAAACCTGACGATGAAAACAGATAAATATCCCGGGAAAGGTTCAAAATCAGGAAGGAACGGAGTAAAAAGGAGTTTTGGAACATGCATAGGAAGTACAGGAAACTGGTAAGTGCCGGACTGGTTCTTACGATGGCTGGGGCTATGATGCTGCAAGGATGCGGACAGAAAAAAGAGACAGGAAAGACAGAAATAGAACTTGTGCAGTATAAACCGGAAGCAGTAAAAACTTTTGAGAAAATAGAAGAAGAATTCAACCGCACACATGATGATATTCATCTTACGATTGAATCTCCGAATGATGCAATGACTGTTTTGAAGACAAGATTTATTCGCGAGGATAACCCGGATATCATCGGAATCGGAGGAGAGGTAAGCTATTCGAACTTTATTGATTCGGACATGTTGATGGATATCTCAGACTACAAGGGACTGGATGATATCAAAGAAGCATACAAAGAAATTGATAAAAACCTGGAGTTTGTTCCGGAAAAGGGAACTTATGCAGTCCCGTATGCGGCAAATGCAGCAGGAATTCTTTACAACAAAGCAATGTTCGAAAAACATGGATGGAAGATTCCGACAACATGGAATGAACTCATGAGCCTGTGTCAGGAAATGCAGGATGAAGGAATCCAGCCATTTTATTTTGGATTTAAAGATACATGGACCTGCCTTGCACCATGGAATGCGATCGCGGTAGACCTTGCACCGGCAGATGTATGTGCACAGGTGAATCGTGGAAAGACAACATTTTCGAAAGAATATAAAGAAGTAGCGGAACGTATGCTGGAACTACTTCCGTATGGACCGGATGACCCGTTTGCATATGATTACAACGGAGCATGTACAGCATTTGCAAAAGGTGAATCTGCAATGTATACAATCGGAAGTTACGCAATTCCACAGATCCAGACGGTGAATCCGGATATGGAGATTGATTCGTTTGTAATGCCGGCAAGTAATAACACGGAAGAAAATCAGTTGAACTCAGGAATAGATCTTCAGTTCTGCGTCATGAAAGACTGCAAGAACAAAGAGGCAGCATATGAAGTGTTAGATTTTCTATTGAAAGATGAAAACGTACAGGCGTATCTGGACGATCAGAAAGCAGTCCCTTGTAAAGAAGGAGATTTTGAACTGGCATCAACACTTGATGGAATGAAAAAATACATAAAAGAAGGAAAGATGTCTGATTTCCAGGATCATTATTATCCATCGGAAATGGCGGTAGACGCACAGATCCAGACATTTCTGATGAAAAAAGATCCAAAAGCATTTCTTAAAAAATTCGATACAGACTGGGTAAGATACAATCGTGATATTATCCGTAAAGTTGAGGATTACGAGAAATCTCATAATAACTAAGAGAAAAAAGTTACTGGTAATACGGAAATTCAAGGAGTTAGTACGATGAAAAAGAATAAATTAAATGATAGAAAGCGGACATTTCTTCTGATCACGATTCCGATTGTTGCATTATTTTTCTGCTTCAATACGCTGCCGCTGATCAAAGGAGTGATCTATAGTTTTACCAACTTTAAAGGTTATGGAAGTTATGACTGGGTAGGACTTCGGAATTATAAGGATCTGTTTACGGATTCCAGAGTCGGAGGCTCCTATATCTTTACATTTAAACTGGCAATTGCGGCGACAATCCTGACAAATGTACTGAGTCTTCTGATGGCACTCGGATTGAACAGTAAGATTAAGTTCAAAAGTGCACTAAGGGGTGCATATTTTATCCCGAATGTACTGGGAGCACTGGTGGTAGGATATATTTTCAACTACTTCTTTACTTATATTCTTCCGGCGTTTGGAAAAATGATCGGAAGTGAGACATTTAGCTCCAGTATGCTTTCGAATACAAAGCTTGCATGGATTGCAATCGTGATCGTGTGTGCATGGCAGTCGATCGCAATGAATACAATCATTTATATTTCGGGACTTCAGACGGTTCCGGAGGATGTGTATGAAGCAGGAGCCATTGACGGTGCCACAGGATGGAAGAAATTCAAGAACCTGACATTTCCACTTATCATTCCATTTTTCTCTATTAATATGGTTCTGAGTGTAAAAAACTTCCTGATGGTATTCGACCAGATCATGGCATTGACCAAAGGTGGTCCTGCCCAGAGTACAGAATCTATTTCATACCTGATCTATAATAACGGAATGAGCGGCGGTCAGTTCGGATTCCAGAGTGCGAATGCAGTCATTTTCTTTATTGTGATCGTAGTGATCTCGGTAGCACAGATGACCATCACCGGTAAGAAGGAGGAACAGTTGTAATGAAAAAAGTTGGGAAAGAAAGAATAAACTGGCCTGTAACGATTCTTTTGATCGCAGGGGTGATCACTGTCATATTTCCGTTATATATGACCGTTGTCATTGCACTGAAGAAGCCTTCGGAGATGACAAATGATATTGCGGGAATATTATCGCTTCCAAAGCATTTCAGCCTGAGTAATTTTGCAGAGGCAATGAAAGTAACGGATTTCTGGAATTCACTGGGAAACAGCCTGCTGATCACGATCGTGACGGTAGTGTTTGCCATTCTGATCCACTCACTGCTTGGATATGCAATTGCACGAAATAAGGCACATAGCAAATTTTATAAATTCATTTATTTTTACGTTGTCAGCGGTATGTTCGTACCATTTGCAATCCTGATGATGCCGGTGGTAAAACAGACGGCGCAGATGGGACTTGCGAACAGAGCCGGAGTTATTATCTTATATCTGGTCTTTTATATGCCGATGAATGTGCTTTTGTATTCCGGATATCTGACGAATATTCCGATGGCACTGGAAGAAGCAGCATGTGTGGACGGAGCAAGTACATGGACAACTTATTGGAAAATTATCTTTCCAATTATGAAACCAATGCATGCGACAGTAGCGGTTCTGACAGCACTCGGAACATGGAATGATGTAATGACACCGTTGGTTATCATGTCAGGAACCGGAAAGAATACATTGCCGCTTGCACAGCTTAATTTCCAGACACAGTTTGGAACGAACTACAATCTGGCATTTGCTTCGTACCTGCTGGCACTTCTGCCAATCCTGATCTTTTATCTGATCTGTCAGAAACATATTCTGAATGGCGTGGTGAATGGAGCCGTAAAATAATCGGAATGCAAATAGAACTTGAGACATAAAAAGGAGACAAAGAAATGGGAATTGTTTACTGTGAAGCAGACAGGACATTTACAATACAGACAAAAAATACAACATATCAGATGCAGGTAGACCGTTTTGGATTCCTTCTTCATCTGTATTATGGAAAGAAGACAGATGGAAGCTGTATGGATTATCTTCTGACATATTATGACAGAGGATTTTCAGGCAATCCGTATGATGCCGGAAGTGACAGAACCTATTCGATGGATGCACTCCCTCAGGAGTATCCGTGTTACGGAACCGGGGATTACAGAAGTGTGGCTCTGATAATTGAAAATGCAGACGGAAGTACAGCGTGTGATCTTCGATACCGTTCACATCAGATTTCTAATGGGAAATATAAGATTCCGGGACTTCCGGCAGTCTATGCGGAAGAGACAGAAAGTCAGACACTTGAGATTACAATGGAAGATGTGGTTACAGGAGTAGAAGTAACACTTCTGTATGGTGTACTTCCGGACTATGATGTGATCACCAGAAGTGCAAAGATTGCTTATCATGGTGATGGAAAGATTTTTATCCAGAAAGCACAGTCTGCGTGTCTTGATTTTCTTTATGGTAAATATGATCTTCTGACATTTTACGGAAGACATGCGATGGAAAGAAGGATGCAGAGAGAACCAGTTACGCATGGAAGCCATGTGATCGGAAGTGTAAGAGGAACTTCAAGCCATCAGTATAATCCGATGATGATCCTTGCAGATGAACATACAACAGACAGCTGCGGAAACTGCTATGCAATGTCATTTGTGTATAGTGGGAATTTTAAGGGAGAGGCATTGAAAGACCAGTTCGGTCAGACACGTGCACTTCTTGGCCTGCAGGATGAGATGTTTTCTTATCCGCTTGAAACAGGATCGGTGTTTTATACACCGGAAGTGCTCCTGTCATTCTCGGGAAGTGGAATGAACCAGCTTTCGCAGAATCTGCACCGCTGTATCAGACAGCATATCTGCAGAGGAAAGTATAAAGAAAGTATCCGTCCGATCCTGGTGAACAGCTGGGAAGCAGCGTACTTTGATTTTGACGGCGATACCTTATATGAACTGGCAAAAGAAGCAAAGAATGTAGGCATTGATATGCTGGTGCTGGATGACGGATGGTTTGGAAAACGTGATGATGATAACAGCGGTCTTGGTGACTGGTTTGTTAATGAGAAGAAGCTTGGCGGAACACTGGGAAGTCTGATACAGAAGATCAATGATCTTGGGGTAAAATTCGGAATCTGGATAGAGCCGGAGATGATCTCAGAAGACAGTGATCTGTACAGAGAACATCCGGATTGGGCACTTACGATCCCGGGAAGAAATCCGGTTCATGCAAGAAACCAACTGGTGTTGGATTTCTCCAGAAAGGAAGTTGTAGACCATATATTTGATCAGATCTGCAAAGTATTGGACCAGGGAAATATTGAGTATGTGAAATGGGATATGAACCGTAGTTTGATGGATGTATTTTCGAGGGGAACGAAAGATCAGGGCAGGGTTATGTATGATTATGTTATTGGTCTGTATGACTTTCTGGAAAGAATCGTAACCAGATATCCAGATCTGCTGATCGAAGGATGCAGTGATAATACAGATGCATTGGACAGATTACAGATCCAGTATGGTACATCGTTTGGTTATCCGATATCCGCTGTAGGTTCACATGTATCGGCAGTACCGAATCATCAGACAGGAAGAATTACATCTCTGCATACCAGAGGAGTAGTGGCAATGGCTGGAACATTTGGATATGAACTGAATCTCGGAAAACTTTCTGAAGAAGAAAAAGAAGAGATCCGGTCACAGGTAGAAGAATATCGGAAGTTCGCACCGCTGATCCAGACGGGACTTTATTACCGTTTGTCTGATCCGTCGAAGGAAGAATATGCAGCATGGGCATTCGTATCAGAAGATCAGAAAGAAGTACTGCTGAATGTAGTGATGCAGGAGATTCATGGAAATATGACTGTGAATTATGTAAACCTTCAGGGATTGAAATGCAGTGCGGTTTATCGTGATACGGAAACAGGAAAGACTTATAATGGCGCAGCACTTATGGAAGCAGGAATCCCGATGCCTGTAGAGATGGGAGAATTCAAGGCGTACCAGATGCATCTGGTGGGAGAAGAATAGAATACAAGAACCTGTAAATGCAGGAGAAGCTGCTGACAAGCAGTTTCTTCTGCATTTTTTACAGGAAAATAGTACATAGGAAGATTCTTTAGAGGAAGGAACAAAAGAAAATGGAAAAAAGAGAAAAGAAAAATGACAGTATCTTCCGGAAACCGGTCATTAGGTGATGACAACATTTTATCCGTATCAGTGGGATCTGAATTATCGTAATCCGAGAGTATTTAATGAGATGATATATAACTTTCTGTATCTGACAAATCAGGGGATAGATATTGTACGAATCGATGCGGTGCCGTATATCTGGAAAGAACTTGGAACTACATGTAGAAATCTGAAACAGGTGTATACAATTGTCCGTATGATGCGCATGATAGCAGAAATTGTATGCCCGGGTGTTTTGCTTCTGGGAGAGGTTGTAATGGAACCTGAAAAAGTTGTGCCGTATTTTGGAACGGTTGAAAAGCCGGAATGTCATATGCTTTATAATGTGACGACTATGGCAACGACCTGGAACAGTATAGCAACAGGTGATATCCGGCTGCTGAAAAAACAGATGGATATTGTGAACCAGCTGCCAAAGCAATATGTATTCTTAAATTATCTGCGCTGCCATGACGATATCGGATGGGGACTGGATTATGAGACGATGAGGCCATGGGGAATAAAAGAAATTCCGCATAAACGTTATCTGAATGATTATTTCACGGGAAAAAGCCGGATTTGAACACGATGAAGAAGCAATGAACGCAGCAGTTAGAGAAGATATCATGCTGCATGCATATATGTTGACCCAGTCAGGGATCCCAATGTTATATAGTGGTGACGAACTGGGACAGGTGAACGATTATAGTTATAAGAACGATCCGGAAAAATGTGCTGATTCAAGATATATCCACCGGGGAAAGTTACCGTGGGAACTCGCTGAGGATAAGGAAGATGTCACAACGGTTCAGGGAAACATATTTCAGACACTTGACCGGTTGGAAAAGATTCGCAGACAGGAGATAACATTTGATAAAGATGCAGATGTGTATACATATGATGTACATGACGACAGTATCCTGTGTGTATTGCGGGAATATAAAGGGAGAAGATTCTTTGGAATATTCAACTTCAGCAATCAGGAGAAGACAGCATGGATGCAGGAAAAAGGGATGTACCGTAATCTGTTGACGGGTGAAAAGACAGAATTGAAAGATATAAGATTAAGTGGATATGAGTTCCTTTGGTATGGAAACTAAAATTGTGTGTGTTTCCATTTATATATTTATACATATTTCATTTTTTATTGCTATTAATCTCCGTAAAATTATTGTATAATGAGGAATAATCGCTACAGTTTACACACCAGAGTATGTCTGAAAAGACCTGAATTGTAGTGGAAAGTTAGGAAATAAGTTCATACGTGGGAGGAATCATGAAAGAACCAACGTTAGGTAATCCGCAGAACACGATAGAAGTTCTGCAGAAATATAATTTTTCATTTCAGAAAAAGTTCGGTCAGAATTTCCTGATCGATACGCATGTATTAGATAAGATCATACAGTCGGCAAATATCACGAAGGATGATATGGTACTGGAGATCGGACCGGGAATCGGTACGATGACGCAGTATCTGGCGCAGGCGGCGGGCAAAGTGATTGCAGTGGAGATCGATAAGAACCTGATCCCGATCCTGGAGGATACATTAAGCGGATATGACAATGTACGTGTCATCAATGAAGATGTATTGAAGCTGGATCTTAAGAAGCTTGCAGACGAAGAGAACAACGGAAAGCCGGTCAAAGTGGTGGCGAACCTGCCATATTATATTACGACGCCGATCATCATGGGACTTTTTGAAAATGAGGTTCCGGTAGAGAGTATCACTGTCATGGTGCAGAAAGAAGTTGCGGACCGTATGCAGACCGGACCGGGTAATAAGGACTATGGCGCACTGTCATTAGCAGTACAGTATTATGCCGACCCGTATATTGTGGCAAATGTTCCGCCGAATTGTTTCATGCCGAGACCGAAGGTAGGATCAGCGGTTATACGCTTGACCTGTCATCAGGAGAAACCGGTACAGGTGCAGGATGAGAAGCTGATGTTCAACATCATCCGTGCATCTTTCAACCAGAGAAGGAAGACACTGGCGAACGGTCTGAAGAATGCGGCGACATTAGATTTTACAAAAGAAGAAGTGGAAGCAGCGATTGATGCACTTGGAAAGGGTGCAAGTGTGAGAGGTGAGACACTGACACTGGAAGAATTCGCAAGATTGAGTGATTTATTATCTCCATATAAGAAAGGATGATGACGATGGACAGAAAAGAAGGGCAGACACTATTTGAGGTAACACCGGAAATCAGCCATTTTGCAGAACTTTGCGAGAAGAATAATGCGATAGACAAAGAGCTGTATACGAAGTACGAAGTCAAACGGGGACTCCGTGACCTGAACGGAAAAGGTGTCCTTGCGGGACTTACGAACATTTCCGATGTATGTGCGAAGAAGATCGTGAACGGAGAGGAAGTGCCATGTGCAGGAAATCTTTACTATCGCGGCTACAATATCAAAGATCTGGTGCAGGGGTTTCTGAAAGATAAGCACTATGGATTTGAGGAAATCGCCTATCTGCTGTTATTCGGTGAACTTCCGGATAAGACGCAGCTGCAGACATTTCATGAGACACTGGTGGAAAGACGGACATTGCCGCCGACATTTGTCCGTGATGTGATCATGAAAGCGCCAAGCCGTGACATGATGAACAGCCTGTCGAGATCGATCTTAAGCCTGTACACGTATGATCCTCATGCAGACGATACGTCGATTCCAAATGTACTGCGTCAGTGCCTGAATCTGATCAGTCAGTTCCCGATGCTGATGATCTATGGTTATCATGCATATAATTACCGTATGGGAGAAGATCTCTTCATCTATGCACCGTCACCGGAATTATCAACAGCAGAGAATATACTGATGATGCTGCGTGAGAATAAGAAATATACGAAATTAGAGGCAAAGATCCTGGATATGGCACTTGTCCTTCATATGGATCACGGCGGCGGTAACAATTCTACATTTACAACGCATGTGGTAACATCATCCGGAACGGATACGTATTCGACGATCGTGGCTGCTATGGCATCCTTAAAAGGACCAAAGCACGGGGGAGCAAATGTCAAAGTAACCCAGATGTTTGACGATATGATGGAAAAAGTCAGTGACTGGGAAGATGATGATGAGGTACGCCGGTATCTGACCGATTTATTGGATAAGAAGGCATTTGACCGGAAAGGACTGATCTACGGAATGGGGCATGCAATCTATTCTGTATCTGACCCGAGAGCCGATATTTTTAAGAAGTTCGTTAAGCAGCTTGCAAGAGAAAAGGGCTGTGAGAAGGAATATGCACTGTATGAAAAGGTAGAGCACATGGCACCGGAGGTCATCGCAGAAAAGCGTAAGATATACAAAGGTGTAAATGCGAATGTCGATTTCTACAGCGGACTTGTATATAGTATGTTGGATCTTCCACCGTCACTTTATACACCGATCTTTGCGGCAGCGCGTATCGTCGGATGGAGTGCACACCGTCTGGAAGAGCTTAAGAATGTAGATAAGATCATTCGTCCGGCGTACAAACCGTTGGCCGAATACAAAGAGTATGTCAGAATGGATGAAAGATGATGAAGCATGAATTTTATTATACATCCAGAGATTCCGTGACAAAGATCCATGCGATCGAATGGCTTCCGGATAGAGATATAAAAGGTGTCTTACAGATATGTCATGGAATGGTGGAGTATATTGACCGTTATGATGAATTTGCCGAATTTATGTCGGAGCACGGATATTATGTAGTCGGACATGATCATCTGGGACATGGGAAATCCATACAGACAGAAGCTGATCTGGGATATTTTGATGAACGGAAAGGTAATCAGTATGTGATCGGAGATATTTATCAGCTGCAGGAGATGACACGGAAAAAATATCCGGATGTGCCGTATTTTATGCTGGGGCACAGTATGGGGTCATTCCTGTTGAGACAGTATCTGACGATGTATGCGGAAGGCCTTGCGGGAGTTGTCATTATGGGAACCGGTCATCAGGGAATGCTGACGCTTTGTGCGGGAAGGATGATCTGCAGGATCATCGCAGCGTTCAAAGGATGGAAATACAGAAGTACATTTGTGGATAATCTGAGCTTTGGAGGTTTCAATAAGAAATTTGAACCTGGTGAGACATCGAAGGAATGGATCACATCCGACAAGAAGAAAAGGGATGAATATGTGCGGGATCCGCTGTGTTCCTATACATTTACACTGGGAGCCTATTATCAGATGTTTGCCGGTATGAAGGTTCTGGTACGGAAAGGAAGTATGAAACGGATTCCGAAGACGCTTCCGGTGCTCTTTACGGCAGGATCCGATGACCCGGTAGGGGCTTTCGGAAAGAATGTGATCAGAGTCTATGAGAAATATAAAGATGCCGGGATAAAAGATGTGTCGATCCATCTGTATAAGGGCGACCGTCATGAGATATTGAATGAAGTAGACCGTCAGAATGTGTATCAGGATATCCTGGCGTGGATCGAGGAAAAAAATCGCAGATAAAACTGTTAAATGAATAAAATGTGGAAGAAAAATCCGCACAAATTGAGGAAATGTTAAGATTTTCAGTGTCTGTGCGGATTTTTTATACCAAAGTATGCAAGATATGAAATCTGAAATTCCAATTTACCTCCAGCTCCGCAACCAGATCGTAAAGGGTATTGGAAAAGGAGAATTTGAAGAAGGCGAACTTCTTCCAACCGTCCGACAGATGGCAGCAGTTTTAAGATCACATCCGGTTACACCAATACGGAGAAAAAGAGGATATAAAATCCGTAAAATTATTAAAAAATGGGCTTCCGAAGGAACATTTTAGTAAAACCAATGGTTCGGCTGATGAAAAACAGTTGCTTGGAAAATTTGACGGAGCAGAATCGGGAAAATGCCGGATGTATGTGTGGCTGGAACAATCAGAAGTCATACAGATTAAGACAAAGAAATATACGGTATTCATGAATAATAAGGATAAAGACCAGACGACTGCCTGGTATGAACAATTAAAAAAAGCGGAGCCATAAAAGCATCCGCAGAAATTACCGGTAAAATGGACCGCCAGAAGTGACCTTCTGGTGGCCTTTACTTTATGAGGGGGGCGATAGTTGTTATCCAACTATCT
>OCHN01001846.1_pt1 | contig 15460 bp, 10 predicted proteins | sample 1538911 | NCBI WGS metagenome assembly OCHN01 (sample SAMN04571736, study PRJEB22368) | human gut metagenome | biome: human gut; material: stool | host: Homo sapiens | place: Luxembourg | collected 2013-01-11 | reverse complement strand
CATGTGTACAGGAAACGGTTTCCGTTCCTGAACCACTCCGGTTTCACGGTCGTGGAGAACACCATCTGTCCCACACGCTTGGCCGAAAATCTCTCTGCCAGAGCATAATTCGGGGTCTTGACCATCTTGTCTTCGCGCGTCTGCGCCTTGATGCCGGAGGCAAGTAGTGTCAATGCCGCCAAGCATACTGCTACTTTTCTAGTAACTATCATTTCAACATTGTTTTAGTAATTCTTTACAAATCTTTACCAACTTATTTTTTCATGCTCACCAATCCCAGACATAACATCGTCCGGAAGTCATTCTCTCAAAGTTAACAAAAAAATCATTACTTTTGCAGCGTCGTTATGAAAGTTCATGAACGAAAAGGAATGCATATTGAAATTTAAGAAAGGCTCTGCCGAGGCTTTTGAGCAGCTTTACATGAATTATCACATGAAGCTGTTCAATTTCGTCATGAAACTCACATCCGGCAATGTTTCCGTCGCCAAGGACATTGTGCAGGACACTTTCGTCAGACTTTGGGAGGCACGAAAAATCGTCGATGAAAACAGGAACTTTGCCAATTATATCTTCACTATTGCGAAAAACATCCTTTCCAACCGTTATGCCCATCTTATGGTAGAGTACATACACAAGGAGTATGTCCTTACCAATGCTCCCGTTTCGGAATGCACTACGGAACATATTGTGGACAGTCATTTCCTGGAGGAGAGTCTGCTGGGGCTTGTGGCGTCCATGCCGCCGGTCAGACGGCGTGTATATACTTTGAGCCGTCTTCATGGCTTGTCTCATAAGGAAATAGCTGAAATTCTGAATATTTCCACAAGCACGGTCGAAACGCATCTGAGCAAGGCCGACAACTTTATCCGGGAACGCCTCAGCCCGAAAAATTATTCTTAGAAAAAAAATTTCATTTCGAGTAGTGGTTTTTCTTTTGAGGATTGTATATATTGCAAAGGCCACAATTTCGACATGGAAAAAGAAAACGGAAAAAAACTCATTGACGAATACTCGGAAAGACTTTTCGAGGACTTTCGTGGTACCGATGGGGATATAACGGATCCGCGCCTGAGCAACGAAATGTTTTCTGAAATACTGCTTCGTACCGGTCTCAGCAGAGAAAAGAAGAAGCATAGTGTCTGGAACGTCAAACTGCTGAGGTATGCGGCTGTACTTCTCCTCCCGTTGGTAACAGGATGGACTGTCTATACTGTTATGGAAAAGCGCTCCGAGGAGCAAGTATCTGTTTATGCAAGCCAACTTGCTGAAGTCGAGGCAGGCCCTGGTCAGCGAGCATGTGCGACATTGCCGGACGGAACTAAAGTGTGGCTGAGTTCCGGATCGAAAATCTCATATTCAAGAGATTTCAACGAGCATAACCGCGATGTGAAATTGACCGGAGAAGCATATTTCGATGTTACCAGAAATGAAGCGATTCCATTCATGGTGGATGCCGGAGACTTGACGATAAAAGTTCTGGGAACAGAGTTCGATGTTAAGGCTTATGAGGATGCAGCTACCGTTTCTGCAACGCTTGTACGCGGTTCTATCGAGGCTACCACCCCTGGCGGAACTTACAGGCAATATCCTGATCAGAAACTTGTTTTCAACAGGTCTAACGGGACCACGCAAATCATTGACGTTGAGGATACTGAAATGGTGTCTTCGTGGAAAGAAGGTGTGCTTTATTACGATAATCAGACATTGGGCGAAATCGCTGAAGACCTCCATCGCATTTATGGGGTCAATGTGATTTTCGAGGCTCCGGAAATGGCGAAGATGAAATTCTCCGGGAGCATTCCGGACGGATATTCCAATGTGGGGACTGTCCTGAAATACATCTCGATAGCCGCATCTCTCAAGTGCAATGTTGACGGCGATCGTGTAACGATAAACTATTAATCATCAATTAATCACATATTTTATGCAAACGCAATTGCTGAATGGGCTGAAAAGGTCATTCCGGGTGTTTTTTGTCGCAACCCTGCTATGTTTGACTAGCTATCATGCTATGGCTCAGCCTATTACATTAAACGCGCAGAATCAGACAATACGGCAGGTTTTGCGTACGGTCGAGAAGGACTGCAATTACAGATTCTTCTACAGCGAGGATTTGAAAGATCTTTCCAAGAAGGTTACCATTAAGGTAAACAAAGCTGAAATCGGACAATTCCTTGATAAACTTTTTGAGAATACTGAAATCGTCTGGCAAGTCCAGGACGGAAAGACGATCGTGCTTTCAAAACGTGTAGTGAAGAAGGAGAATCAAAAACTGGCGACTTTGGCAGGAATCATCAAAGATGAGGATGGTGTTCCTGTCATTGGAGCCGGAGTGTTGCTTGAGGGGACAACCAAGGGAGTTGTTTCTGACATAGACGGAAAGTTTCAGATTCAAGCACCTGTCGGTTCTACTCTTGTAGTTTCCTGTCTCGGCATGAATGACAGTACAATCCCCGTTACCAAGAGCAATGAAGGACTGACTATTATTCTTAAAAGAATAGCCAACTCTTTGGAAAACAGTATAGTAATTGGTTATGGAACAGTGAAGAAAAGCGATCTGACTGGTGCGGTGAGCTCTGTGAAGACATCTGAATTGCCGATTGCATCCAGCACTTCCATTGCGACACTGCTCGGAGGAAAAGCAGCAGGTGTAACTGCGACCCAGACCAGTGCACAGCCGGGAGGCGGAGTGGAAATCCTTATTCGTGGAGCCGGTTCTACCGGAGCTGGAAATGCTCCGCTTTATATCATTGATGGATTTCCGGTAGGTGGCGGCAGCGTGGAACCTGGAGCAGATAACAGGTATTCTGATTTCGGTTCGCATAATATCCTAAACTCCATCAACCCGAACGATATCGAGTCTATAGAAATTCTTAAAGATGCTTCGTCTTCAGCGATTTATGGAGCGCGTGCTGCCAATGGTGTCGTTTTGATCACCACGAAGAAAGGACGCGAAGGCAAGGCTACGGTTTCTTATGACGGAAGCTATGGCGTGCAGCAGATTGCAAATCGCATAAAGATGCTCACGGCTGAGCAGTATATGAAGAAAGCCAACAGTTTTTCTTATGAAAACTGGCTGTTCAACAACGGCTGCTACCCATACGGCACCAAGGATACTGCATCAGTCGCTACTCCATGGAAACAGGTTTATACCGAAGAAGAGATTGCCGGTGCGGGGAAAGGAACCGACTGGTATGACTTGATAACCAGGCTTGGCAGTATTTCCCAGCATAACGTGTCAGTGTCCGGCGGCACTTCCAAGATTAGCTATATGGCGTCGTTCAATGCTTACAATCAGGACGGTGTAGTGAAGAATTCAGATTTCGACAGGTACACTGGCCGTGTAAATATGGATGTTGACATCCGCAAATGGTTGAAATTTGGCGTGAACGGAACAATGAGCTACATCAAGAGCACCAATATTCCATTGGGTACGGAAGATTTCGAAAACTCCGGTCTTATCAATTCTGCTCTGGCATACGATCCGACTATAGCCGTGAAGAATGACAAGGGTGAGTACAATATCAGCCCTCTTATGACGACAGTGCCGAACCCTGTTTCAATGCTTGAAATCGAGGATTACACCAAGATCCGTCGTTTTCTCGTGAACACGTTCGTGCAAGCGGAGATTATTCCCGGACTTGTAGCTAAGGTGAATCTCGGAATTGATGACCAGGAAGGAAACCGCTATTCATATCTTCCGAAAACCACAATGTATGGTAAGCAGGAAGGCGGAAAGGCGAGCCGTTCCATGGCTTCTTCAATGTCCAAACTCATTGAGACTACCCTTAATTATCATAAGGAATTCGCTGATATTCATGATTTGACCGTTCTTGCCGGCTGGTCGGCTCAGGACTTTACTTACGAATCTCTCTCCGCTGCCAATTCGCAGTTCTTTACGGACAGCTATAAATACAATAACATTGGCGCGGGAGAAGCCAAACGTCCTACTGTGGGTTCGGCGAAGAGCTATGAGCGTTTCCAGTCATTCTTCGGAAGGGTGAATTACAACCTCATGGGCCGTTATCTCTTTACATTGACACTCCGTACTGATGGTTCTGATCGTTTCGGAAAGAACAACCGCTATGGATTCTTCCCATCAGGAGCATTTGCCTGGAGAATTATTCAGGAGCCTTTCATGGAGAATGTCAAGTGGATGTCCGACTTGAAACTCAGACTTGGTGCCGGACAGACTGGTAACGCGAATATCGGAAGTAGTGCATTTGAATATTATTCTTCGAATTATCGTGAATACGTATTCGGTGAGACAGTGAAGACAGGTACTTACAAATACCAGATGGGCAATGACAACCTTAAATGGGAAACCACGACGGAATACAACTTCGGTCTCGATTTCGGGTTCTTTGACCAGAGACTTTCGGGAAGTATCGACATGTTCTACAAGCGCATTGACGGCCTTCTCGGTTACAGGTCCCTCAAGTCCTTCATGGAAGTGTCGACTGTAGCTGCCAATGTCGGTCAGACACAGAGCAAGGGAGTGGAAATCAGCCTGAAGAGCATGAATTTCACCGGCAAGTTCAAGTGGAATACGGAAATCAGTTTTACGAGGTATCTTGACAGATGGCTCAACCGCGATACTGGCTCTCTCAAGCCTTGGCAGAAGGACGACGACCCGATCAGGGCTTATTACGGATATATTTCCGACGGGATTCTCAAACTTGGCGAGACTCCTCCGGCATATATGCCTAACCTTCTTCCTGGACAGTTCAAGGTCCGTGATGTGAACGGATGGGAATGTGATGATTTCGGAAATCCAATCCTGGACAAAAACGGCCGGTACAAGTACACTGGAAAGCCTGATGGAGTTCTCAATGAAGCAGATATGGTCCTCCTCGGCACTACCGATCCTGGATTCTCGATGGGATTCGGCAATACGTTCAGTTACAAGGGATTTGACTTGAACATCTTCTTTTATGGTATGTTCGACCGTCTTGTCTATAATGCTACGAGAGACAAGTATTCATTCTTCGAACTCCGTCGCGTGCTCCAGGGACAGAATTTCCTTGAGGAGGTGAATGACAGCTGGTCCAGCACGAACACGAATTCCAACAATCCTTCAGGAATCGTGACGACATATCCGCAGCCTAGTTCCTACCTCATGGAACAAGGATGGTTTATCCGCTGCAAGAATATAACTTTCGGATATTCCATTCCTCAGAGACTGCTGGATAATATCAAGATGGGAAAGATCCGTGTGTATGCGGAACTCGGCAACCCGTTCGTGATTACCAAGTATACTGGAAATGACCCGGAGACCGACTTTAAGGCTGGATATCCAAATCAGCGTTCCTACATGTTCGGACTTAATCTGACCTTCTAAAATTCTATGGTTATGAAAAAGATTTTGATGAAAATATATGGTATTGCCCTTTTGGGAATCATGACTATGTCATGCTCACTGGAGCCGGTGAACTTCAGTCAGTTGGCTCCGGACAACTCATTGAACACCGAGAGTGACCTGGCTGCTGCCGTCACTGGCGTTTACCACGAATTCCGTCAAGGAGGCTGGGGCGCATACAATTGCAGCTGGGGATCATTGCTTACACTTCAGGTGGGCTGTACGGATGAGGCTGACTGCAACTGGGTCTGGGACCAGCAGTTGAACTATATGTGGCTGCCTTACGATGATACTGACCATTGGGAGTCCCAGTTCTATACCACTTTTGTTCCTGCGATAACGAGAATCACTGCGTTGCTCGAAAGGATGAAACGTCTCTCGATTTCCGCGCCTGTCAAGAGACAATATTCAGCGGAACTTCGCACGATCAGGGCAATGTTTGCCTATGATTTGTATGACCTTTACGGCACAGTTCCGATTATTGTCGACGGTGACCTCGCTACCGATTCCGAGAAGGCGATGGCCTGGGAACCAGTGAGACCGACTGTAGACTGGTACGTGAATTTTCTGGAGACGGAACTGACTGAGGTTCAGGAGAATCTGAAGACACAGGACAAACTTCTCCCTACGGAATGGGGAAGAGTTACCGTAGGTGTGGCTCAGATGTATCTGCTTAAACTATACATGCATGAGGCCGGTCAGGAAACACATTATCGAGAGGGAGGAGAAGCGGCTGCCGCCAAGTGGTGGAGGAAAGCAGCAGACCTCGCAGAAAAAATGATGAAGCCGGGAACGCCATATAGCTTGATGAAAGATTATATGGGAATCTGGGAATCGGATAACAAGGGAAACAAAGAAGTTATTTTTGCCATTCCGTGTATGCCTACGGGAGGATTGGGAAATAATTTCCTTGCGCATGCTCTACCTGCAGACTATGTGTCACGCAAAGATGTTCCTCTGACATGCTGGGGCGGATTCCTCGGAACATGGGAAACATACGACAGCTTTGCTGCGGGAGACAAACGCAGAAATGGTTTGGTCGCAGAATATTGGAACGGAACCAAGATGGTAAACCGAAGGACTGACAAGATTTCCGGAAAATCGGCTCCGTTTCCGATGAAATATCCGGAAAACAATACGACAAACGGTAACTGGGACTCTTCCGACTACGTGCTCGAACGTTTCGCTGACGTAATTCTTTCCAGAGCTGAAGCTCTTAACGAACTAAACGGCCCAACCGACGAGGTTAAATCGCTGATTCACCAAGTTCGCGCCCGCGCCTTCGACAATTATGCTGGCAGTGCCAATGAAAAAGCCGTAAATGACATCAATGACAAAGACGCAATGCGTCAGCATATTCTGAATGAACGTCTCTGGGAGTTCTATTGGGAGGGCAAGCGCCGCCCGGACCTCATCAGGAACGGCTCATTGATAAGCAACGCTCAAGCGAGAGGAAAGACATTCGCGGAGGATAAACATATTCTCTACTGCATCCCTCAAAGTGTCAGGTATGAGTCTCCGACAATAGCACAAAACCCGGGTTGGGATTAAAAAGTATCACATAAATAATTAACATTTACATATTTGCAATTATGAAAAAGTATTTGCTTCCGATTTTTGCCGCAATGTTGGCAATCGTATCATGCAGTAAGGACAATGGCTCAGACGAGTCAGGAAAACCTCAGGCGCCTAAAGAATTTTCAGTTCTTCTTCCTGATGACCTTGAGGATATTGAACTGAACTATGAACAGCAGGATAAGACACTTAAGCTTGAATGGGATGCTGTTGAATCTCAAAAATATGAGGTGGTATTCAGTCTTGCTCAGGATTTGTCGTCTCCGGTTTCTGTGGAACTCAAGAATACAGGAAAAGACGCTCTTACCCACAAACAGTTGGACGGCGTGCTCGAAGAACTTGGTGTTAAAGCATATCATGCCGCAGAAGTATTCTGGGCAATCAGTGCTTCAAGTGAAAAAGGTAAGACAATGTCAGGAGTGCGTTCAATGCAGCTTCTCCGCTTCATGGCTCCGTTCACTGACCCGCGTGACGGCGAAGTCTATCGTGTCGTAAGAGTGGTTGACCCTCTTACCGGCGATGCGGCAGTATGGCTTGCCGATAACCTCAGAGCCAGGGAATATACAGATGGAACCGCAGTGGACGCTGCTAACATCCGTTTCAGCGAGCCTGAAGAGGGTGCTGACGCTTATCACAAGGAGTGGTGCCGTCTTCGTGGTGCATATTACAGCTGGAATGCAGCCGTAAGGAATACTCAGGCCGCTGCTGCCGGTGAAAAAGTCCAGGGCATTGCTCCTGCAGGCTGGCATATCGCCACCAGAGAAGAGTGGGTTTTTCTTATCAATAACCAGCCGGACAATAACAATCCTGCCGCTTCAATGCGCTCAAAGCAGTACTGGGATGCGGCAATGGCTCCTGAATGCAACAATTCCTTCGGATTCAATGTCGTTTCGACCGGTTATATCTGGACAATTACTGCTGGGCACGATATCATTGAAGGTGAAAAGTGGGCGTCGTTCTGGACATCCACAGAGCCTAAAGAAGGCGACGAAATTCCTTGGAATCCGAGTCCTGCTGATTTCCCTAACCAGGCTTGCGTTTACAGTTTCAGCCCGTCTGACAATGGTATCGCTTACTATGTCTATGCAAAGGACCGTGGCTACAACGTAAGATGCGTTCTCGATGACTAAACTACGGACAATATTGATTTTAGCTCTGTGGACGGCGCTTTTTCTGCCGTTCACAGGCTGTACTTCCGGCAAGGAAGAAGTCCATCCTCCTATGGGATGGAACAGCTGGATATGTTTCGGAACTTCAGTTAATGAGACCGAGGTCAAGGCCAATGCGGATTTCATGGCAAAAAACCTCAAGCAATATGGCTGGGAATATGTCGTGATAGATGCCGGCTGGTATGCTCCCGGAATGGTTGGTTTGGATGATTATCTCGACCCGCATCCGGATCAACTGATAGATGAATGGGGAAGACTCATTGTTGATGCTGAAAAATACCCTTCTGCAGGCGCTGGAGAAGGTTTCAAGGCTTTGGCAGACTATATTCATTCCCTTGGTCTTAAATTCGGAATCCATATCATGCGGGGTATCCCGATTCAAGCCTATGAAGCAGATACTCCGATAAAGGGAACCACCCATACTGCCCGTGAAATCGCCATTACAGACTCACGTTGTGACTGGTATTATGGTTTCATGCACATTGATATGAACAAGTCTGGAGCGAAGGAGTATTATGATTCGATTTTCGAACTTTACGCCTCTTGGGGTGTCGATTTCGTGAAAGCGGATGATTTGCTGTCGCCGGAATATGCTGCAGCGGACATTGAGGCGATACATAATGCGGCAATGAACTGCGGAAGGAAGATTACTCTGAGTCTTTCACCTGGACCTGCTCCTGTGGAAATGGCGTCACATTTGGCGGCCAATTCGACTATGTGGCGTATCAGTGAGGACTTCTGGGATAACTGGGACGCGCTTAAAGAACAGTTTAACCTCGCTTCCCGCTGGAACGGGCATTCTGTGACAGGACATTGGGCTGACCTTGATATGCTTCCTGTCGGACCGATGGCTAGACGAGCAATGCGCGGCGAGCCTCGTATGAGCAATTTTACCAATGAAGAGCAGCGCACAATGCTGTCTTTATGGGCGATTTTCAGTTCACCGCTTATGGTCGGGTGTAATCTGCCGGAAATCGATGAGTTTACGCTTTCGCTGCTTACTGACAAGGAGGTTATTGAACTCGATCAGACAGAGAAGGTGTCTACGGAACTTGTTCATAGTGACAGTCTTGTAGTCTGGAAGTCAAAAGCTGAACACGGAAAAGTATGGTATGCCGTGTTCAATTTGAGTGATGAAGAATTGGACGGGTATGAATTGGCTTTGCCTGGGGATGCGAAATCAGCCCGCGAATTGTGGAAAGAAGAAACTATGGTGCCGGATGAAGGAAAACTCCTGCTTTCGATACCTCCACATGGAGTAACGCTCTTGAAATGCAATTTTTAAGGAAATGAAAGAAATGAAATCTATATATGAAGCTCCTCAGATAGATGTTGAGGCGGTTTCTGTCGAATGTGGGTTCGCGGTCAGCGGACAGTACAATAAATATGGTCTTCAGGATATTTATGGAGACTCTGTAAATGACATGTCAGAGGGGTGGGAGTAAAAACCGGTGGTGTTATGAAAAATTTTGACAAAATATGCGTTACAGCTATTGTTGTTGTATTCGGATTGGCGTCCTGCTCTCAGGAGGCTATTAAAACCATTGAGGGAGAATCTGTTACTGTTTATTTTGGTGCAACAGCCGATATCGCTGCGACCAAAGCGACACTTACGACTAATGACGAAGCCGTGTTCAATTCTGCATGGGAGGCCAATGATCGGATTTCGGTCAATTATACTACTCCGGCAGGTGAAAGCGCTGTAGTCTCAGCTGAATGGACCGGCGAATCTTTTAAGACGACAATTCCTGCCGGACATGGAAACTGGTCATATCAGGCATATTATCCTGTTTCTGTCGAGAACTCCGATGTGGACTTCGGCGGTACGCGCACACAGTACGGGAATAACTACAACAGCGCCTATGACATAATGACTTGCGAGAGGTTCAATGTTTCCGGTGCGGATGCTGGAAAGAATGCCGATGGCAGCAATGTCGTTTTCAAGATGAATCGCCAGACTGCCATTACATATTTTCATATCTCGGAAGGTCCTGCTGACGAGGCGATTGTCTCTGCAAAGATTCGTATAGAGGGCGGAAATATCGCAGCAAGCACTGCTGGTTTGAAGGACTTTACCTTCGCGCCGAAGGCCGACCTTTCTGAAATAACGATGACTTTCCCTGAGCAGGCCCCTAAAGCATCTGATTTCCAGCTTTGGTTCAATGTTTTGCCGACAAAGTATACTAAGATTACACTTGAGGTGGAGACGGCAACTCGTACATTGAATATCAGCCGAAGTGGTGCCGGCGAATATGTTGCGGCAAATCTCTACAAGGTAGTGAAGTCTATTCCTGCTGACAAATGGGTGGCGAAGGTTCCTGCGAAGTTTAAGGTTGCTGCACCGGCTGACAATGCTGACATTAAATTGGATTACAATCCGCAGAATCTTGCTTTTGAATGGGAAGCTGCTGAGGCTCAGACATATAAAGCCGTGTTTAGCCTTGCGGAAAACTTATCTTCGCCGGTAGAGTTGGAATTGAACAATACTGGAAAAGCTGAACTTTCACACAAGCAGCTGGATGAAGTTATGGAGAAACTCGGAGTGAAGGCATATCATTCAGCTAAAATATATTGGGCGGTTCGCGCTTCCAATGCTGCCGGCGGAGAGACCATCTCTAAAGTCCGTTCAATGCGGGTTCAGCGCATCATGGCGTTCACAGATCCTCGTGACGGGGAAGTGTATCGTGTGATGAGGTTGGTTAATAAGTATGGCGAGGAGACTATCTGGATGGCGGATAACCTGAGGGCAACTAAATATTCAGACGGGACACCTGTTGCTGAGGGTAGTTACCGTTTTAGCGTGCCTGCCGCTGATGCCGATGATTATCATAAGGAATGGTGCCGCTTGCGTGGTGCATATTACAACTGGGATGCTGTCGTTCGTGATACTGATGCAGCGGCTGCCGGCAAACAAGTTCAAGGCATTGCTCCTGATGGGTGGCATATCGCTACGCAGGATGATTGGACATTTCTTATAAACAATCAGCCAAACAACTCTCAGCCAGCTAAGTATATGCGCTCAAGCATGTATTGGGATAAGTCTGTGGAGGCGCTTGGGTGCGACAATTCTTGCGGCTTAAATATTGTGGCGGCTGGATATATATGGACTATTACTGTAGCAAGCCATCCTATCAATGTTGAGACGACTAACGCATATTTCTGGACCCCGGCTTTGTCGAATGATGGAGGTGCGTTTGTCTATGAGTTTAGGAATGGGGATAATGTTATTCCAACTTGGTCGGCTCCTAAAGAGCGTGGCTATAGTGTAAGATGTGTCCTTAATAATTAAGATTAAAATAATATGATAAATAAAACATATCTTCTCGTGGCGGCGTTGCTGGCATTGTTCTCTTGCCAGAAAAGCGGAGCTGAACCTGACAAAAAAGATATTTTGACGACACTTCCCGAGGCGAAATCAACTTATATTCTCCAATCATGTGAAGACATTGCGTCATATCAGTCTCATTCTGTGAGCAATAAGATTGACCTTTATATGGCGAAAGGGGAGTCCGAGCATTTTCAGATTGTTTTCAACACGGAGAAGAGAGGTCGTCTTTCTGTGACCAGAGAAAATCCTACCGATGGTCTTGCTTGCAATGTCTATGAGATTCAGGCGTTTAACAGTAAGGATGATGTCTTGGTTCCATGTGAAGGAAAGCAAATCGAGACGAAAACACAAGTCGTTAAATCTTGGGTGTCATACAGTACCTCGCGCAATATCTCTGCAGGTGAGTATCAGGATATTATAACTTTCAGTGGTTCAGCGGGAGAATATAAGGTAGGCGTGACAATACATGTCTATGATGTGGAAATGCCGGTGGCTTCGGAACTTCCGTCCCTCATCGGTATCAACTCGTCGATGATTGACTCCGATGCTAAGGGAGAAGCGCTCATCGCGAAAAGGAAAGCCGTTTCCGACATGCTTCTTGAGCGTAGATTGACTCCATATTTTTGTACTTGGTGGGCTGGCAGCATGCAGACGCAGTGCAGCACGTCACCATATACATGGAATGACGCAAGAACTGCTGATTATCTGGCAGACCCGCGTCTTACCCACGTCCTGATGCCAAACATTGACATGACTGCCGATGAACTTCGTCGCAGTGCCGACATTGTGCGGAAGGCGTGTCCTGACAAGAAGCGCGTCTACTATGTATGGGATGAGCCGGCAGATATGAATGCGTATACGAGTCTCAAGAAACTTGCAGCCGAAGTGCATGCTGCTGATGCTGACGGAAAAGTTATTACGACTTTTTATTGTGGTCCTACGGACAAGAGCAATAATAATCTTAAAGATATACTCAGTGTCTGGGATTATCTTTCAGGCACGACGTCCTATTTCAGCACCAGCACTTGGCTACTGGCGCCTTCTCCTGCACAGCGCAGTAAAGCTTTTGCTGACAAGTGTTCCGACGGTCAGGAATGGTGGACCTATGTCTGCATGGCCGAGACCCCGGGCCTTGCCTATAATTCCAATGGTTTCCAGAATCGTGCGACAGCATGGCGTTCATATTTTGACGGCAACAAGGGCTTCCTCTACTGGTCTGTCAATGCGTTCTCGTCATTGTATCCGCTTCGTGGCCGCTCTGACCTTCCTGCAGGTGACGGAATCCTTGTCTACCCTGGCAAGTCCTTTTCTGTCGATGGATTCATTCCGTCATTGCGTCTGGAGCGTTTTGCCGATGGTCTTGAGGATTACGATCTCCTGAAATTGGTGGAGCGCAAAAAATCGAGAACTGCCGCGCTGGAAATCCTATCCAAGGTATACAAATCCAACACGGAAATCGCGGTTCGTGCATCAGCGGTAACCAGCTTCAAGAAAGGACTCCTCGAAGCCCTGACGAAGTAGAACCCGCTTTTCCATTCCCATGATGCGCATACCCAGGTGTTCAAATTCTGAACAAGTTGGCAGGCTAGTGTCTGACTAAATAGCGATGCGTCAATGAGTTGCGTAAAAGTGACCATGCCAACTCTCATGTTTTTTCATGGGAGTCGGCATGGTATCTTGTTGTGAGAAACGTCCCTAATAGACTGATAATTAGCGAATAACGTAGATAATATGAGTTGTCCCCTCCAGCCAACTTGTTCAGTCCACCTCGTTTCCTTTGTCGATGGTCAAGTCCGCCTTGCCGCGCACTTAAACGCTCTTCAAGTATGCCCCGAGACTAAAGATTCACTTCGGTTAAATAACAAAAGCCTCTCCAAGGAGCTGAAAAGGCTTTTTTTACCTGTCATTTTTTCATTTGTTTTTAGCCGGAACGCATTTCTGTTCCGGGTGTCATTCTCTCAAAGATAGCAAGATTTGAAAAATAGCAGGTGGAATTATATGGAAATACCGCAAAAACGACTAAAAACGACTAAAAACGACTAAAAACGACTAAAAACGACTAAAAACGACTAAAAACGACTAAAAGTTGTCTCTTATGAACTAAAATCTTTTTCGCCTTTTTCAGTTATAAGCCAGAGCTTGCCACTAGTAGACTTCAAGATAAAACCATCTTTCGCCATTTTTCTTAATAAATAGCCTATCTTCCTCAATTTTTCGTCAGGTGTTAAATTTGAAGGAAATACATGTTGGAGCCCTTCATAAACATCATTACGCTTAAAGCCCATGTTACCGGCATTGTGTGCCAATTGAAGCAATAGCTTTTGAATACTATTTTCCGCAAGACCGGTTTCTTTTGTATAGTGTCCAATCTGTTTGGTCATTTTAGCAACTTTTAGCGATATTGTGTAGTGTGGTGCACGGCCTTCTATCAGTCCTTTTTTATGGAGATGCTTGGCGGCTTCCTTCAAGATAGGGTGATGCTTCTGTACAGCATCCAGCCAAAGGCACTCTTTCAGAGACAAAGAGCTATTTGTCTTCAAAAGATTGGTGTATTTCTCATCAATCATCTTACCATAAATAGTGACACCAACCGTGCGATGTTCATTGTCAATGTCGTAGTCTGGCATTGGGAAGAAACGATTTCGCTGCTCCGTGAAAATCTTTTTGATTCCACGTCCTACGGTATCAATCATGTTGAAGTTGACCATTCCGCGGCAGAGACATTCGTTCCGGTAGTGAAATTGAGGACCTTTGTGCTCCAGGGCATTTTCTATGGTGCCAGGAATAAAACTGCCGCCATTCCCATAGTATAAGGTACTTGGCCCTTCTACGAAAACGATGCGTTGTTGTAGTGTGTAATCCTGGTGTGCGATAGCGTTGTGTAGTGCCTCACGTATTGTATATTCATCATATTGCTTCATAGTGTCTGGGAAGAGGGTTCCTCCTGGCAGTTCTCGCATTGTCTTGTTACGTATTTTGCCTAATACCTTATCTACAGTCGTGATGAAAGGTATGGTGAAGTGTTCATAATCCTGTACAATCCTTTCGTCATCTTCCCATGTCCAAGTGATTTGTGCAACGGCAGGATGAATTTTTTGAATAGAAAGCGGCTTGCCCAATAGGAGAATGGCTGCACGAGTGATTTGACCATCTCGCATCATCTGACTATTGGCTAAAAACTCTTCTGTTGTCCATGAATCAATTTCTGTGGCAGGAATGCTTGAAGAATGTACTTTCTTGAACATGACTTTAGCTGTTGCCAATGCCAAGTCATCCAAATCATCTATTGTTGCATTAGGCACAAGTTGTGCCGTCCAATCTGGAATAGGAGGCTGTTGGCGGATTGCGTCTTGCTTTGCTTGGTTCAATGGTTTCAGACTTTCACCATCTCGTCCATAAGCTACACCTTTCCAGTGCATTACTATATTGCGGGGCGATGCGGGAACTTGGAATAACAAGACGCGTTTACCTTCAACTTCGATAGAAACGATATCTCTAAAAATGAGATTGTCGGTTGTGTGTTGAGACATATCTTGTTTCAAGCGATTCAAGGCCACATCGCTATCTTTGAAACTAGTCCCAATGATCTGGTGCTTCTTGTCCAGAACACCAAAGACTATCCATGCGAACTCATATCCTCGCAAGTTTGCTTCATTGCTAAGAGCGGAGAAGTACTTTCCCAATTCGTCAATATCAAAGTTTGTTTCAGCCTTCTTGAACTCTACCACTTCGCTCTCAGTATGTTCCCATAGTTGGTTGAAGATTTCTATATATTTTTCCATTTGTCATGTTTTTGAATCTTAATATATCTAATGTTTTGATGATGAGGTGTTTGATGCGAAACACTTCGTACAGACGCTTTTGTGCACTGGAGCCAAACTAATCTATCTATGTTACAAAATAATGGTTTTATTTGAATAATAACAAGTAAAAGCGAGTTAAAAGTGCATTTGCTTTGGCGGGACGTATCTATTAGGTGATGCGCATACCCAGGTGTTCAAATTCTGAACAAGTTGGCAGGCTAGT
>OCHN01001841.1_pt1 | contig 15486 bp, 8 predicted proteins | sample 1538911 | NCBI WGS metagenome assembly OCHN01 (sample SAMN04571736, study PRJEB22368) | human gut metagenome | biome: human gut; material: stool | host: Homo sapiens | place: Luxembourg | collected 2013-01-11 | reverse complement strand
ACTGGAGCGCCGCACCTACACCTTCGACTGTATGTCCTATCTCGATGAGATGATCAGGCAGCAGGCCGAGTACGGCGAAGAGTCAGACTGCATCATCTTCCATATCGACGAGAGGAATCATGTGTTCTGTGCCGTGTCGGAATACGGATACGGCATCTTCCTGCCTGTCACCGAGGACAATGCCAACTGTCAGGTGGGCGATTCGGTGAAGGTGAGGCTCACCGACGGCACACGTCCCAATTCGATGCAGGGCATTATAATAGGTGTGGCCGACAATTTGGTGGATGTGCGCAAGGCTGCCACCGAGGTGTTTCGCGATTATGCCGAGGAGGAACCCTATGAGGAGACAGCCGAGGAACTGGAGGAAGAGGCAATGGCGGTGTCGGAAGACCTGTTCGACATCAGCTATATGCGCGAAATCATCAATATCGTAGATCACAAGGCGGTGCTCGAGACCGACAATATCAAGGCGTTTGCCTTCCTTTCCATTGGCCACATACTCTCACGCATGACGGGTGACCAGGCTATGATGGACTATCTGGAGCAGCGTCAGCGCCTCCTGTGTGTATTGGACGATTATGGTGCCAACGGCAGGGTAGATGACGAGGAACTGCAGGTGTTGGGCAACAACAACTCTGACATGGCCGAGAAGTACCCGCTGCTGAAGCAGAGGCTCAACGAGGTGAAGATTGTCAATTGCTTTGGAATGGCAGAGCGGAACGCTTTCCTGTGGGAGATGTGCACCACCTATGAGCATGACCATATACTGGCCAGGCTGTCACGCTTGATGCTGAGTTACAATATGGCTGAGGGTTTCGGACTTCAGGAGCACCAACAGGTGATAGTGGCAAAGATAAAGAGTCTGCTCAACATCAACGTGGAACTGCCGCGCATCTACTCTTTTGGCGAGGAAGATCAGCAGACGGAGTTCAAGACCTCCATCGTCTTCCCGCCCAACAACAGCATGAGGGAGGACATCAAGCAGCAGACATTCAACATCATGAAGGTCATCTGCGGAATGGTGAATGCCTATGGCGGAACCGTCTATCTGGGGGTCAACGATACGGGTACGGCCAAAGGACTGGTTGAGGATCTGCATTACTTTGAGGATAGTACCGACAAGTATGACCTCTACATACGCAATAGCATACGCACAGCATTGGGCGACCATGTGAATGCCTCTATCGTGGTGGAGCATCCCGATGCCGGTAAGCATTACATCTATGCCATCAAGGTGACACCCAGCAAGACACCTGTGATGCTCACGCTTGACAACAAGTTCTATCTCAGAGAGGGAACATCCACTTATCCCATTGAGCAGGATCAGCTTGCCGAGATAATGGCAGAACGCAACTTTGCCCTCTACAAGACGGAAGCAAGGGATATGGAGGCGGTGGAGATACCCGAACCGGAACCGGAGAAGAAGCCCGAGGAGGCTCCCAAGATGAAGGTGCTGAGCATGCAGGGCGACACCATAGCCACCAGTTCGCTTCGCACGAATATCACCGAGAACTGGGTGGATGGGTATGGAGTGGATACTGCCTGTTACGTGCGGGTGCAGAAGCAGGGCGACTGGTGTGTGCTCGACGATATCGAGTGGGAGGATGGCATCCTCACGCTGGCCATTCACGATGATGAGGCCGATGGCTATCTGGTGGTGGTCTATGATGACGGCAAGGTCAACAAGGTGCCCATGTCGCAGATTATCGACAAGACGCGAGGCAATACATATAAGATGTACGCGCATAAGCGTCCGCTCTTCATCACGCCAGCCCGCCGCGATGCAGCCTTGCTCACAGCCTACGAGGACGACAAGGGCAGGCAGTTTCTCCGCCTCGACGACCTTTCCAAGATGGAAGACGGGAAGATGCTCGCCGCCGGCAATATGCTCACCGATGTGGAGTTCTGCAGGCTCTTCTACTGCGAGATAGTCTCCCAAGAGTTCCACGACGACCTCCATCGCATGCACAACCTCAAGCGCAACTCGCTCGGTCAACAGGCTCTCACCAGTTACGGCACCAAGGAGCAAACTGTCCTGCAGCGCATCGGAATCGAACTATAAACAGGAAACCGTCCGACAGGCTCCCTAATGGGAATACCCGTCGGACGGTCGTTCGAAATCGCTTAAGCTCAGTTGCGGATGCTATTCTTTCTCTGCCGGGATGTGCGTAGGACGGTCGTTCGAAATCGCTTATGCTCGGCTGTGGATGTTATTGTTCTCTGCCGGGATGGGCGTAGGATGGCCGTTCAAACCACCTTATATTACATTTTGCGCAGACCACGAAAGAGTTCATGGCAGAGGAGTACGGATTTTACTCCATCGGCAGCATGCGGCTTGCGGAAGGCTTGTATCTTGCTTGCCGTCAGTTACTTCCTCGAAGTGATATGGAAGCAACGCTGTTTGCGCTCGTATTTCACGTAGCAGTAGCCCTCGTTGCGCAGCTGTTTCAGTACTGTTCCCAATGCCTTTGCCAGTTGCTTTTCGCTTGCCGACTTCCCGAAAAGAGACTGGCGGTCAAAGCGCACATAGGTAATGTCAAAGGTCGTGCCATACTGATGGGCAGAGTTCTCTGAGGCATTGCCATTGACCCTGCGAAGTCGTTTGGCATCGTCGCCAGTACGAAGGGCAGAGGTCACGATGATGCGATGCTTCTCAAATCCTTGCTCCTTCAACTCCTTCTGAAAACGAGTGCCAATATCAGAAAGCAGGTCTGCTGTTGATTTGGTAAGGTAAGGCACTGAATGTGTCAGGCGTTCAACCATATACTCATCACAGCTCTCAATCTTCACCAGCTTATCCGTCTTCAGTTCATCGCGGCTGCTTACAGGCTTGATGCCATTCTTCTGGGCAGCCGTAAGATGAGTGCTGTTGACATCCCCAAAGCGGTATTCATTATCAACTATTTCCGCAGAAACCGTCCCAGACAACCTCCTAATCACCGATGGATAATATCGACAAAACACATGCCAAGCACCATAAGCAACCACTGCCAACACCACCAAGCGTACCAGGAATGCCATTATACCCAGCTTCCCAGCCCTTTTCTTACCTCTCTGTTTCTTTCTCTTCATTTTTGTTGTATCAATAGTTCGTTAAAATTTGAGTATATGGCTACGCAGCCTTAGGCTGTCAGCCAATGAGTTATTTGCTAATTTATTTTGCTTACAAAAGTTTTACCGGACAGCAACAGTTAAAAATATTAGTCAAGAAAGAGAGTAGAGTAGTGGGAGGTCAGTCCATAGGTATCACAGGCAGCACAGGCCGTAGCACGGGTTCCCACCTTCACCTTGTAACAATATTTACTTGACAGTCCATTTGAATCGACAAAAGATAGACGATTTGATTTCATTCTCCATTGAAGCTTGAAGTCTGTCTGTCATTGAGTCCACTTTATCATTATACTCATCTTCCATCTGAAGGAGTTTTGTTCTTTTTTGATTCAATGCCTTTGACATTACATTCTCTTCTTTCTTCAACTGAAGCTTAGCAGCTGCGTTATGTTCTTTTCTCAGTTGACGACGAAGGACATCATGCTCTCGGCTTAGTTCCATTACCTCTTTTCTTAATGGAACGAGTTGATCTTCTGCCCACATCTCGTACTTGTTTATCTCGTAATCCACGTACTCATTGGTTCTTTCGTCAACTTTGAATTTGTATGAAGCAAGTTGCCTATCATAGTCCTCTTTAAATAAGCCATCCTGAGAGGTTAATGATGTTTCCTGTTGTGACAGACAATCTAACTCCAATAACTTAAATACAAATTCAGGAGGAAGAATCTCACCTTTATCAGTCTGAGCGCATGCAATCAGTTGTTCTTCTGCATCATACTTGTTAGGTGAATGTACACGATAAACAATGGCTGAACCACTTTGTCCCTTGTATTGCTCAACGAGAGCAGATTTATAAGCGTATGAATCTAAATCAAACACAATCTCTGCATCAGAGGCATGTTCTTTCAACGCCTTGTCTACAACGTACTGACCAAGAGGATGACCGTAACGAAGTTGAATGTACTGTTCTGATTCTTTATTAAGAATATACGTACCGACTGGAATATCCGTAGATATGGAGTTGCTTAATGTAAAAATATGATTGCTTTCATCCACATTAGAAATGTTATCCCAAAGCACGTTCACAGCCACTTGCCATAAGTGTCTGTTGTAGGCATCCATACGAGTTGCATCCTTGCTTTGTCTCATGCGCAACTTATTCACAACCTCCTCATCAAAGTTTTCGAGAAGAGATTTTCTTGTACATTCAATACGTTCTTGGATTACGCCCTCCAATTCTTTCTGAAGTTCATCAAAAGCTGCGGCTATTTCACGTTCAGTTCTACAAGTGTTATAGATATTGTTCAATCTTCTTTCAAAATCAACACCGGAATCAATAGAACCAAGCACCTCATCACTCGCACCAAACACGCCATCAAACAAAGAGAACTTGTTGTTCAAGAGTTCGTAAACACGTCTATCAGCATAATTCGCCTGATTGACAAAGTTTACAACTACAACATCACTCTTCTGTCCATAACGATGACAACGACCAATGCGTTGCTCTATTTGTTGTGGATTCCATGGCATATCGTAATTTACGACCAAAGAACAGAACTGGAGGTTGATACCCTCAGCACCAGCTTCAGTAGCAATTAGAATCTCAGCTTTGTCTTTAAATGTATCTACAATAGCCTGTTTCTTATCAATGACTGTACTGCCAGAGATGCGGTTAGTGCCCTCGTATTGCATCAACCATAGGCGATAAATCTTCTTTGATTCATCAGAACTGTTAGTGGCATTGAAGCATACTACCTTATCTTTGTATCCATGTTCTGATAGGAACCTATATAGATATTCCTGAGTTCTACGGCTTTCAGTAAAGATGAGTGCTTTTTTTTGACCTCCGAGATTAGTTATCTTTTCAAAGGAAAGGCTCAACGCATTGAGCAACTCTTTCGATTTGGTCTCCTCACGAATACTTTGAGCCAATCTACAGTAGCCACGAAGTTCTTCTATTTCTTCATCTATATCTTGATAGGATTCCCTTGAATTTCCTGTTGTTGAGTTAAAGGCATTGTACTCGTCATTATTTCCCTCATAATCTGCGGTAACACAAGAAAGGGCTGAAGACAACATACCAGTTTCCTTGTATTCCTGAAGTCTATGGATAAAGCGTTCAAGCGTGTAGCTCAATGCGTAAGCAGATGAAGACATAATCTTTCTGACCAAAAGTGACAGTAAAGGTCGCTGTCTTTCTGGTACCCCGTATGTTCCCTCGCGTAAGAGGTATTCACTAACTTGTTCGTACAGATCAATCTCTGCAGAAGTTGGATAATACTTTTGAACAAAGGCTGTACGCTTAGTGAAATTCACATATTCCTCCACTTGATTTCTTAATGTACGATGAATAATGTGGAATATGCGCCCTTTCAGCTCTTCGTACTTTGCCTTATCTCGTGTTGAAACTGCATTATATTGGTCTGCAAAAGTATCAAGACTTGAAAAGAACTCTGGATCTATGATACTGATAAGTCCATAGAGTTCCTTCAGATTGTTCTGCAAAGGTGTGGCAGTCAAGAGTACCTTCTTGTAATTCTTAAAGGCGGCTCTCAATGTATTAGCCATTATATTGCTTTCCTTATAAACGTTCCTTAGCTTGTGAGCTTCATCGAGTACTATCAAATCCCAATTTATGTTCTTAAAATACTCTGTATTGCTTACAGCGAAGTTATACGAACAGATATAGATACTCTTCACACCTCTGGACATTTGTGCCTTGCCTTCTGCAAACGACTCGCTGTCCAAGATATAGGACGGCAAATAGAATTTTTCCATTAACTCTATATTCCACTGGTTACGTAATGATGCAGGAACGATAATAAGGATATTTCTCTTGTGCTCTGCCCACATCTCAGACAGGATTATTCCAGCCTCGATAGTTTTACCAAGACCTACTTCATCTGCAAGAATGGCACCTTTGCTTAGTGGTGACTTGAAAGCAAACAAAGCTGCCTCAACCTGATGAGGATTTAGGTCAACACGTGCTTCTGATAATACGCCAGTAAAACGGCTGTCATCACTGACAGACTTCTTGTGAGAAATGTCCCAAGCGTAATATAGTTGTTGAATGGCTGATAACATTAATCTATTTGTTTATCTTTTGTTCTATTCTAATTGCATACTCTGGTGAAAGTGTATCAAATTCTTCAATTTGAGCCCCACGCCAATATTTCTTTGCCACCTGCTCACAACGCTTCCTTAAATGCGAATTCTTCAAAGGATTTGCGTCTTTACCATAAGTATCACGCAATTCCTCGTATGACTTTTTAAGATTCAAATCAATAAGAGAAATACGCACAATGTGGTATTTGGAATCAGGATGCTTTTGCATAAATACATTCTGAGAACGATGTAGATAGAATGGCGCAGTGCCATCTTTCAAACTGTAAAGAGTAGTTTTGACATCAACAAACATATTATCAGTCTTGACCTCAAAGTCGTACTCTCCAACACCTTCGAGTGCAGCATGTATGAACTCCTTATGTTTATTCTCCAAATAATGGCTATAAATAAGTTCGCCGATGAAACCAATGGTTTGACGGACTTGTGATTCCTTTTCTTCTTCCTCTGCTTCTGCAAGGTCATCCAACATCTGCATTAGTTTATCTTTGTTTTTTGCAATGCGTTCAATGTCTTCCTTCTCCAAACCTTCAAGCAAATCCTTTATGGGTTCAGCAACATCATTGAGCTTGTCAAGATCTTCACCACTCATCTGTTTAGTGATATTATTTACTTGCTCAATATTATCAGCAGTTTCTGCTGAAATCTTGTTAATTGCAACCTGAGCCTGCTCTTCTGTCAGAGAACTATTTGAAAGGTCGATATTTGACTTTCCGTTACCTTCCTTATCACCAATTCCTTCGCCCTGTCCAATGACACCTTGTTGCATGAGTTCCCACTGGTCAACATACAATGATTGGAGAGCAATAAAAGGCTCCTTAAAGAATTCCATGCTGGCAATATGCTTCGCTATGGTTTTCATTAAGCTAAGGCCATCTTTATTAGGCTGCTGAATAACAACACGTTTTCCCGGTTCATATCCGAACTCACTATCATGCATCTTGTCGGCAAAAATGCTTTCATTGGAAGACATGATATTAAAGTTCATAATGATAGGTTTATCAGAAGTATGGATTGTTATTCCTTTTGAGTCTTCTGTTTTTTTCCATATCTGATATACAGGATCATCATGTTCGGGGAAATCTTTAATATCAACAGCTGTTTGAACATTCCAGCGAGGATTCTTCTTGAATCCATGATTGAACAGAAGTTCGTAGTTTCCATAGATATATACAATGTTTTCTCTTAAGAACTTTGCTAACTTCTGGCTACCATACAGACGCTCTTGGAACTGTGTACCTGCCCATGAGTAGCAGGAAAGGAAGGAAGCTCCCTCTTGATACCTTTCAAGCATGAATATTGGCTTTGGTATCTCAAATTCATCGTTCAAGGGGGCTACTTTACCAGTGTACCTTAAGAATGGCATAGTAGAATAATCAGATGGAAGCTTCTCTATGATTGCCATCATTGTATTATATCTTTCTGACAAATATGCGTATGTCAGTTTCTTCTCAATAGCCCAGTCAATACAGTAATCAATGTCTCCTTCTTTATCGCTATAGGCAAAACGAGCAATATCATTATATATAGTATTGTCCAGTAATGCTTGACGTACAGAGATATAAGGATTTGCAATAGTTACAAGTTTTGTAAAGAGCGATAATGAGGTAGGATTATTATCAATCCACTTGTGCAGAACATCCGGTAAATATTCACTTGGGAGAAGTATATTGTGACTTGCATATACCTGTACATCGAAATCAACATCTTGCATTTTGAAATGTTTATCAAACCCAATAAAGTTGTTCTGCAAAATCATATCCAAAGCGGATGTTAGACTAACTTCTTCTTGGATTTCTAGGTCATCGCAGTCTTCATCATTTGCTAATGCGTAATCAATGCAAAAGCGCAACTGTTCAATACTTAAATAATTGACTTTGAGCTTGTCAAACAAGACCTCAGTGGACACCTCTTCCTCTTTGCCTTCATAGTAATGTTCTTTGAAGTAATCTATTTCTTGCTGTGAAGGAAGACATTTAAAGAAGGAATCTATTGTCTGATTATCATTTTTATAGTCTTCATCCAGCAAATACACATCATACTCATGATCGCCAATCTTTACGAATTGTTGCGTAATTGATGACGGAAGCTCATTAGTTTTGTGTCTAACAAGTCCAAAAACCGTTTCAATATAATCGTTATCAATGGTGTTACGCTGTACCGCAAAATCTATAACCTGCCACTGCAAATCTTCCTTGGTAATCTTCGAGTCTATATTGATTGTTTTAATATTATTGAAGAAAGTATCAACAACGGTAGCATTCGCTTGTTTTACGAATGATAATAACTTTATGGGGCTACTAATTCTTTCAATGGCTTTTACAAGCATTTCTTCATTTGAGGCAAACTTATACTTACCACTTTCTGTGCGAAGAATCTCCTGAACTTTTGTTGGAATACGGTAGAAGTTAGCTGCAAGAAGTTCAGATTGCAAATCTGTAGAAACAGAATCAATATAGTTGAATCCGCTTGATTTTTTAGTAATAACATAACTACCACCGAACTCTTGGGTTCGATATAGAATTAGATAAGCATCTGTAATCTTAATAAAGATTTCCAGAAGCTTAGTATCTGCAGTCAGCGACTCATTGACGATATTTGCCGACTGAATGGTTTCCAGATGGAATGGCGCCTCAGATAGTTCTCTATAAAACTCATATGGCATAAGACGAAGATGTGAAACCTTCTCTTCGAGATAATTATACTCTTCTTCAGTTAGTTTGGAAACGTTATTTACAATAGCGCGCAATTGCTCTGTTGGCTTTCCGTCTTCATCAAGATAGAGAGTCAACTTCGTTTGATCAATATTTCCCTGTGGATCTACTCCAACAGTATTATAAACCTTCTTAACGTCAGCAATATACCTATGAGTATTTTCACCCCAATCTTCATCTTCTTGAAGATCTTGCCAGTGCGAAACAACCCATAGCCAACAGGCTTTCTTCGCTTTAGCCGGATTTAGAAGCCAGTTATTTGTCTTTATGACTTCTGGAATATAACCTTTTACCGTGTAATTGTCAAAAAGAATTGTATTTTTTGGACGTTCAAGTAGAAGGCTTTCAAATGAATTATAATCATCATGCCAGTTCTGCAAAAGTAAGATTTCACTCTTAACTCGTAATGTATAAGAATTATCTTTTGATACAATCCAAGCCAAGAGATTAGCAGCATCATCTTTTGTTGAGTCTGATTGCCTAAAAGATTCAATGTTGGTTTTAATCTTCTCAAACAAATTAGCGAGGTAAGTAAATTGCTCGATACCTGACAAAGTTTCACTAATATGTTCACATTCACCAAATTTCATTCCGTCTTCGAAGGGATAATACACATTAGCTGTGCTTTTCAGCTCATTGTAACTATATAGATTCCCTTTGCTTGTACGGAAAATCTTATTATTCAGGACTTCACTTTCTTCTTTGTGATTATCGCAGAGTTTAAAAAATTCTATATAGTCTTTACTTGACAATGTCTTAATCCATTCTGTAAGCTTGGTTGCATCGGCATCAGAAAGAAGTGTCGCAAAAACGATCTGCTCAACATCAATCTTATGACGATGTAAGTCTTTCTTTATAGAGTTGTCAATCCACTTATACTTAGTTATGCCAATTTTCTCCAAAGGAACATCATAGTCCTCTACAAAACTACGCACATTCTCTTTCTTCTCGTAACTACCATTAGATGTTAGTACGAATTCTTCGAAAAATGGCACAAATACTTCTTGGAAGGCTTCTTTGATATATCTGAAGTCTTCTCCTTCCAGGTACTTGGTAGCGGCTATGGACTTGTATATATAGTCAAACTTATTTGGATTTTTAGTTTTTAATTCCCTTAATGACTTAACAAGTTCAGAGAATGCCCTTACTAACTGACCTTTAGTCTTATCTTTGTCACTTATACGCTGACGACTACTATCTACATCAAATTTCTGACTATCGACAATAAAGCCGAGCCTGTATTTCGTTTCCAAAATAGGTAATCCTTTGAAGAAGTTGACAAAGTCCTTTTCTGCAAAAACAGGGTTGAATGCAAAATGATAATAGAAAGACTTGCCTTCTACATTAAATTCAACAAAGACAGATTGAACATCATGTTGTTCAACCTCTTCACCCATCACATATATATGATTTACAGTCTTACCTTCGTTACGTTCTTGATCTTTGGTTATTGATGCAAATCCTCCAAGTCGTGTTCTTACACGTTCTAGATTTGCATCGGATGTAATTCTTTCGTATTTGCCTTTTCCTAAAGGAATAATAAGCGCAGTACCTCTATCTAAGAAGTGTAAATTACGCCTTGGATCTACAAGCGTGTCAAAAGCATCTATGGCATCTAATGCCTCTTGAGTTGAAAACACATCCTCAGATGCTCCTGGAGCTACGGGGTAGTAACTCATGAGTATCTTGGCAAATAATATATTTTCTTTGTAGTCATCGCCTTGACCAGGTGTCCATACTCCTTGCTTCTGTAAGAGATTCGCAAGTTGATTACGATTATACCACGAAATCAGATAAGGACCTTTCTTCTCATCATACAAAGTCTTTATCAGAAGGTCTTCGTTTTCTTCACTTTCACTTACTTCTGTCAAAAGTGTGTACAACAACTTTGAGCCTTGACCATATTTCCCCAATTTCTTGTTGTCATTGCGCTTCAGAGACTTTCCTTTAGCAAGGAAATTATACAACTGTCCGTCTCGAATCGTATTAGACTCGAAAATGTCAAAATCAGTATAGAATGGCTCTCCATTATTCAGAACCACAAGGTATTTCTCATTCGCATAGAAAAACAATGAATCAGCGCTAGCATCATATGCATTCTGTACAAACTCATAAAATAACTGTTCCTCTGCATTACTCGCAAAACTGGCAGCATCTGATATAACAGATTTAACCTGATCAGGAGAAGGATCCTGACCATAAATTTTCTGAAGCAGCAATTCTTTGTTTGAACCAAGCAGATGCAATGTCTCCTGACCACAAAGTTTTGTTATATATTGACTTAAATCACGTATATTCATAATGACATCAATAAGTTATATATGGAATAATTTGTATGATGAACGTCTTGTTTTTATCTTCACCATTAGGGCCATATCCTGTATATCGGTCTTTGCCCTCATAGCCTGATCCTGATATAAATACTTCACCATTTTGTTGCTCAATGTTTGTGAGTAGTTTGTTTTTTTTCCAAAACAGATGAAGATTTCGAGCGCGTTCATAACTTAAGCGAGCTGCGTATGCTCTCTGGTCAGCTGAAGGATTGGGATTGCTATGAGATTTTGCGGCTCTTCCCTCGATTACAACTTTGAAAGATACATTAGTAGATTCTTTGAACTTATCAACAATTTCCTCGATTTCCTTTCCAGCCTCTTTCAATTTCGAATAACAAGTTGGAGGTATTACTGGACTCTCTGGGGCAAACATGACATCTACCGTACACTCAAATCGCCGGTACTTCTTATTATACTTGAGATATTTGTGATTGATGGACTTCTGAGCTTCTTGAATCTCGCGAATTTTCTTATAGAGTTCTGCATTGACTACAATAGCATTGATATTTTTCTCTGTAATGCCCTTGTTATGATACAAGTCGACATATACCTTGTAACTACCATAAGCGACAAGGCTGGTAATGATAAACACTATCAGTAATCCTGACATCAAGTCTGTGTAGTTCTGCCAAAAGTTATGTTCTTCGCCGTTTTCACGGAATGATATTCTACTCATTTCTTATTTGTAATCTTATTAAGCATAGATTCCAATTTTTGCAACTCAACAATTGTTGCACTAACTGAACTGATTTGTTTTGTAAGTTGCTCAATATTTTCTTGACGATTAATAAGAATGTCAAGAACTTCTGATATTTTCATGTTAGTATCTTCAACAGCCTGCAAGCTCTTATTGTTAGCTGCAATGGCCTTTTCTGATGACTCGTTAGTTCTATGAGCAACATTTACTGCATCACCGTAAGCCAGAACAGCCTGGTCGTAGTTCTGACGGATTTCCGCTACTAATGTCTCAATAAACTTATATGCGCTATTCAATGACTCTACATTTGTCGATATTGCAGAACTTAAAGTAGAACATTGTGTAGAGATGGCTTGCTGTAGATCGCTTGTGAAAGAAGTCATATTACCCTTGATACTCTCAACTGATTCGTTCAAACTATTTTGAATGTTCGTTGCTGTATCAGTCATAGATTCACGAAGGTTTTCTGTAGCCTGCTGATTCATTGTCAAAGTATTAGCAAGCATATCAGAGGTTGTCTCATTATATGCATTACGAAGGTCAACCATCTGCTGAAGACTCTGTACGTTATGCTCCTGTACTTTTGTATATTCGGTCTGCATCTGCTCTGCTACTTTTGTTGCAAAATCGGTATTTTGCTCAGAAAGTTTTGTGGCAAGAGCATCATAGTTTGTAATAATGGAATTCAAACGTTCAGACTGTGTCGAATTTAGTGTCGCCAAAGAATTCTGCACCTCTGTCGTGAGTTTGCCCAAGACTTCGGTAACAGAGGCTGTGATGTTGCTTATTTTAGAATTCGTGTTACTCATCATAGTTTCAACAGACTGACGCTGGTTGTTAATAATGTCATTTGAAGCGTTACTCAACCTCTCTGTAATAGATGTAAGTAACTGACTGGTCTTTGTGAACTGCTCTTCTCCAAAATTCTGGACCTGTTGCTGAATGGCTCCTCGCATCTGTTTGAAGATGTCATCCATACGCTTAACAAAACCATCAACAAACTCTTTGAGAATATCACTTTGGTGACTAATATTGTCATTGAGTTTATTGTTGTACTCACGACTCTTTTCTCCTTGATACTTTTGTAACTGGATAAGTTGAGCCAACAAATCATTGTTCGTGTTAATCAATGCCTTTTGACTTGTCATTTCCTTAGTGGAGAAAGCGATATCACGTATATATTCTTCAGGAGTCATGCCTTCAAGACGCGAATTCTCCGCAGATTCTTCATCAGCAAACTTAACTTTAGTCCATACAGTAACAGCAAGTGCACAGATAAGACCTACTATAGAAGACGTGAATGCTGGTATAAGTTCGCTGATAATCTTCATAATATCCAAGTTTTGACTACCGGCGGCCTGGACCTGAGCAAGAGTTTTACCTGTGTTATCAACTACTGCAGAATTAATATTACCTAACCCATGCAACGATATACATATAGAAAGGAATGTGCCTAATAGTCCCAAAGAAGTGAAAACGCCAGGAAGACAGTTGAGCAATGGGCGAGACTGAGTCTCTTTGTACTTGTTAGCGCACCACAACGTTGCTGTTCCACCCAATGCTACAACGGCAATGTTGTAAACATTAAAAATCAGTTCAATCATTTTATGAATCTACTTTAATAAATAGGTAAAATCAGCCGGCTAGGATAATTTGTGGCTCCAAGCGCCTCTGTTGTCCGCCGACAAAGATGTAAAGAAGGTTGAACAGAGATTCTCTGACTTGGCTTAGATGACCCTGCAGTGGCCTCCATATTACTTAAACACTTCAATCGCCCCGCTTCTTACGATTGGAGAAACGGGGCGGTAGAAATGTTTTTCAGCGTTTGCAGCTGAAGATGAAAATATACTTAAAATGGATTAGTATATATATCTGCACTTTGAGCAGTGTATAACAAATGGTCCAATGTTTATATCCATTTCAATGTCTTTCTCTGTAGGTGTATCCTTTGCAGTGAGAATGATGGTGTCTATTTTATCGTCTTCCTGCTGTAAGAGTGTCAAGGGTCTTTCTTTAACGACCTTCCAGTGACCAAAAAAGTCATAATGACCGCAATGGAAGTTACACATAGCACCAAGAGACTGTATATCATCAAGCGCATAACTATAATTTAAAACAGTCATTATCCCACCATATGGTCCTCCTTGCCGAATGTAAATAGTCTCATTTACGACTCCCAATGTAGAACCGTTTAATAAGACTTCCGTTTGTTCAAATTCAAGGTTGTAATTTCCTTGAAGTACGGTTTGTAGTTTTTCTGTTGCTGTCATATTGATTAGACTAAACGTTTGCTATTATATAGTTCTCTATTTCTTTAAGTTGGAAGTTTGTTGGGTAAAGTGCAAGAGCTTTTGTCCAAAGTTGGTCATATCTTATAAAAGTCTCTTGATTCATTACTATGCCCCTCATTCCGCTTGCAATACCAGCAATTGCTGAATTTATATATGCAAAAGCATTTGCATCTTGAGGGCGCATGTAATAACGTGAAGTGAGCATCTGTACCAATAGCTCCTGGTTTTGCCGCTTATTATAACCTGCAGGTGTCTTGTTAACTTGCAAGGTACAACCATATCCGCTCATTATTTTGGTAAAATCAGCGTCATTAAGACAGTATCTTTCACGGAGTAGATTGAGATAATTATGCTCGCTATATGTCAGAATGTCATTGCACACCAGTTCTGCAGCTTCTTGCACTGGCATTCTTAATGCTTGCTGGAGTTGCGGTATTACAATACTTGGAATAGACTTGAGCTTATACATCATTAGAAGTTGGAAGATTACATTGATATGCCGTCTTTTGTCATAAAATGATTCGGCACTACCATATCCAAAAAACATTTCATTCATATATGTTTCCTTTCTGCCTACCCAGTCCCAACTCGGCTTTTAGTTGTTTTAAACGTTAAGGCGTGGGAACTGTATATCCACTTCCTATGATGTAGGCCCAAAGAAAACCTTTGTGTGAAGATGTAGAAATAACAGCCCCACGCTATCGCTCGGAGACTATTACATACCATCACTTGCACACTGTTTGAAGGTTCTCAGGCTTCACATCAACAAGAAGATGGGCATAACGCCTCAATTTTACTATTGTTAATTAACTAGCTCATTTTTTAAACAACTATGTGATTATAACAGAGTATTGCTTTTATATACGGTTATAATATCGATCTACCAATGTTTTGGCATTACTTAAATTAGCAGTATGCACATACACGCGCTGTACGAATTCTTCCTGAGAAATATTCAAATCAAACACATATTGATTAATGGCGCTGTATACTTCCTTACTGATGTGCTCTACCCAATCATGAGTTAACAATCCCTCTGATTTGCGCTGAAATTCTATACACATATCTACAGCATAATAAACACCTTCGGTAATGACATCTTGCTCTCGTACCTGATATTCACCATATCGGTTAACAATGTTCTTCCGGATTTCTGGACCAAAAAAATTTTTAAAAGAAGGTTTTGGAAACATGATATATTTTTTATTAAATTTATTTATTCTAAGTAAGTGATCTAAATTATTTATATATATCAGTACTAATATGGTTCATTTTCC
>OCHN01001836.1_pt1 | contig 15517 bp, 10 predicted proteins | sample 1538911 | NCBI WGS metagenome assembly OCHN01 (sample SAMN04571736, study PRJEB22368) | human gut metagenome | biome: human gut; material: stool | host: Homo sapiens | place: Luxembourg | collected 2013-01-11 | reverse complement strand
GCCCGGCTGCCACAGTTCCACTATCGCGTCGGCGAGAGGTTCGAGTTGGCAGAGCTCCAAAGGACGACCGTTGTTCAGCAGCAGGACAAGAGGCTTTCCGGTCTTCTTAAGTTCGGCCGCAAGCTGTTCCTGAATTGCCGGAAGGGCAAGCGTCGAGCGGATGCCGTTCTCTCCGCTCCATTTCGTGAGTTCCCCGAGGCAGAGCACCACGACATCCGCGTGCCTTGCCGCAGAGAGAGCCTCGGCGAAGCCGCTGCGGTCATCGCCTTCAAAACCGCAGCCCTTGGCGTAGAGGACATTAGCTGAGCCGAACTCGTCTGTCATCGCCTTTTGGATCGTGATTATCTCCTCGGCGAGAGGATGACCGCCCCAAGAGCCAATCTGTCCCCAGAGATCCTTCGCCATCGGGCCTATCAGCGCAATCTTGCCGGGCTTCTGCCCCAGAGGCAGCACTCCGTCGTTCTTGAGCAGCACGGTTGACTCCTCGGCAAGTCGCATCACGGTCTCGCGGTCGCCCGGAAGGGTAAAGCGCTCTGCAGGTGAAGTCACGGGCGCATATGGGTGCTCGAAGAGGCCGAGCCGGAACTTGAGCCGCAGAATCCTGCGTACGGCATCGTCTATTGTGCTTTCGCTGACCTTGCCCTCGGCGACAAGAGTAGCGAGATTGTGATAATAGCAAAGGTCTGCCATGTCCATGTCGAGTCCCGCGTTGGCGGCTATTTCTGCGCACTGCTTATGGTCGGCTGCGGCACCCTGATAGACAAGCTGCTTCACGGCATCGTAGTCCGAGACAATCATTCCGTCCCAGCCGAACTGCTTCTTGAGCACATCGGTCAGGAGGTATCGGCTGCCGTTCACAGGAAGACCGTTTATGGAGTTGAAAGAACTCATCACAGTAGCCGCACCGGCTTCGATGCCGGCCTGATATGGAGGCATGTAGGTATCCCAGAGGGTCTGGCGCGAGATTTCGGTCGGAACATAGTCTCGTCCACCCTCCGACGCGCCATAGCCGACGTAGTGCTTGACGCAGGCGGCGACTTTCGTGGTGTCGGAGATGTCGTCGCCCTGATAGCCACGCACGGAGGCGGCGCAGAACACGGAAGCGGCATAAGGGTCTTCACCGTAGCCTTCCGCGCAGCGTCCCCATCGTCCGTCCCGGGCAATATCTACCATAGGTGAAAAGGTCCAGGGAATGCCGGACAGACGGCTTTCCCTTGCACTGATTGAACAAGCCTTCTCTACAAGCTCAGGGTTCCACGAACAGGACTGTGCCAAAGGTATAGGATAGACAGTTCTGAAACCGTGTATGGCATCAAATCCGAAAATGACTGGAATACCGAGTCTGGTCTCTTCCATAGCCCTTTTCTGCATTTGGTTGATTTCAGTCGGATCAGTTGCAGTGTAGGTAATGTAACTTCCGAGAACAGGTTCGACCTGCTCCCCTCCTATATTGTTCTGATTCAGATTGGTACCTAAAGTAACCTGATTCATCTGAAGTATTTTTTCCTCCAGAGTCATCCTTGACAACAGGTCTTCAACCCTCTTTTCTATCGGAGCGTCTGCCTGCTTGTATAAAGGGACAGCATCCTGACACGAAACGGTCAGGATGGCTGCAATAATCAATAATGGTTTGTGATTCATTTATTTGAGTCTAAAATCGACAATGCTGAAAATATCTTCTGAAGATGTTCCGATAAGAGCCTGGAAATCACCTGGTTCCTCCACCCACTTATGTTTGGAGTCATCGAAGAATCTGAGGTCCTTTTCACTCAAGGTCAGTTCAACCGTTTCAGTCTGACCTGCATCAAGCCAAACTTTCCTGAAAGCCTTGAGTTCCTTCAGAGGACGAGGCAGTGAGGATTCCATATCCCGTACATAGAGCTGAACCGTTTCAGCAGCACGGCAATTGCCGGTGTTGGTTACATCAACCCTGAACTTGATGGAATTGCCATTCCCTGCCTTCTTTTCCGAGGCAAAATCAGGAGCCACCTCCCTGCTGGTCATTCGGACAGTTGCAGAAGAAGCCTCAACCTTGCCGAAAGAGAATGAACTGTAACCAAGTCCATAACCGAAAGGGAAAAGAGGTTTGACACCTTCCTTGTCGAACCAGCGGTAACCGACAAAAATACCCTCTTTGTATTCAACGTCGCCACTGTTCTTGCTATCATACGCATCCAGGGCGTGTGGAGCATAGTCCTCCAGTCTCTCTGCGATGGTAAACGGAAGCTTTCCCGAAGGAGACACTGCGCCTGTCAGGATATTCGCAAGTGCACGACCACCCTCAGAACCTATGTACCAGTTGTAAAGTATGGCCTGTACCTTATCCTTCCAAGGCATTGCCACGGCGGTACCCGTAGTCAGGGATACTATCACATTGTCATTGACCTGAGAGAGAGCCTCAATGAGTTCGTTCTGGGCAAAAGGCAGCCCGTATTCATCCCTGTCCACGCCTTCGCAATCCTGATGGCCCCATTTGTTAAGGCCACTGAAGACAATGACGTAATCAGCCTCGGCAGCGGCCTTCACAGCCTCTTCCCTCAATGGAGCGACATAGTCAGGATATTCTCCGGTAAAAGGACGATACCCCTCGACAAAACGGATTTCAGCCCTGTTTCCGACAATCTCCTTCAGTCCGTCAAGAGGACAGATTTCGTGGGTGGTCTTAAGATAGGATGAACCGCCTCCGCTTGCGTGCTGCCAGAAAGCATTCGCACCCGTCACGAGAATAATAGGCTTCTTGTCAAGGCGGAGCGGCAGCACCTCATTCTCATTTTGAAGAAGAACTATTCCTTCCTCCGCCACCTTGCGGGCAATATCATAATGCTCCTGCGTGGCAAACGAGCCCCAAGGCCTGTCCTTGGACATAGTGGTCCTGAAAATAAGCCTGAGCACCCTGCGCGCCTTTTCGTCAAGTTCATCGGTTCCCACCTTGCCTTCGCGGATGAGGCAGCGGTAAGGGTTGGCAAGACAGAAACTGTCGTAAGTGTCCACTCCCCGGTTGGAGAGTCCGTCGGAACCTGTTCCGAACTCCATATCGAGACCGTTGTGAATGCCCTCCCAGGTATCCTCGACTCCGCCCCAGTCAGAAACCACCACTCCGTCATAGCCCCATTCCCCTTTCAGGATATCATTCAGAAGGTATTGATTATGACAGCAATACTGGCCCTTATACTTATTGTAGGCACCCATAATGGTCCAGGAATTGCCTTCCTGAACTGCCGCCTTGAATGCCGGAAGATAGATTTCATAAAGGGCACGGTCATCCACAACCACATTCACGCTGTGACGGTAAGCCTCCTGATTGTTCAGGGCAAAATGTTTTACACAGGCAGCCACACCGTTCTTCTGCAGATTCTGAATATAAGGTACGCACATCTTACCAGCCAGCACAGGGTCTTCACCCATATACTCGAAGTTGCGTCCACAAAGAGGAGTTCTCATTATGTTCACTCCCGGAGCAAGCAGGGTGGTTTTGTTGCGGTAGCGTGCCTCCTCTCCTATGCTCTTGCCGAAAAGGGCAGCCATTTCCTCATTCCAGGTGGCTGCAAGGCAGGTCAGGGCAGGGTGAGCGGTGCAGGAGTCGTTGGTCCATCCGGCTCCGCCCCAGTCGTCCCAGAAACTTTCCTCACGCACCCCAGAAGGCCCGTCATCCATCCATATATCGGGAATTCCCAGACGAGGAACACCTCTTGCCGAAAATTTGGACTGGGCGTGAATGATGCCGAGTTTCTCTTCGACCGTCATCCTTGACAGGGCATCCTCAACCCTATCCTCTATATCTGCATCCTCATTCAGATATACGGGGACGTTGTTCTGCGTACAGGAGAGTACGCAGAACAATGTCATTGAAAACAGAAGTTTCTTCATAATGCCTATTCATTCAGACAATATGTACACAGATTGCAACTATTATTCAGTAGGAGTCTTCCTAACAAGTCTTATTTCATCGAAATAGAATATGGAACCCTTTGCAGCAGCGGCCTGAGCATCATCAGTGAAATTAGGGTCGATGATGAATTGCCATACAGTGTTACCGTCTCGCATCAATGTTGAAGTGAGTGGGAACGAGATTCTGTGCCATTCAGTGTCTTGGATTCCGAGGGTGGAAGGATAGGAGCCATTGTTATACCTGATAATATTGCATTCATCGTATGTTGTTTCCCAAGCGGTGCTATTATTTTTAAACCAATGTCTGAATACAAGCTGTCTGTCGTTCTTAAGCATTGACTCGTCGAATTTCACAAAGTATTCCACTGAATACCCCTTGTCAATGAAATTGGTCAAGTCAGCACATCCAGCTCCGCCATGAAGACCCACACGTCCAGACCATGCTGCATCCGAACTATACTCAATCTTAGTTCCCTGTGTTCCATAGATTTTCGGCTGGTTTTCATCTGTGGTACGCAATGGTTCCGGAGAATCCCAAGCATTACCTGCAACATATCCGTATATGCTTGTTCCACCCATTTCCGAGAACAAGTTGAGACCGTCATCCTCAACCCAACCCGGATTGATTGTGATAGGTCTTATCTGACCTGCACCTACAGTAAAGCCCGTTCTTTTCTTCACGTAGATCTGGTTTTTAGCATTCCTGATGGAGAGAAGGACATCACCTTTAAAATCAATAGGCTTGACAGCAAGATAATACGTTCCTGCAGGAATATTTCCGCCATTCTCGTCCACCAGAGTAACGCTCGTGTAGCAAAGCAAGGTTGACCAAGAATTTGTAGGGGCACCGACATCGACCTTAACTCCGCCGGACAAATGCTGTGTCCACAAATTGTCAGGATTGAGGACTTCAAGAGTCACACTTATGCAGTCCACCGGAAGGTCAATCTTGACAAGTCCGCAAGCGTGCTTGAAAGACAGTGTAGTCTCATCTGCCGCACACTTTGCCACAAGAAGAGTAACATTGTCTGAAACTCCGTCCTTCTTTGCATACTGGATTTCCGGAATGGCAGAAAGAAGATAGGGGGCTTCCTTTGTTGCCTTTGCACTGTAAGGGTAGAATGCATACCATGAATCGGTAGGAGCAGTTGCTGAACCGGTAAAGGTAGCAGAAGCACCTCCAGTTTTAGTTTCAAACGGCTGAGGCACCCCTGAAGCGTCGAAAATTCCGACCTTATCTCCTGCGCTCCAAATCATTTTCCTGTAAACACCTGCCTCGTCCTGTGCAAGGTTTGTCTTTGTCTGCTCAAAATCAGCCACAAATGTTCTCAGTTCATTATCAGACTGTACGGGACTCATTTCAGCCTCCTGTTTAGCACATGAAGCAAACAGAATTGCAAATGCAGCAAAATAAAGATGTTGTGTTTTCATAATGTTTTCCTGATTAAAATTCATACTCTTCTCCCACACTCAGATCATCAATGTCACCGCTTGTGCATATACTTGTGCATATAACATTGCCCGGCAATACCTCGCATACGTCAAATCCAGGAGACGCATAATCCTTTTCTTTAAAATATTCTTTCATGGTTTATTAATATTGTGGTAAAACTTCAAAATCATCTATTGAACCTTGGGCATCATCAACAGGGCCAGGGGTTGGGTCCGGGTCAGGATCTGGGTCCGGATTTGGATCTGATGGCTTCCAATACTTGTTTTCCGGCCCCGTAAGGATAACATCATCAATAAGAAGGGTAACACCATTCATAGAAGAAAAATCCTCATTGGTAATTCTTATTTCCCTTATCTTGGACCAAGTAAAATGGTTTTCCGAATAAGAATAAGGAGGATCCTCAGAGCCTCTGTATCCGAAATATTTCAAAGGCAAACTTACCTCGTGCCATTCGCCGTCAGGAGTGAAATCAGACTTTGTCACATCGTATTTTATAACCCAATTGTGACGCTCCTGCTCATCGCTGAACTTTTCCTTGTTATCTACAAACCATACTGCTATCCTGAAATTGTCCGGCTCACAAGCAGTCTTCAATTTGAACCTGATATAACTTCTTTTTATATCAAATTTTTCCAAATCCTCACATAAACCGTCAAAATAGAATGAACATTCAAGCCATTGCGAATTAATATCGAATTTGATACAGTTCTCTCCACTTGCATAGTCATTGGTGTATGGAAATGTCAGGTATGTTTTCTGGTCTGACTCAGGGATAATACCCTCGCCCCAGGCATCATCATAGAGTACCCTTGTGACAAACGAGCTCTCATCAACAGGAGAATCGTCATAAGCAGGCGGAATGTCAAAACCAAGAGCCTTTACGAGGTCAAGATTGAGGTCAGTGTGGAATTTGGGAGGCGCACCGGGAACATTGAACATACAGAAATCCCTGTCGGCATAAGCCCAGACCGTCCAAGAGACGCCATTGTTTTCCAAATGCTTGCGTACGACTTCATGCCAATAGCAGATATCTTCTTTTTTTGCCCCGCTGAAAGACATCACTCCGAACTCACCTACGAACAGTCTTACCTTACGCCTCTTTGCTTCTGCAATGACCCTGTCAAGTGAAGTCTGGATTGCAGCCTCTGTTCCTGTATATGGATAGTTACGGATTTCATCTTTGACTTCCTGTGTCAGGCCGTCAATTGAGACAGTAGCCTGAATGTCGAAACTCTTGTTATAAGGGAAAGGAATTTTCCCTCCAAGCGGTTTATAGACATTCCACGACGAGCCCTGATGAGTGAAGACCATCGGACCGTAAAAATGTGAAGTATAGATAAGTTTTTCATCCTCATACTCAGGCATTTGCTCAAAGCTGGAACCTGGAGCCGGGCACACGATAATATCGTGGACGTCATCCACTTTCCTTATCTCCCCGATAAGTTCTCCCTGGAGTTCGTGCCAATGGTCGCTCCACCACTGTCCGTCCGGTTCATTCTTGAGTTCATAGACCACCCTCGATGTTCTTGACTTACAATGCTCGGCTATCTGCCTCCAGGAACTTTTCATAAATCCGGTAGCCCGGTCTTCCGTGTAAGTTTCAGTAAGACCCCACTGATGGTTGTCAATAATGACTGTAATTCCGAATTGTTCTCCAAGATCAAGGAGTTCATCAAGCCTTGCGAAAAATCTCGGATCAAGCGTATAGTCCGGAGCTCCCGAAATGTCGAAGCGGCCTATGTTCATAGGAACCCTGACCACATCCACTCCCAGGCTTTGGAGATTGGTAAATGAATCTTCAGTGATTGTTCCCATCCAGATTGAACCGGCATCCGCACTCGGAGTAACATCGAAACAACCGGAAAGGTTGACACCTCTCGTGAATGCGGTTTTTTCAAGAGTAGTTGAATTCTCCCCACCTTCATCAGGCTTGACCCCATAGAGATTTCTGTCACAGGCTGAAAAGATGAGAGCAAAGAATGATAATAGAATAATCGATTTCTTCATATCGCGTCAGATTTAAATCAGTTCTTGTCGTAACCCGGATTTTGATCTATAATATCCGAAGCATCAAGTATATAATCAGCAATTGGGAACAACTTCTTATGCTTGTTGATGGAGCCGTCCGGAGTGTGATCCCACCATTCACCTTCGATGAACTCATTCCACCTGATGAGGTCAGTTCTTCTGCGACATTCACCCAGGAACTCTATCAGCCACTCGTCAAGCATTCTCCATTTGTCAAGATTGGCAGCCGTAACAGGATTCGGATCTTTGCCATCAGCAAAATACCGTGACCTCACCCTGTTTATCAGTTTTGCAGCTTCACCAGTTTGTCCTTCCCTCATCTTGCATTCGGCAAGTATGTAATATGCCTCTGTCAGTCTCATCAGAGGAATGTCAGGATTGAAAAGAATGGAACTCTCGTTTGCGGACGGCCTCGGTGAGAACTTTATCATTCTCACTCCGGAATTTTCCTCTCCGGAATTCATATCTGACTTTGTTCCACCTTCAGACAGCCTTGCTACACAGTCTACAAGTTCAAGAGTCTTTCCGTAATATTCCTGAGTTCCGACGACTTTCCAGGCAGGGTTGTCAGGATTCTCCAGCTTGCCATAAACAAACATACCTTCGTATTTTCCTTTGCCCAGATATCTGTACTGCTTCTTCCTGACATCGGTATCCTCAAATTTGGAGAAAGGAGAACCCAATTTGTAAGTATAAGGATTTCCTTTAGCATCTTTTGACGGCGTGAGGCAGATTTTGTTTTCCCCGGAAGAGCTGACAATTCCTCCGAAGTAATTGTTCATATTGGCAGGCATCTGACGTGACCAAAGATAGTAAGCATCTGTCTCCAACTGGGCACGCTCACTCGGTATAGACCATATTATCTCTTTTGAATTCTGATTTTCAAAACCGAATATTTTTGTCCAGTCCTCCTCAAGGTCGTATTGTCCATACTTGCAGTCAATAATGTCCCGGCAAATCATCTCAGCTTCTTTGTACATATCCTCACCGATATAGACATTCGCATTGAAATACAGCCGTGCAAGTCCCAAGGCAGCAGCAGCCTTTTTGATATAACCGGACTCCTGACCGCCCAAAACAGGTTTTGCTTCAAGGTCAGGCAGGGCCTTCTTGAAAAGCCCCTCGATGAAATAAAATGTCTCCTTTGCCGAAGAACGAGGCTTTTCAAACTCGGCGCTTTCCGCATACAGAGGAAGTCCTCCGAAACAGTCAAACGCTTCCAGATAGTACAGAGCAGCCATAGCGGTGATTTGAGCAACCCAGTTGTTCCAGGTTTCATCCGAAATTCCGAATCTTGACAAATCAACCTCCGAAAGGTCATCTATGGCCGCCCAGCATCTTGCGACACCTGCCATTCTGGATATATACACCTGATAGCTTGCTCCGAAGTGAACAGGGAAATCGTGGTAATGCATTTTGTAATCTTCACTTGACTTGTCTGCATTCTGGGTTCCTCTTACAGGAGAGCAGAAAGCATCCGTTGTCAGTTCCTGAAGGATGAAAGGAGCATAATCCTGTGCAAAAGTCCACCTGGCGTGAGTGAACGGTCTGGCAAACCTCTGCAGAACAGCCTCCTTGGAGTCATAATAAGTGTCCGGGGCCACCTGACTATAGTACTCAGGCTCTATGTCACACCCGGTATACATGAACGACAATAGAGTGATTATCAATAATTTATTGAGATTATTCTTCATATATGACATTATTTCAGAGATTTCTTAAAACTTAAGCTGAACGCCGAATGTGAATGTCCTGGTCATAGGATATGCATTCTGATAATTGTCAATTCCTCCGTCATATCCGACTATGTCGATTTCAGGATCCAGACCTGTATATCCCGTAATTGTCGCAAGATTGCCGGCAGTAAAATACAGTCTCAGGCTTTCGACAAAGTCTTTTGTATGGCTTCTCAACGGGAACAGATATCCCACTGTCACGGCATCTATCTTCAGGAAAGAACCATCCTCAAGATAGTAGTTGCTCATCAACTTCTCATCCTTGATATGGCTAAAAGTTGAATAGGCATCCTTCAATACGTTGCACTCTCCGTTTCTGTCCGCAATTCCAAGGGTCATAGCATAGGTATTATACACATCAAAGTCATACCAGCCATGCATACTTATGCTCGCATCGAAATTCCTGTACTTGAAGGTGTGACTCCAGCCGTACATCAACTTCGGCGTGAAATTTCCCATTAGCTTCTTGTCTTCAGCGATTTTTGAGGAAGCCGGGATTACCTGACCGTTCCTGTTGACGATACGGAACTCTCCGCTCGGTGAGAATCCTGCGAATTCATAGAGGTAGAACTGGCCGATGGTGCTGCCTTCTTCAAGGATTATAGCCTTTCCGGGACTGTTTGGTCCGGGAAGCTGACCGCCATCCCATCTGGTGTTGCTGCCATCCATAGTCAGGACCTTGCTCGTGGAACCACTGAGATTGAGCGATGTGGACCAAGTGAAATCATTCTTGCGGATTATATCTCCGCCGAGTTCGACCTCCCAGCCCTTGTTTTCCATAGAACCTATATTCTGCCATTGGTATCCTCTGATATAAGGCGGCTGGGGAACCATAACATAAAACAGCAGATTTGATATTTTCCTGCGGTAGATATCGGCCTTTCCATAAAGTCTTCCTTTGAAGAACGAAAAGTCAAGACCCACATTCCACTCTGCCTTTTCTTCCCATCCGAGGTTGGGATTCACATCCTCGCTTCTTCCGTAGGCATATTTCCACTCACCGTTCTCAAGAAGCCATCTGTTTTCATCAGCCCCGATGAAATTGCCTGAATATGCAGCATCGAAATCATTGTTTCCGGTAACTCCATAACCTGCCCTGAGCTTGAGTTCATCGATCCATTTCACATTTTTCAGGAATTTCTCTTCTGAAATAGCCCAACCTGCAGAGACTGCCCAGAAATTTCCCCAGCGGTTCTTCTTTCCGAACTTGGACGAGCCCTCACGACGATATGTGGCTGAAACCATATACCTGTTGTTATAAGAATAGTTGGCACGAACGAAATATGCAAGGAGTTTCTCCGTTATATTCTTTTCCGAACTCATTGAAGCAAGGCCGTCGTTCAGGTAAGATCCTTTTCCGATATCCCAGTATTTGATTCCGTCAACAGAGAAGTTGCTGTTTGACATTGAAAATCTCTCTCCGTCATAACGGTTGTACGAGTATCCAAGAACAGCGTTGACCTTATGTCCTCCCTTGAAACTTCTGTCGTAGGAGAAATAGCCTTCGGTATTGAGCCTCTCATTCTTGGCAAATGCCAATGAGGCAGACCCGTTTACATTGTTTACGATGCTTGCTCGATGGTACATAGAGGTGTATCCGTGATCCTCGTATTGGAAAGTAGAATATCCGACTGATTGCTGATATGAAAGTCCCTCAACAGGCAGAATATTCAATTTTGCCATAATTTCCGGCTTGAACCACTTGTCCAGAGAATTGCTGTCATACAAGGCTGCATCGGCAATGAAGTTGTAATCATATTCTTCGCCTATCCAGACATTGTAACCCGACCTCGTGGTTTCGTCATAAGGCGACCTGGTAGGATTGTTCAGCAATGCCTGACCGAAATACGGGCCCTGCTTGTTGCGTTTGGCCTGACGATAATCTATATTGGCTCTGAATTCCAGCCATCCTTTGAGGAGATTGAATTTGGAGTTTATCCTGCCGCCAAAATCGTGTCTCCACTCTCCTGTTGCGATGCCGTCCTGCTTTTCATAAAAGAATGAAGAATAGACACTTGCCTTTTCAGTTCCGAAATTCAAGGACAGATTGTGCTTGTGTGAAAAATTCTTTTTGTTTATTGCTTCATTCCACCAGTCGGTCTTGTATCCGTAGTCCGTTCCGACTCCGTACTTCACATATTCCTCTGCTGTAAGCACCTGCGGTTTTCTATAAGCCTGTTTATAAAGGAGGTCCGCACTATACGTGACATTCAACCGGCCTTCCGTATCCGTCCCGCTTTTGGTGGTCACGAGAATGACACCTGCTGCAGCACGGGTTCCGTAGATGGCTCCTGCGGAGGCGTCCTTGAGGACATCGATGGACTTGATGTCATCGGGGTTGAGCGATCGGATGTCGCCGCCGGGGAATCCGTCGATAACAACAAGCGGATTCTGTCCAGCCGCAATTGAAGCCATACCCCTGAGCTGTAGCTTAGGAGAGGAGTTCACTCCCTTGGTCTGGCCGATGACGAGGCCACCAATCTTGCCCTGAAGCGATTTGGTGATGTCCGCACCGCCCACACCCTTCATCATCTCGTCAGCAGAGACGGAGGCGATTGAGCTGGTGACTTCCTTGCGGTCGAGGGTACCGTAGCCGATGACGACAGCCTGGTCGAGGAACTCAATCGAGTCCTTGAGCGTGATGTCGATGTTCTCCGACGAGCCGACTTTCATCTGGACGGTGTTGTAGCCGATGCAACTGACTGAAATCACCGGGGACTTGATGTCCTGCGGAATCTTCAGGGAATATGCGCCGTCAATGTCGGTGTTCGTCCCGGTCTGCGTGCCGCTGATGAAGACGAAGGCGCCCACGACAGGCTCGCCTTTGGAGTCAGTGATATGCCCATGAATGTGCGAGGCTGTCGCCGAAGCTTGAGATTCCCCCTTCACCGTGTCTTGCCGGCTTTCGAGAACGATGTTGCTCCCGGAGATGTTGTAGCTGATGCCCGAGCCCTCGAAAATCAGGTCGAGCACGCTGCGGAGCGGCTTTGACTTGACCTTGACCGTCACCTTTCTAGAGAGGTCGCAACTCTCGTCATAGACAAAGAGGTAGCTGGTCTGTCTCTCCACGTCGTCCATGCAGTTCTTGAGAGTCGTCTCCTTCCTATTGATGGAAACGGTGACACTCTGGGCCGTAGCTGTTCCGCAAAAGAGCAGCAGTGTGCAGAGAAGCGCGGTGAAGAGTTGTATTCGTCTTCCGCGCGAGTAATTAGTTACTGTCATTGTTTTTTAGTTATGTGAATTTTTTGTTTCGGCACCCGACAGGGTGCGGTATGCTTATGTTTGCCATGCGTATGAATGCCGTCAGGACACGTATGTCATGGACTATCGAATGTGCACCTGTTTAGTTTCGTAGTCTATCTCGAATGAATGTCCTGTGCCGGCGAGGATAAGGCGCAGGGCATGCTCAAGGCCGTCAGCGGTGCGTATTTTTCCCCTGTTCTTGACAACAGGTTCGGAGGACTCCGTCATTATCTTCACGTCGTATATCCGTTCAAGTCTCGCTGCGAGTTTCGTGAAAGACGGGGTGTTGAGGGATAGTATTCCCTCTATCCACAGGTAGTCGTCCGCGCTCGCCATTTCATCGGTATGCAGCCGTCCGTCCCTGAGTTCAGCAATCTGCCCCGGAGCAAGGACGACCTCCTCGGTTCCGTTCGAGATACGCACTTTTCCTAGGAGCAGGGCCGTCGAGAACGTCCCTGTTTCCTTTTCTGCAAGCACATCGAACTTGGTCCCGAGCACCTCCACGTCTCCGGCAAAGGTACTCACAACAAACGGCTGGCCGTCATCGCGGTGCGTGACGTCGAACATTGCCTCGCCCGAGACGCTTACGCGGCGCTCCCCACCGGCGAATACCACTGGATATTCGAGCGTGGAACCTCCCGCGAGCCAGACCTTGGTACCGTCCTGGAGAGTGACACTTATCGTCTGCCCGGCAGGTGAACTGAGCGCAAGGGTCTGCTCCGCGAACCGGGAAATCTTCCAGGAACTGTAAAGGTAACCGCCCCCGAAAACAAGGGCCGCGCAGGCAGCGGCGACGGCCGCATAGCGAAGCACGATACGGCGTACCTTCCAGATCTTTTTCGTCCCGTTCCCATTTGCGTGCGCCCCGGCATGTCCGCCGGCCTTTTCTTGCCATGCATATTCGCGGGAGGCTCCATTAGCCGCAGCCACAGGAGCATGCAGGACCATTGCGTTGAAGGTCTCGTCCAGCGAGTCCATCTCCCTGCGATTCTCAGGGCTCGCGTCAAGCCAGTCGAGAACAGCCTTTTCCTGCTCTGGTGTCGTCCGGCATAGCATATAGTCTATAAGTAAGTTTTTGTCCATATATATTGTTTGTCTTTTCGAACCATGTTCCTTTTTTCATCAGTCACGTACAATCCTTCTTCAAAAAGGAACCTATCCTCGAAAATACTGAACAATATTTCCGAGGTGCTTATATAACAAATAAAGGGTGGGGGCTTACAGTATTTTGAAAAAAATTTTTTGACTGCATCCAGAGATTAATATCCGAGAAAGGCCCAAGTACTTGTGAGAGAGAATGAACAGGAGCTATGAGACATTCAGCATCCATAGAATAAGAGAGACCGGAAGATAATCCTTGAGGGCATTTCTCATGATGGCGAGAGCGCGCTGCATTTCGGACGTGACGCGGCGCTGTGAGATACCGAGGGCCTCGGCGATTTCGGCATAGGTCTTTCCGCAGAAGCGGCTGAGTTCGAAGACCTGGCGTGTGACCTGCGGCATGGCGTGCATCTCGCGCTCAACAATTGCGCGTATCTCGTCGGTGAAGAGCCGCTGAGGGTCGCAGGCATTGAGTGAGCGGATGCTCGCCACTATGTTGCGGGTTTGGAGGCTATGAATATCCTGCAGTTTCGCGAGGTGGAGTGTCTGGGCGTTCAGCCAGTTTAGGCAGTTGTTACGGACTGAGGTGGCGACGTAGGCCGGCAGATTTGTCTCCAAGGCGATCCTCTCCCGGTTTTCCCAAAACGAGGCAAAGCTCTCCATCACTATGTCTTCCGCCACGGCCACATCACGCACATACCTCCGCGCGATTATCACGAACCGCGCGTAATACTGCGTGTACACCGCCTCAAACTGCGTATGTCCGATACCCCTCCCCATCAAAATTGATTGTAAGTTCACATTGTTTTCCGGCACGAAAAAGAAAATGCCGGGCGAGACCCGGCACAAATGTATAAAGTTTTTTATTTTTCAACAATCCCGCAGGACAATTGTTCGCCCACATTTTTGAAAAGTACGGCTTACTTGCCGGTCCACCAACGCTCGATTTCCTCAAGGGACTTGCCGGTTGTCGCTGGTCGGCTTGCTGCCGGTCGTCTGATTCTTGACAGACTGTGCCGTCTTTACGATTTGTTTGCCTATTTTGTCTCCGATGCTCTTGAGGCCGTCCTTAAATGACTGGGCATCAGCGCATGGCATGCTCACGAGAAATGCCGTGCAGATGATTAGAATGTTTCTGGTTTTCATGTGTATTCTTATCGTGTTAAACACATCTCCAAATTTACGAAAAAAATCGGAACTACTCTACTTTAACGATGAAAAACTGATGTTTGCCAGCTATTCCAAAATAGTTTTGATGGCTTTGGCGAGCCTCCCGTCAGGGTCGGAAAAGTGATTCCCCGGATTTGTTTCGAAATCGTGCGGGATTTCCAATTTGTCAAGGAGGGAAAGAACCTGCGCTGTGCAGTCTCCTACGCGACTCATGACGGGATGTTTCGTATTGCTTTCATTGTCGCCCAATGAAAGATATACATAATCAGGTTTTCTCCGGATTTCGTGTGTGTTTATAAAGTCAATGAATCCAGGGTACCAGAATGAGGCGGAACCGCATCCGACTCTGTGAAACACGTTTGTCTTCCATTGACTCCAGAATGCGAAGAGCCCTGCCAGTGAATATCCTGCAATTGCATTGACGGAAGATTGATGTGGCAGGCTTTTTTCTACTTCCGGCATTATCTCGTTCAGTAGCTTTTCGAGGTGTGCTTCCGCATTGCCTTTGAACATCGGCATGCCTTTTCTGACTCCCGGCGCAGGCCATGGCGTCAGTTCGCCTTCGAAGTCGAAGTCGTGTATGGATACAAGGTTGAATTCGGGGCATCCCATTTCCCGGCATCTGTTCCATACGTTGTGTCCGTCTCCGGCAACCGAATGTATATAAACTGTCGGGAGGCTTCTGTCAGCCGCGCCTTTCCATATTGTCGTTCTCATGTTTTTTCTCGCTCTGGGGAATTTTGTCTGGTTTTTTGCCACAAATTTCAAGCCTGCCCGCAATTGATTGCATCTTGTAAGAAATCCTGAGACGTGTTCCGTATTGTTCTAATGTCTATTCTTTGCTGGATAGGTTCACATTCAATTGGTTCACATTTATCATTGGTAGGGGATACTTGGA
>OCHN01001811.1_pt1 | contig 15687 bp, 7 predicted proteins | sample 1538911 | NCBI WGS metagenome assembly OCHN01 (sample SAMN04571736, study PRJEB22368) | human gut metagenome | biome: human gut; material: stool | host: Homo sapiens | place: Luxembourg | collected 2013-01-11 | reverse complement strand
CAAAGCAACTCTACGACTATTGGTTTGTGCAGTTTGACTTCCCGAACGAGGAGGGTAAGCCGTATAAATCAAGTGGCGGAGCTATGGTGTGGAATGAGAAGTTAAAACGGATGATACCGCAAGGATGGCATTGTGGCACGTTGTTGGATATTGCAGAATATACAAATGGCTTAGCATGTCAGAAATACCGCCCAATAGATAACAAAAAATTGCCTGTCATCAAGATTAAAGAAATGCATGACGGCTTATCTGCTGATACAGAATGGGTAAAGGTCGATATTCCCGATGAAGTAAAAGTGTTTGATGGTGATGTATTGTTCTCATGGTCTGCTTCTTTGGAAGTAATGTTGTGGGCTTATGGGAATGGTGGGTTGAACCAGCATATATTCAAGGTTACATCAAAGAATGGCTATCCACGTTCATTCTATTTCTACCAACTAATACATTATGTTGGTGTGTTCAAGCAAATGGCAGAAGCAAGAAAAACAACGATGGGACATATAACGCAAGACCATTTAAGGCAAAGTACTATCGCACTGCCACCAAATGTAGATATTGCCAACAAGTTAGAAAAGAAACTCTGCCCAATCTTTGATGCAATAGTCAAAAACAGCCAAGAGATTATGGCTCTAACTAAACAACGAGACGAACTCCTCCCCCTCTTAATGAACGGTCAAGCGTCAGTAAATTCGGACTAACGTCCGCATTTATGGCTGCGCCTCGGCATAGCTCAAACTGCGTTTGGCTCTACGCTCGGCTTGCACGTAAATTATCATTTATCCGTTTATTAAGCTGAATCTTTTCATCCAAAGAGGCCAATAATCGTCCGATAGCTCTTTGAGCATCAAATTCAGGAACCCATACAGTGCAGTCTTTTATCTTATCCGGTGACGTATGACGGATTTTCGTCTGTTGAGCAGCCGCACTTAACTGATTACGAACAAGTCGGGACGAAATCAGATAATAGCAAAATGTCGGGTCAATTCTGTCTGCTTTGCACTTAATAAGTGCGATGTCCTGACTCTGGATATATTTTCCACTTTCCGGAATACGGGCGGTAGTCCCCAGAAGACCTGTCGCCTGTTCTGTTAGAGGCGTGATAATGTCACCCTTTTCAAGGAGGAACTCCGCCTTGAACGCTCCTGTATAAAACAGATTATCTTTCGATGTATTCTCTTTGAAGCAGTTATTACGATAATCAAAATTTCCGCAAGTCAAGCGAATATATTCACCCTTTGTCGAGTAATAATCCCCGCTTAGACTCGCGCCACGAGCCACATCTACCAGTTCACCAAGTTTATATTTTTGTAGCATATTTGCAAATCAAATAATTCTTTTTACCTTTGTCATTGGATTTTCAAAGCAAGGAGAGGCAAGCTCCAAGCTGATAGAATAACAGGGTTTGAATTTAATATTCTGCCCTGTTTTTTAGTATAACGGGCGAAGTAATCTTTCACTAAGCCGCTTTCAGCTTCCAATCTTGCTATCAAACATTTTGTTAAATGAAAATCCAAATTACTATCAGCTTGGAAAAGCGCCTTGATGATGATCACAAGGAAGCTTTTCATAAACAAGTACTTGTCCGCGGCCACTTTAGGGTGATCAGTGGCAAGAAAGTTTATGTAATGGCCCACTACCGCAAAAAGTAGGTGAGTATTAGCTTCATCTCGTCCGTTAGAGAGTCGCTGCTCGTAAGATTGGCGACTCTCTTTTTTTTCATTCATTGAATTTAAGACTATCCAGCTGTTTCATTATCTCCGCTTCCAGACGGTGACTTTCTTCAAACTGCGCCGTAAGCTCAGCTTTATAACCGGCCATTCTCTTATTGAATTCCTCCTCGGTAATATCCACATAGTCAATCTTGATATCGAAGTACTGCCCTGCGGAAAGGGAATAACCTTTCTCCTTAATCTCGTCATACGTTACCGCAACGGAGAAATCATCGACGCTCTCCTTGTTCTGAAATACCTCCACAATCTTGTCCACCTCAAAATCCCTCAAGCGTCGTTTCTGATTATTGCCTTCCTTGTACTCCTCACCCAACTTGCTCGCATCGATAAGGATGACCTTGTCTGAACTTGCACTTTTATCGAAAAAGAGTACCGAAACATTCGTTCCCGTGGTGGCGAAGACATTAGACGGCATTGACACGCAGCCATAGACAATCCTTTCGTTCACAATCTTCTCCAGAATCCTTTTCTCCACCCCGCTCTTGGAAGTAATAAACCCTGTAGGGATGACAATCGCTCCTTTACCCGTCGATTTCAGAGAATTGATGACATGCTGGATGAAACAGGTATAGATGGCCATCTTTGGCTTTGCCGGATCTATCTTGGCTACAGCATTCGGGACTCCAGCCCAGAACCTGACTCCGTCAGCCGCCAAGGTGTCCCTATATTCCGGGAAGTCAAGCTTGAACGGAGGATTAGACACGATGAAATCGAACTTCTTCAACGTGCCATCCGGATTCCTGTGCGACGGTTCAAGAAGTGTATTTCCCTGCACCACGTTTGGGAGCGAAGCCGCGAAGTTGTTAAGAATCAAATTGAGTCGGAGCATCTCACTGGATTTTTCGGAAATGTCCTGGCTATAGATTGTACAGCGGTCTTCCCCAATCTGGTGCGCAAGAGCCATAAGCAATGTTCCCGTTCCAGCTGACGGATCGTAGCAAGTCACTCCCCTCAGGTCTGCATTGTCCCCTACAAGAAGCCTTGCCATTACTTGAGCGATAGCTCTCGGAGTATAATACTCGGCGTATTTTCCTCCTCCCGCATTGTTGAATCCCTTGAGAAGATGCTCGAACACTCTTGAGAAGAAATCATATTTTTCGGTAAAGACATCTTCGAAATTGAACGAAGCCACTTTACGCATAAGCGACTTTGCGAACTCATCTCGCTTCTGCGTGTCAGTCACATAGGATGTAACCGCCGAAAAAATGTTCACACGGCTCTTTCCAGACGTGGAAACCGAGAACGTGTCAGAATTAATCTTTGCGATATCGATAAGCGTCGCATCTAAAAGGGTAGAAAAATCGCCCTTACCTGTGGCGTTGTAGAGATGGGCAAGAGTGTGCTCAGGCTTCAGTCTCGGCACCGAAGATGGAAGATAGCTGAACAGGTCTTCCACCTCCTCGTCTGTAAATGTGTCATATTCGGCATCCCATTTCTCCGCTCTCCTTAACCTCTCTCCATAGACCTTGTCCTTCTTGGCTTCATATCCGAACTTGTCATTGAAAAATTTATAAAGGAAGATTTCTATTACAATTTTATATTCACTTCCTGTTCCCGCAAGTCCGAACTCTGCCGTTGTACTCTTGAGTGAATCAATCAGGGCTACTGTTGACTCTGTAATGTTTATATCGCTCATTTATAAATAATATCTCTGTTGAAAATATTCTGCTGTAATAAGATTGTTGATGAATTTGCGGTCAGAAAGCGTGGCCGGTATGCCCATATCAACCAGCTTGGAGCCTATAATCGCAAGCACATCCCTTTTGAAGGCATCCTCATTGTCGACAATATGGGAATTAAGGTATATCATATTGTCTATCTGCGACTTCATTTGTGACAAATTTTCTGCGATTTCGTATTCTCCGGAAGAGATTATAGGCTTCTCCCTCTTCGCATTCTCCTCTTCAATTCTCTTGTGGATACGCACAAAACGCTCGTCACCCCTATACTTCTTCTTTAGAAGATTGTTGCGCCGATTGATTTCACGGATTTTTGCCATCACGGTATCCATATACTCGATGCTTTCCTTCGCCTCCGCTGTGTTTTGTGGTACGAAGCCCTTCTTGCGGAAGTATTCGCGGAACTGGTCGGCAAGAATCACATACTTGTCCTCTCCCTTGTCAAAATTAGCCTCAAATTCAGCCTGCACCTTGTCGCAACGCTCACGGATGTCATTCACGAATATTCTCATTTCCTCCGGAACACCTTTCTTGAACTCAAAATCAAGTTCGGAGAGAGCTATGTTGATGATGCCAGAAACATCAGCCATATGCTCGGTGTTTTCCATCAAATTGATGCGTTCGATACGGTGACTTACCTCCGAAATCAGAGTTGGAATGCCGACCACCGCCAGTTTTTCAACCTTCAGCTTAAGATCCTCGTCTCCGAATGCCCTGACCTGATTGATAATAGCCTTCGCTTCATTAAGAGTGGAACGCAGTGCATAGAGAGCGTCCTTGCTGCTGATTTCGTCAAGCTCCTTGCGAAAATCCTCCGGGTTCTCACATGTGAAGTTGAAAAGGACATTCTTTATCTCCTTCATCTTGGAGATAACAGCCTCTTTGTCCTCGATAATCACATTACCTACTGGTGCATCGACTGGGACATCCGCCGTATCCACAGTGCGGTTCAACTCCCTTAGATAACGGTCGTTGGTCGTCTCAAAGTTTTCCTTTATATCGACAAAATCAACCACGTAGCCATATTTGAAGTCCTTGTATGGACGATTGACCCTTGTAAGCGCCTGCAACAAGTCGTGTCCGTCAAGGCTCCTGCCTAGATAGAGCTTTTTGAGCCTCGGCGCATCGAAACCTGTAAGAAGCATCTGGTTGACAATCAGCACATCTACTGACATCTGCTTCTTAAACCCTTCGATATAGGCCTTTCTCTCAAGTTTGTCGCCTTCATCATGCAATATAAGAGAAGCCTTGAGAGGCTTCTTGGGAGAACCATATGAAATCATCGGGTCTTCGAGCATCATCAGTTTTTCTTCCTGCTTCTTCTCGACATACAGAGACCGTGAGAATCTCTCCTGCCACAGACGATACATTTCTCTTGCCTGTGGATTTGTCCTGCAAACTATCATCGCACCGATACTTTCATCATCCTGTTCCTTGCGGAAACGGCGGAAGTCGGTGATTATATAGTCAAGAAGAGCATTAAGATAACTATCGTGCTCAAGGATTTTGTTCTTGTCAATGTCGCTCTTCTTGATTTCCACACCTCCGGCCAACTTGTCCAATATGCTTTTTATCTTTTCCTTATAGACCGTTTCTATAGGCTCGCGCATCAACTTCAGGGTATATCCGTCAGAGATTGATTTGTCGTAGTAATATGTGTCAATGTAATTACCGAAAACGCGCCAAGACTCCCTTTCTTCCTTAAGAAGAGGCGTTCCTGTTAGAGCTATCTTTACGGCATCCTTATCAGCTTCAAGCAGGTTTGCAAGGAAACTCCCCTCAGGATTGTAGCCCCTATGCGCTTCGTCTATAAAGAACACCCTTTGAAGAGATGTGCTGTAACTGTTGTCCAACTGGATCTTCTCAGAGTCTTCCTTGAATTTCTGTATGTTGACGACCATTATCTCAGGCTTGCCCACGCTATTCTCCACAGGGTCGATGCTTCTGAAATCTTTCATCAGTTCATTCCTGCTGTTCGCAGTTCTTACAATCAGTCCTCTAGCTGCAAACTCATCGCTTGCCTGTTCCATAAGAGCGATGCGATCAACGATGAAATAGAATTTTACGGCAGTCTGCCTCTGAGCATAAAAATCCGTAAGGCTTCGCACGGAATAGTATGCGAGTGCGGTCTTACCACTCCCTTGAGTATGCCAGATGATACCGCTTTTGACTCCAGCGGCTAATTTTCTCCTGATGGCCAAAGATGCGAACAGTTGCTGATAACGCATCACGTGCTTTTCCAAAGAAACCTTCTTGCTTCCGTCGTCTTCTTCCGTCGTCTTGTTCACGTAGGCAAAACCATATCGGAGGAGAAACAGGAAACGCTCCTTGCTCAACATCGATGTCAGAATTCTGTTGGTAGGAGTAGACGGCTCTTTATTAGTCTGATAGTCAGGAAGATTCTTAATAACGACACAATTGCGATGTTTGAGGACCCTTTTCTCAAGTTCTTCTGAAACCTCTTCATAAGGATAAGAAGAGACAAAGCATTTGTCTGCCTCGCGAAAGACATTGAAGAACGCCTTATTCTCTGAGATGCAGCAATAAAAAGCCCCTTGAATCGGAACACGGTTGTCGTTATCATATTCTTGATTATTGGAGAAAATCATCAACTGCGTGATGTTGATAAAGCGCCTGAATGCCTTGTTGGACATTCTCCTGTTGATTCTGTCCCTTTCAGCAAGAATCCCGTCGTGATTATTAGGTTTCTTGACTTCAATGAAGGCAAGCGGAAGCCCATTTACAAAACAAGTTATGTCTGGACGGAAACTGTCACCAGTGTCAGGATTCTCACAGGTAAATTCCGTGGTAACGTGCCACTCGTTATTGTCAGCATTCTCGAAATCGACAAGCTTAAGACCACTGTTGGCAGAGAGTAAGGTATAAAACTCTCTGCCCAGATCATCATTCCGAAGCATTCCGACTATCTTGTCCAGCATCTGACAGCTTCCAGTCTCATCCAATTCGGGATTCAATCTCCTGAGTGAGCGTAGAAATATGTCGGTCAGAATGTTTGTGTCAGGATTATAATCTGCGATGTCATCGAGATAGGTATACCCCAGACGACATAAGTGCAATGCCGCCGGCACTTGCACGCGAGTGTTTTCCGTAAAGCTATTCATTTCCTATCATCCATCTTGCCAATTTACAAATTTAGCAAATTTTACCAACATAGAAGGCAAGTTCAGAAACACTTGGGAAGGCTACACCGTTCTGCCGGACGCGAATTCGACTGGATATTCCAAAAGAAGATTCACGGATATAAATTGTTCTGAACTTTTGTTACAGGCTGTTTGCTTTACGATACTCCTTAGGTGACGACCCGAATCTTGCTGCGAACTCCTTATAAAAGTATGATTTACTGCTGAAACCGGATTTATACATAACTTCCTGCACTGTAAGTTGGGTGGTCTTGAGAAGTTTGGACGCGTGATCCAAACGAACCATACGAATATACTCTCCAGGCGTTTTCCCCGTAAGTTCCTTCAACTTCTCGTAAAGCGAAGTTTTACCCATGCCTATAAAATCAGAGATTGAAGTCGGATTGAGAGCCTCATCATCAATGTTTTTCTCTATGAAGCCTACGATATCATTCAACAGGCGCTCATCTTCATGGTGAAGAGTCACACCTTCCCTGACAGTGACATCAGAACGCACCGAGTTGAAATACTCCTTCATTATCGTACGCTTATTCAGAAGTTGTTCAATCGTTGCCAAAACATGCCTAGGATTAAACGGCTTGGTTATATAAGCATCTGCGCCATGCTCTACCGCTTCTATACGGTCTTCTATTGACAGTTTTGCAGAAACACTTACAATTGGAAGATGCGCGGTACGCTCATCTGAACGGATCTTGTCTATCAATCCCAATCCATCAAGTTCAGGCATAACGATGTCACATAGAACCAAATCAGGCAAATTCTGCTGGAGAATCCTGATAGCCTCAAGTCCATCATTTGCTGTCAGCACAGTATATTTTGAAGACAGGATATCCAGCAAGAGGTCCCGTATGTTATAATCATCCTCAACAACCAACACTGTAAACTTCTGATGCATGTACAGTGAAACCGGCAGACTGCGAGTCACGTCTTTAATTGAATCTTCCTCTGGTTGCTTTTCAGGCATAGGGAGTTGCGGTAATACAACCTTAAACTCTACATACTCATTCAATTGGCTTCCAACTGAAATCTTTCCGCCCAGCAATTCTGAAAGTTCCTTTGTAAGATTCAGTCCGATACCGGTGCTTATGGCATGTTTCTGATTCGTATGTTCAAAAATCCGGAATCGGTTAAAAGCCTCGGCACACTGCTCTTCAGTAAGTCCTTTTCCAGAGTTGCGGACTCGAAATTGAACAGTGCCGTCAGCCTGACGTTCCAGATAAATTTGGATATATCCATTGGCCGGCGTGTATTTGAACGCATTAGATATGAGATTGAAAAAGATTTTTTCCAGCACATTCCTATCTGTATTGAAAGAATCAATTGCCTCAATCCGGACAGACAATTGAATGTGGTTTTCTCCTGCCAGCAACATGAAATTGTCTATGATTGAATTGAGCATAGAATTCAAATTGACAGTTTCCGCATGCAAAATTGTATAACCCTTGTCCGCTTTTCGGAACTCCATCAGTTCATTGAGCAATTGCTGCATCCTCTCCGCATTATTCTTTATAAGGAGAACATACTTCTTTGCATAATTATCCAATTCTCCACGTTCAAGCAGTTGCTGAGCCGGTCCATAAATCAGAGTCAAAGGAGTAAAGAATTCATGGGCAATATTTTCAAAGAAGTTAAGCTGTGATTCATGCATTTTCTTCTGCTGTGCCTTTTCAACATGCTCCAGTAAAAGCTGGCGGCTCATCCGGATACGATTGCGAATTATGGAATACACGACATACGCAACTAACATCGCCAACAAGAAATACGTAAAGACAGCCCAGCCGCTGAACCACCATGGATGCCTCATGCGGATATTCAGACTGAACATTGATTTACACCATACACGGTCTCCATTTGTATATCTGACATCAAGCCGATATCGACCAGGAGGAAGTCTTGTCAATGATATTGAGGAATTACTCCCATTACTGATCCAATCATCGGAAATGGAGGAAATGCGATACTCAAATATACAGTTTTCATTGTTGATAAAATCACCCACACAAAAAGAAAGCGAAACATGAGCCTCATCATAATCCAAGCAAAGTACGTTCTGTTTAATGCGGTCATAAACATTCAGCTCTGCATTATTTACACGCAAGCCGGAAAGCCTGATTTGTGGACTATAATCACGAAGTGACATTTCTTCAGGATTGAAATAACTGAAGCCGGCCACTCCACCGAAGAAGATATCTTTATCGTTATCCCTGAAATATGCGCCATCAGCAAATTCATTGTTTTGCAACCCGTTGAATGATGTGTACTGAACAGAACTCCCGGAGAGTCTGTCAATGCAAATTATGCCGTCGCCTGTACTAATCCACAGATTGCCGGCCATATCCTCCACTATGCCATGCACAGCGGAATCCTCCAGATCTGCCTCTCCAGGAAAACTGGAGTATCGTAGTTGTCCTCCCTCAGTCATCAGTCTGTTCAAGCCATAACTGGTACCGACCCAAAGACTGCCGTCTGTACTACGAACCATGGAAAGGACATCCATGTTGATTTCTTTTGACAGATCGGAACAATCAGAAATGCTTTCAAATTGCTCTTTTCCCGAATCAAACTTAACTACGCCTCCTCCTCGGGTTCCCAGCCAAAGCAAATCTTGGTCATCACTGCGTACAATCGAATAAATGACATTGCTCCCCAATGCGGAGTATGCTCCAGACGCTTTATACTGCCTGACATCATGCACAACATATCCGTCTCCTCGCAAATATTTCAAATTCATGCGTATCAAGCCTCCTCCTGAAGTCCCAGCCCACAAAACAGAATCACCATGACTGAAATTCAGGCTATAGACAGATTTTACTGTAATGCTGTCTGTCGGAAAATGCAGTTTTCTCAAGAACTTTTCGCCTCTCAACAAATAGTTGATACCTTTTCCCTCAGTTCCGATAAAGACATCCCCCCGGCTGTTCTTGCGCATACTGTAAACGGAGTTGGAAATCAATCCTTGAGTAGTTGCAATCTCCCCCAACACCTTACATTCCCGCTTATCAAACAGTTTTATGCCTTCGCCCTTTGTTCCGACCAATATGGTTCCATCCTCACTTTTAGAGAAGCATCGGACAGGATAGGCAGTATGAATTGTCCTGAAAGGTGATGCGTATTTGAACAACTTCAGAATACCCCTTCCATCCGTCCCTATCCATAGAATATCTTGAGAGCCGGCATAAAGCGAAAACACCGCAGTCTTAGCAGGGAACGAGTCGATGACATCACTATGCCTTGCTCTCAAATCGTAACGTACAAGCTTGGAATAATTCCTGTCCGTCAAATAAAGAAAACCTCCCCGAGAAGCAATTCTACCGACATTCGGCAATCCCGTTTCGATTCCATAGCGTTCTCCGGTACGCAAGTCCAGCACTTCGACAAAACTGCCGCAATTGATTACCAGCATATTATCAGTCAATGATATATCTGATACCTTACGCTGCGTTTTCACTGGAGACTCTTCCACCAGCATTGGAAGTCCGCGACCTTCAAGATATACGAAACGATAACACCGGATTTCTCTGGATTCTGTCAGCATATAAATTCGGTCCGTATCATCAATCAGCATTGACAATACCCTTGGTTCACCTCCGACGACAGGAATAAACCCTGATTCCCTTACACCATGCCGATACAAAAAGAAACCGTGCTGCTTGGCACAGACGAGGATATCGTTTCCGGAGGTTTTTCCCAAAATGTATGATACCGGACCAGACTTGGCGTTAATATCCCGACCCGGATAAAAGTTCGAGAATCGCCCTGTCCTTTCGTCCCGGCGACTGACACAATCATTAGTCACTATCCACATTGTGAGAGAGTCCTGCTCAATGATTTGTCGGATAATATTGTTGCCGATACTCCCGGAAAAATTTCGTTTGTGGCGATATATTTGAAATTTCCTGCCATCATACACATTCAGCCCGTCCCAAGTTCCTATCCAAAGCCGGTGACGGGAATCCTCACAGAAACAATTGACTGAGCTGTTTGACAGACCGTTTTCATTGGACAATCTCTCAATACTATATTGTTCCCCCGCAAGAGAGGCAAAGCCTGTCAAACAGAGCAGAAAAACAATCAATGAATACTTTAGTGGTTTCATATGGTAAAGTTATAGAGAAGGGCCATGAATTCAAAATTTTGGATAATTCGACGACATAAAGTGAACCAATTTCGGAATAGAGTGAACTTTTTAGAGTGCCCGAAGAACCTTTTTCGATGGCTTAAGTACCTCGATGTATTTGATGATTTTTACTTTTGCGGAACTAATAACAACAGTTATCATGAAATCATTCAATCTCATTTTTCTTTTGATTGCCGCAATCACAATTTCAGATTGCGGATTCGCGGGCAATTCTCGAGCGGGCAGTACCGCGAGTGAAAACAAATTGCCCGAATGGACATTGGGAGGATTCGTGCGTCCCGAAGGAGTGAATCCCATCATCAAGCCAGACACACGAACCAAGTTTCTTTGTCCGATGCATAAAGATTCTGTCGGATGGATGGAAAGCGACACCTTTAATCCTGCCGCAACGGTAAAAGACGGAAAAATATGTGTCCTTTTCAGAGCAGAGGACAACTCCGCCACCGGCATCGGCAAAAGGACTTCCAGAATAGGTCTCGCCGAGAGCACAGATGGAATAAAGATGGAAATACGGAACGAACCTGTTCTTTTTCCGAAAGAGGACTCATTGAAAGATTACGATTGGCCCGGAGGATGCGAAGATCCTCGTATTGCGGTAACTGAAGACGGCACTTATGTTATGCTCTACACGTCATGGAACCGCAAGATCCCGCGTCTTTGCGTGGCAACATCACAGGATCTCGTAAATTGGACCAAACATGGCTTCGCTTTCGAAAAGGCCTATGAAGGAAGATTCCACAACTTGAAGAGCAAATCAGGCTCAATTGTAACGAAACTCGATAACGGCAGACAGGTCATAACCAAAGTAAACGGCAAGTACCTTATGTATTGGGGCGAAAAGATGATTAATATCGCCACTTCGGATGACCTTGTCAACTGGACACCTGAATTAGATGAAAATGGTGAACTGAAAGGGGTAGTATTTCCTAGAAACGGATACTTCGACAGTGCTCTGACGGAATGTGGACCTCCAGCCCTTCTCACCGATAAAGGCATTTTGCTCCTTTATAATGGCAAAAACAGGGTTGACGACAAACGTGACACTCGCTTCCCTGCCGGCACCTACTCGGCAGGACAACTTCTTTTTGATGCCCATAATCCCGGAAAGGTCATCGGTCGTCTGGACGTACCTTTCTTCCGTCCTATGGATAATTTCGAGAAAAGCGGACAGTACAAAGACGGAACCGTATTCATAGAAGGTCTGGTGTTTTTTAAAGGCAAATGGTTCCTTTACTACGGATGCGCAGATTCTCTTGTAGGTGTCGCAATCTTTGATCCGTCCAAGAAAACTTCAGGAGATTCTCTACCTAAAAACACTGAAGCATGAAACTAAAGATTGGATTGCTTCTGCTGTTCTTGTCATTCATGACATGCGGAGCGCAAACGCTTACTGTCGCCAGTTATAATCTGAGGAACGCAAATCCTAAGGATGAAGCCCAAGGAGACGGATGGAAGCAAAGATACCCGGTTATTGCAGATCTCATTCATTTTCACGATTTCGACATCTTCGGAGCCCAGGAAGTACTTCACGACCAGTTGACAGACATGCTGGCCGCTCTTCCAGATTATGATTACATTGGAGTCGGGCGTGATGACGGAAAGGAGAAAGGTGAGTATTCTCCCATATTCTATAAGAGAGAACGATTCAAATTGCTCGATTCAGGACACTTTTGGCTGGCTGAAGATTCCACAAAGCCGGTGAAAGGTTGGGACGCAGCATACGTCCGCATTTGCACCTGGGGCAGATTCATGGATAGAGAAAGCCATAAACGCTTTTGGTTTTTCACTCTTCATACGGATCACAAAGGGGAACAGTCTCAGATAGAAAGTTGCCGTTTGGTGTTGGACAGAATAAAAAAAATGTGTCATGGTGAAAGGGCTGTTCTTACAGGGGATTTCAATGTGGGAGAGACAAGCACCTGCCATTCCATAATATGCGAATCAGGAATCCTAAGTGACGCTTACGACAGTTCTCCCATCAGATTGACAACAACCGGTACTGAAAATTGGTTTGACCCGGACATAAAAACTTTCAGACGGATAGACCATATTTTCATAACACCGGGATTTACACCTCTCCGTTATGGTATTTTGACAGATACCTATCGTGTACCAACCGATGTTCCAGGAAAATATCGCGCGCATACGCCCTCTGATCATTTCCCCGTCGTCGTTGAGTTGGCCTACTAAATAATCCTTAAAAAAATAAAAGCAACAAATTCAATTGTCATAAGAACTAATAACATTTTCATAATGAATCACTTAAATAATCATAGGCTATTCAGGCCATTTGTTCTGGCGATACTAGTCCTGGTATCGTTCGCAATGGCAAGAACAGCTTCAGCACAGGACACGAAGTCCGTGCGCTCAATTTCCGGACGGGTAGCAGATGCTTCCGGACAAGGCATACCAGGTGTCGGCATAATTGTGAAAGGCACAACCATGGGCGTCATTACAACAGATGACGGTTCGTTTGAATTGCAGAATGTATCTGACGGCTCCACAATCGTCGTCTCTTGTATGGGCTATGTGGAGCAGGAATTCAAAATCATTTCCACAAAGAGCGTTTACAATGTAGTGCTTTCTGAAGACGAGATGCTACTTGACGACGTTGTCGTTGTCGGCTACGGCACCCAGAAAAAAGAGCATCTGACCGGAGCAGTAGCGCAAGTCACTGCCAAAGAACTGGAAAATCGTCCCGTAGCAAACCTTGGACAAGCCCTGCAAGGCATGGTGCCAAACTTGAAGGTTACCGTTTCCAGCGGAAAACCTGGCGCCGGCGCAAGTTTTCAAATACGAGGCACAGGCTCACCAAACGGAGGAAGTCCGCTAATTCTTGTTGATGGAGTGGAAAGCTACCCTGACCGTATCAATACCAACGATATCGAATCCATTTCCGTCCTGAAAGATGCTGCGTCTTCAGCCATATATGGAGCAAAAGCCGCATTCGGAGTTATTCTTATTACCACAAAAAATGGCCGTAAGAACCAGAAAGCCACAATCTCGTATGATGGTTACTTCGCATTCTCCAGCTCTACGACATCTACTGATTATGAAACCAGAGGCTATTACTCTGCCGGAATTGCTGACTTTTTCATGGAATCCGGTCGTGGTGTGCGTTATACCAACTATACAGATGCCGACTATAAGGCATTATGGGAACGCCGTAACGACAAGACAGAAAATCCAGAACGTCCCTGGGTAACGATCGAAAACCGCTTCGGAAGACAAAGCTATGTCTATCTGGCAAACTTCGACTGGTTCAACTATCTCTACAATCTAAGCAGACCTACGACTGATCACAACGTCAGCATTTCGGGAGGAAGCGACAAGATTACCTACCTCATCAGCGGGAGATATTACTCACAAGAAGGAGTTCAGAAACTTGGTGATGACGGATACAAGTCCTTCAATATCCGCTCAAACATTTCCATTGACGTACGCCCTTGGCTTGAAGTCAAGAATACAACGCGCATGTTCAGCGGCCGTTATACCTTTTCAGGTGTGGAAGGCGAATCAACAAACTGGCGACGCCCGGGAATGCACTGTCTTGCCAGTTTCGTTCCGATGAACCCTGACGGGACATCAGTGGCATATACTTCATTGACATATTCATCAACTCACTTTCCTGCTGACGGATGGGTTGCAATGATGCAGCAAGGAGGCACCGGAGGGCACAACCTCACTCAGGAAATGTCCACAAAATTCGACTTCATATTCAAGATCCATAAGAACCTGAAGGTTCAGGCAGATTTCGGTTACAAGAAAGGATATCTCCGTAACGACTATCGTGAAATGGATGTAAAATACTCCAAATACCCTGGAGAAGTGGATACTATGACAACAAACTACTCCGACTCATACAAGGAAGTCGTCTATGACCAGAATCTTTATACTGCAAACGCATTTGCAAACTACAAGAACGACTGGAACGGACATAATTTGGAGATTACAGCCGGATTCAACTATGAGACACGACGCCATAGGGACCTCAAGGCAAAGCGTGAAGATCTGCTTACAAAAGAATTGTCTGATTTCAATCTCGCAGTCGGTGAAGTATCCGAACTCACTGGAGGTAGAGATGAGCGTGCGACTGCCGGAATCTTCTATAGAGCCGCTTACAACTACAAAGGACGCTATCTATTTGAGGTTGATGGCCGTTATGACGGTTCTTCCAAATTCCCTCGCGGTGACAGGTTCGGTTTCTTCCCATCTTTTTCACTTGGATATAGAATCAGTGAAGAAAAATTTTTCGAACCTCTACGCAATGTTGTTGACAATCTTAAGTTGCGAGCTTCATATGGAACACTCGGAAATCAGGATGTAGGCTCCTATGATTATATCCAGAGCATCAACACTCAAAAAGTAATGGGCAACTACACTTTCGACAAGGTGAGCGGTGCTGATTATGCTTATGCAGATAACCCTGTGTCCGGAGCTCTCACATGGGAGAAAGTGATTCACAAGAATGTCGGTCTCGACCTGAGCATGCTCAGTTCCAGATTGAATCTTTCATTTGATGCTTACATCCGCGACGTGAAGGGAATCCTGACCCAAGGCAAATCTTTACCTTCAATTTATGGAGCAGCAGAACCGATGGTCAATGCAAATGACATACGGACAAAAGGCTGGGAACTGACATTCGGATGGAGGGATTCATTCAAAATAGCAGGACGACCTTTCCATTATTCTTTGTCTGCCACCTTGGCCGACTATAAGGCGAAATATACAAAGGTTGACAATCCTTCAGGAATCCTCAGCGATCCATATGTCGGCAAAGAGGTCGGTGAAATTTGGGGTTACCGTGTAGCCGGTCTCTTCAAAACGACTGCCGAGGCACAAGAATATGCCTCAAAAATAAATCTGACAGAAGTTTGTTATGACTATTTCCGTTCTGATGCCGGTGTGTATGGTAGAGGAATTCAAGCCGGAGACATGAAGTTCCTCGACTTAAACGGGGACAACGTTGTCAATGGCGG
>OCHN01001801.1_pt1 | contig 15776 bp, 10 predicted proteins | sample 1538911 | NCBI WGS metagenome assembly OCHN01 (sample SAMN04571736, study PRJEB22368) | human gut metagenome | biome: human gut; material: stool | host: Homo sapiens | place: Luxembourg | collected 2013-01-11 | reverse complement strand
CGGACACGTTGACTTCACCGTTGAAGTTCAGCGTTCACTCCGTGTGCTTGACGGAACTATCGCTACATTCGATGCGGTAGGTAAAGTTCAGCCACAGTCCGAGACCGTATGGCGTCAGGCAGACAAATTCGGTGTTCCGAAGATTGCCTATGTCAACAAGATGGACCGTGTAGGTGCCGACTTCCTCGGTTGCGTCAAGGATATCAAGGACAAACTCGGAGCTACCGCAGTTCCTATTGCACTTCCTATCGGCGCTGAGGACAAGTTCGTCGGTATCATTGACCTTATCGACAGAAAAGCTATCGAGTACGAGGCAGACAACACCAAGCTTGTAAACTACCACGAGATTCCTATCCCTGAAGATATGAAGGGTGAGGTTGAGCTCTGGAGAGACAGACTTATCGAGGCTGCTGCCGAGTGCGACGATGCTCTTATGGAGAAATACTTCGAGGATCCGGAGTCAGTTACCAAGGACGAAATCATTGCAGCTATCCGTAAGGGTACTATCGCGATGAAGATTGTTCCTGCTACTTGCGGTTCTTCATATAAGGACAAGGGCGTGCAGTTCCTTCTTGACGCTGTCATCCGCTATCTACCTTCACCTATCGACATCGGAGCTGTCAAGGGTGCAGACCCTAAGACCGGTGAAGAGGTTAAGGTAGAGCCTACCGCAGCCAAGCCGTTTGCAGGCCTTGTGTTCAAGATTGCAACAGACCCGTTTGTAGGTCGTCTTGCATATATCAGAGCTTATCAGGGACATCTCGATGCCGGTTCATACGTGCTCAACACACGTACAGGCAAGAAAGAGAGAGTTGCCCGTCTTTACCAGATGCACTCAAATCACCAGAACCCTATCGAATTCGTAGAGGCAGGTGACATCTGTGCAGCAGTAGGTTTCAAAGACCTTCGTACCGGTGATACAATCTGTGCTGAGGATCATCCTGTTGTCCTTGAGGCAATGGAGTTCCCGGATCCGGTTATCGGTATCGCAGTAGAGCCTAAGACTCAGTCTGACCTTGAGAAACTCGGTGTCGCTCTCGGCAAGCTTGCTGAAGAGGACCCTACTTTCACAGTCAAGTCAGACCACGAGACAGGCCAGACCGTCATCAGCGGTATGGGTGAGCTTCACCTTGATATCATCGTTGACCGTCTCCGTCGTGAGTTCGGTGTGGAGATTAACCAGGGTGCTCCTCAGGTTAACTACAAAGAGGCTATCACAACTACAGTTCAGCATCGTGAGCTCTTCAAGAAGCAGACCGGTGGTCGTGGTAAGTTCGCAGATATCATCGTTGAAATCGGCCCTGCAGACGAGGGAGTTACCGGACTTCAGTTCGATAACCAGGTTAAGGGCGGTAACGTTCCTAAGGAGTACGTTCCTTGCGTACAGAAAGGTTTCGAGTCAGCAATGGCCAATGGTGTTCTTGCCGGCTACGAGGTTCCTTCTCTCAAGGTTACTCTCCTCGACGGTTCTTACCATCCGGTCGATTCAGACCAGCTCTCATTCGAGATCTGCGCCCGCAATGCATTCCGTCACGCTTGCCCTAAGGCACATCCGGTTCTCCTTGAGCCTATCATGAGCCTTGAGGTTGTGACCCCAGAAGAATACATGGGTGATATCGTCGGCGACCTTAACCGTCGTAGAGGACAGATCAATGCTATGGATTCCACCGCCAACGGCGCAAGAATCATCAAGGCATACGTTCCTCTTTCAGAGCAGTTCGGTTATGTGACTGTCCTCAGAACCCTTTCTTCCGGCCGTGCTACCAGCACAATGACCTTCGACCACTATTCAGAGGTTCCGGCTAATTTGGCTAAGGAGGTTATCGAGAAGAGCGGTTACAAGGCATCCGATGACGACGAATAATTATTAACGGTAAAAAGGAGTATTTTGACATGGGTCAGAAAATCAGAATAAAGCTCAAATCATTCGATCATATGCTGCTTGACAAGTCAGCTAAAAAGATCGCTGAAACAGTGTCTTCTACCGGTGCTAAGGTTTGTGGTCCTATTCCACTTCCTACCAGTACCAAGATTTTCACTGTGAACCGCTCTACCTTCGTTAACAAGAAGTCACGTGAGCAGTTCGAACTCAATTCTTATTGCAGACTTCTGGATATCGACGAGTCTAATGCTAAGACAGTTGATTCTCTCATGAAGCTTGAACTGCCTTCAGGAGTTGAGGTTGAAATCAAAGTCTGATAGAAATCAGCATCCTGTAGTGCTGAATTGTTTCGGAACTCAGGAAAAATAATTATATTTGCAAGACCGGTTCTTGCGGCCGGTCCTGCAATATTGGTCCCATAGCTCAGTTGGTTAGTAGCATCTGACTCATAATCAGAGGGTCACAGGTTCAAGCCCTGTTGGGACCACAAAAAAAGCTCACACTCTCGTGTGGGCTTTTTTTGTGGTCCCTTGGGGGACTTCGTATTTTGAGTCGTGGTGGGCTGTATATTATATTACTATGCCCCCTTATTCTAGCGAAGGCGTGGCGCGTAAGTTCTTGTCTCATAATAGATTAGTTGATTTCAGAGTTTGCAAAACATTAACTCTGAAATCAACAAACTATCTAATAATCAACCTTTTACGCATCACGCACAATGTATCGTCCCTAAAATGGCTTAATTGTCGCTCACACTCTCGTGTGGGCTTTTTTTGTGGTCCCTAGTGGGACATCTTCTACTGCTTGGAGATGTTTTCGCGCATGTCGGTGTCGGCTTGGATGTTCTTCATTTTGTAGTAATCCATGACACCGAGATTGCCGTTGCGGAACGCCTCGGCCATTGCCAGAGGAACCTGAGCCTCGGCCTCTATGACCTTTGCGCGGGCCTCCTGGGCCTTTGCCTTCATCTCCTGCTCTAGAGCCACGGCCATTGCCCTGCGCTCCTCTGCGCGGGCCTGTGCGATGTTTTTGTCGGCATCAGCCTGATCCATCTGGAGAACTGCACCGATATTCTTTCCTATATCAATATCCGCTATGTCGATGGACAGGATCTCGAATGCAGTACCTGCATCCAGACCCTTGGCCAGAACCACTTTGGAAATTGACTCCGGCTTCTCAAGAACCTCTGCATGGCTCTCTGCTGAACCGATTGACGATACGATACCTTCACCGACGCGCGCCAAAACCGTCTCTTCACCGGCACCACCGACAAGCTGGTTGATATTGGCACGAACCGTCACGCGGGCCTTGCATATAAGCTGAATACCGTTCTTGGCCACGGCCGTTACAGGCGGAGTGTTGATGACCTTGGGATTCACCGACATCTGGACAGCCTCGAAAACATCACGTCCGGCCAAGTCGATTCCTGCAGCCGTCTTGAAATCCAGAGGAATGTTCGCCTTGTCGGCGGAAATAAGGGCATTGACCACCTTTACGACATTGCCCTTGGCGAGATAGTGTGCCTCCAACTCATTGGCCTTCAGCGTTAAGCCTGCCTTGGTGCCGGTAATCATTGCGATTACGATGGTGTTCGGATTTACGCCTCTCCAGCGCATGAGCACAAGCTGGACGAGCGGAATATGTACTCCTGAAAGCACCGCCTGGAACCATAAGGTTACCGGGAAGAACCATAACAGGACGATGAGAGCTACTAAAGCGATAGCTGCCCACAGAATCATTGGAATTCCCATAATGTTGTTGTGTTTTAATGATTTTTAGAATGCTTCATCCGGCATTACCGGCTTTACATAGATCTTTTTGTTCTCCATGTGCACGACTTCGATTTCCGTTCCGGCATCGATCATTCCCTCCAATGCCGTGACTTCGAAGCTTTTGTCGTTGATTCTTGCTGTGCCGACAGGACCTAGCCTCGTGACGGCTTTTCCGCGGTCTCCCACGCCGACAGACTCTTCCTCCTCGGGTTTGTTGTCGATTACCGTATCAAGTTGCAGACGCTTCCACGTCTTCGCTCTCAATGCGTAGAAAAGCAGCACCGAAATCAATACGATATTGACCAATGTCGTGATGACTCCGGCGGCTGTGCCCAGGCAGGCAAATGCGTAATAAGACGACCCGCAGAGGGCCAGAAGCCCCAAGATTCCTGCGGCGCCGATGCCCGGGATAAGGAATATCTCTGCCAGGATAAGAATTATGCCTGCGATTACGAGTGTTATGACCAGTCCCATATTATCTTCAATTAATATCCATCCCACAAGATAAGCATTTTCCTGAAGAACGCGGTCAATGAAGAGCTATTTTATTTCCGACATGCCTGCCGATTCGATACGGACGTTAGTGATTCCTGATATTTTCAATGCCGAGATGACGGCATCCGCCTCTGCACGGCTGTCATAAGGGCCCAAGATGAAGGATATGACGCCGCCTTCCGTAGTACGCGCCATGTCGGCCTCCGTAACCACCTTGACAGTAGCCATTTCCGTATCATTCAACGCCGCACCGTCCGCCGGGAAAATCCTCACCTGGAACAGCTCGTGTATGGTCTTTTCCAATGCTCTTGCCTTCTGTACGGTAATCGGCTTGCCGTCCAGGAACGCGACGATTATCGCGCTTCTGAAACCGACTCTCTTGACCTTGTTCAGATTAGCCAGGACATCCTTGTAGCTATGGAACAATCCGACGGAATAAATGCGTTTCCCGGTGCTGCCGATACGTTCAAATACAGGGCTTAATCCCTTGATTTGCTTTACAGTAGCCTTGTTGGACATCAGGAATATCTGTATCTGGTAAACCAGTCCGCCCGGCAATGTGTTGTCCTCTGCGAAACGCCCCTCTTCAAGTACCTGGAACGTGTAGTCGAACGACGGCTTCGGCTTCTGCATCTCCAGATGAAGCGGCGCACCCATGTTCATCTTCGCGAAAGTGTAGCCCGCCGACCCTCCGACAATCTCCCTGTCAGCTTCATGCTGAAGCTTTTCAGGGTCAATGACGACGCCGCTCTGGAGGAATTCCAATTCGATTTTCTGCAATTCCCTGCTGGCTACCGCCAATGAATCCTTCAGTTTAGGGATCAATGCCTCTTTACTTAAAATAGAGGCGGCGAGTTTACTCCTTTCCTGTCCGGAAACCTCTGTAAGCCAGCTGCGGTCCTTGTCCAGATCCGTGCTGTGCTTATATATGGAATCGCGTAAAGACCTTACCTGTAACAACTTGTCGGAATATCTCCGCATGTCGGCATTGTCCTGCATATCATCAGCCGCCGCAGGGCTGCTTCCAACCCTTTCAGGGTCGTCTGCCGGTTCCAAACGACATAATTTTTCCAATTCCTCCGGACTGTCAATGGCCTTTCTCACCGGCATGCTGTCGAATTCCAGCACATAGATATCCACACTGTCCGCCTGGCAGGCGCGGTTGGACGCGAACATTGAATATTTCCCGTCAGCGGTATTGATGAACAGAAAATCATCGTATGGAGAAGAATAAGGGAAGCCCATATTGACAGGCATGCCCCAATCTTTCAGGTTTTCATCCCAATCCGAGACATAAAGGTCGTATCCGCCCATGCCATAGAGACCTCTGGATGCGAAGAACAATTGTTTTCCATCCGGCGAGAGCATAGGGTAAATTTCGTCTGAAGAAGAGGTTACCTGCTCATTGATAAGCTCCGGAACGGACCACAGGGAGTCTTGATGCTCAGTGCGATAGATGTTGCGGATGCCCTCCTGGTCCTTCGCCGACCAATATATTTGTCCAGATCCTTCCGGGACATATGTCGCCCTCACGAAACGGTCATGCGCCGAAGAATCCAGCTGGTTCGGGATTGCCCGCCAGCTCTTGTCCGGGAGAGGGAAGTACAGGAAAAAATCTTTCAGCGAAAAACGCTTCCTCGCCACGGCAACCGGGTTGCTGCAAAAGCCCTTCATGCTGTTCCCGTTCTGCGCCTGTACCATCGCCTCGTCGATGAGGATTGACGTGAGAGAATCGGCATCAGCCTTCGCGCTCTCGAAGGCTCCGGTAGCCTCCGCGAACTTGTAACTACGTATCAATGAATCAGTAACGACCTTCAGGCGTCGCATGTCCACGCTTCTGCGGTTCACATGCAATGTGTCCGTCACGTCCTGCCCCTGCATGGTGAATGCAGCGGAAACGACGGCAAATATTGAAAATATAATCTTCACTCTTTTCATAACATGGACTGCAAAAATAAGAAATTACTTGCAGAAAGTTTCTTAGTACGAAAAAATTAGATAAATTTGCATTCTATTGCCACTATTGGAAATTAATATAAATTTAAAATATTCAAACAAATGCAAAGCAAAGGTGCAATCAAACTAGTAGCGGTTCTGCTCGCTCTCGCCTGCGTCTGGCAGTTGTCTTTCACTCTTGTAACAAGTATTCAGGAGAACAAGGCAGCGAAATACGCCCAGAATGCTGTCGAAGTGTACAAGCAGTCAGCAGAATTTGCTGAAATCCCTGAAGTGTATAAAGCCTATGTGCTCGATTCTATCGCCAAAAAAGAGAATCGTTGGTACATTGACTCGATTTCAAGCGAGAAAGTCTACTTCAGATATACTTACAAAGATGTAAAGTCTAAGGAGATCAACCTCGGTCTCGACTTGAAGGGCGGTATGAACGTCATGCTTCAGGTCCAGCTCGAAGACCTCGTAAAGGCTCTCGCAGGAGAGAACAGGACTCCTGAGTTCGAGAAGGCAATCAGCCTCGCCAAAGAGCGCAGCGTGAAATCACCGGATGATTTCATCACATTGTTCGCCCAGGCATGGAAAGAGGTTTCCAACGGCCAGAGACTTGCACAGGTGTTCGGTACATACGACCTCGCCAAACTCATCAACCCGCAGTCTACCGACGAGGAGGTTCTTTCTGTCATCAGAGAGAATGCTGAGAGCGCTGTCGCCAACTCATTCAATGTCCTCCGTAACCGTATCGACCGTTTCGGTGTCACACAGCCTTCTATCCAGAGACTTGGTAACAGCGGACGTATTCTCGTCGAGCTTCCTGGCGTAAAGGAACCTGAGCGTGTCAGAAATCTCCTGCAGGGAACTGCTTCCCTTGAGTTCTGGACCACTTACGATTATTCAGAAATCGCACAGGACCTCCAGAATGCTGATGCTATTCTCGCCCAGACTCTTGAAACATCTGGAGAAGACTCTACAGCAGTGGCAGAGACAGTGGAATCCGCTTCTGATTCATTGCTTAACAGCGAAATCGGCAAGTCAGCTGCTGCTGATGCCAAGGCTCAGGCTGCGTTCAAGAAAGCTCACCCTCTCTTCTCCGTGCTCGATACGAGATATAGTAGGGGTGCTTGCATGGGTGTTGCACAGGGAAGTGATACAGCAATCGTATCCAATCTCCTTAAATCTCCGGAGTTGAGCGGCTATCTCCCTGCAGAACTCAAACCTATCTGGACCGTCAAGCCTTCAAGCTACATCCAGGGCGGCAATTACTTCGAGTTGGTTGCCATCAAGGCTGCTACCAGAGACGGAAAGGCTCCACTCGACGGTTCAGCAGTTACCGATGCCCGCGTATCTTACAGCGGACAGGGCATGAACAAGGGTAACCCTTCAGTTTCCATGACAATGAACGCCGAGGGTGCTTCCATCTGGGCCCGTCTTACCAAGGACAATATCGGCAAGCAGATTGCAATCGTACTCGATGACCGTGTATATTCATATCCTAACGTCAATTCGGAGATTACAGGCGGAAATTCAGAGATTACCGGAGGCTTCGACGTGGAAGAGGCTACTGACCTTGCCAACGTCCTGAATTCAGGTAAGCTTCCTGCACCTGCCAAGATCATCCAGGAGCAGGTCGTAGGTCCTACACTCGGTTCAGAGTCCATCAATGCCGGTCTCATCTCATTCGTCATCGCCTTCCTCCTGGTGCTCGCATACATGATATTCTTCTACAGCGGCGCCGGATTCGTGGCTGATATCGCACTTCTGTGCAACGTCCTTCTCCTCTTCGGTACTCTCGTATCATTCGGAGCTGTGCTGACATTGCCAGGTATTGCCGGTCTCGTCCTCACAATGGGTATGGCGGTCGATGCCAATGTGATTATCTATGAGCGTGTGAAAGAGGAACTTGCTGCCGGCAAGGGTCTGTCAAAGGCTATCGCTGACGGTTATTCCAATGCTTACTCCGCAATTATCGACGGTCAGGTTACCACGCTCCTTACCGGTATCGTGCTGTTCATCTTCGGTTCAGGTCCTGTACAGGGCTTCGCTACCACCCTCATCATCGGTATCATCACATCCGTTCTTACCTCTATCTTCATCACCAGAATCATCTTCGATGACAGAGTTTCCAAGGGCAAGAGCGTATCATTCGAGAATAATCTTACAAAGGACTTCCTCAAGCATACCAAGTTCAACTTCCTTGACAAGAAGAAATATTCTTATATGTTCTCCGGAGCGCTCATCGTAATCGCGATTGCATCCATCTGCATCAAGGGCTTTACCTATGGTGTTGACTTCACAGGTGGTCGTACATACGTCGTAAGATTCGACAAGCCGGTTACTGCCGAGTCAGTCCGTGAGGCTGCTGAGAAAGAATTCGGTGAGTCTGTGGAGGTTAAGCAGTTCGGTGGTGAGAGCCAGATGAAGATTACTACCAAGTACAAGGTTGAGAATGAGTCAAGCGAGGTGGATTCAGAGGTAGAAGCTAAACTCTATGAGGCAATGAAGGGCTTCTTCGCAGAGAAAGACCTTACCCTCGACGAATTTACGTCTACTCTTGACAACCCTAACGGTATCATTTCTTCCGATAAGGTAGGTCCTACCATCGCAAACGATATCAAGAGATCAGCTGTATTCGCAGTCCTCATCGCGCTGTTCGTAATCTTCGCTTATATCGCAGTACGATTCAATGGCTGGACATGGGGTCTCGGTGGTGTGGTTTCACTCGCACACACGGCTATCATCGTCATCGGTTTCTTCTCCCTGTTCTCCGGAATCCTTCCGTTCAACCTGGACGTTGACCAGACGTTTATCGCCGCTATCCTGACCATCATCGGATACGCCATCAACGATAACGTGGTTATCTTCGACCGAATCCGTGAGTACAAGACAATGCATCCTAAGGCCGACTTCAAGTCCAATGCAAACCTTGCGCTCAACAGCACCCTCACCAGAACCATCAACACATCCGTGTCTACTCTCGTGACAATGCTTGCAATCGCAATCTTCGGTGGCGAGTCTATCCGCGGTCTGTCAGTTGCCCTGATTCTCGGTATCTGCTTCGGTACATACGCTTCAATCTTCATCGGTACTCCTGTAATGTTCGATGCTTACATGTGGAACGAGAAGAGAAAAGAAGCCAAGAAAGCTGCAACAAAGAAATAAACCTGGCGCTCTGACGCCTTAGAATATGTCAAGCCCCGACGGAGAACATCCGCCGGGGCTTTTCGCATATATGGCATACTGAACAGGATAAAACCTCAAATAAGCCCATGTTCTGGTGGATATGGAGCACAGTCCCACCCTGCTGGTTATCCTTCGTTTCTGGTGGGTAATTTCAACGCCAGGGCCGATCATCCGAGCCATCAGATATGGCGAGAGCATTGGTCTGATGCAGCATAGGTCGGTGCGAAACACCGCGGACATAAAGAAACTCCCCGGAATCCATGGCGGATTTCGGGGAGTGATATTTTATGACTAGCCGGGGTTAACCGGCATTGACATTATTATCTGTACTGAGCGAACTCGATGTCTTTCTCGGCGCGAGCCTTGAGAGCTGAATCCTTGCTAGCCTTCTCGATATATGTCTTCACGTCAGCAGCTTTGCCCTGGCGAGCAGCGATGATGGCGCGGAGGTAGTTAGCCTTAGGGCACTGGCACTTGAGAGCGGCAGCAGCCTCAGCCGGCTTGTCGATAAGAACGTATGCGAGAGCCTCGTTGAAAGAGTTGGTACCCTTGAGAGCGGCAGCAGCCTTCTCATAGTTGCCGTTCAGGATGTCGATGACAGCCTGGTTCTCTTTTGCACCTGCAGCAGCGAATGACTTCTGAGCAGCTGCGAAGTCACCCTTGCGGAGAGCGATAACGCCCTTAGCGTTCTCGAGGTCAGCATCCTTGGTCTGAACCTTGCCGAATGCGTTCTCAGCAGCCTTGAGGTCGTTCTGGTTCAAGTAAAGAACGCCAAGGTTGAACTGTGCGCGGTCGCTGTTGAACTTCTCGACAGCCTTCTTGTAGAGAGCCTCTTTTGTCTTAGCCTCTTTAACAAGTGTAGCTGAACGGAGGAGAGCCTCTTCGTCAAGAACGTCCATGTTCTCGTCAACGAATTTGAGGAGCTCTTCCTTGGTGTAGTTCTGATATTCTACGTTAGCGATGAATCTTGCACGACGGAGTTCAGGAAGAACCTCTTTCTTGAGGGTTGTGTAAACCTCAGACATGTTCTTGATCTCGCTCTCACGAACAGCAGGATCGCTGTACATGGAAAGAACGCGGATGATAAGATCCTTATCCTCGATGTTTGACTCGGAAACGAGCTCCTGGAAGCCTTCCCAGTCCTGACCTACGCTCTTAACCTCTGGATCGGTAACTTCTTTACCCTTAACGACCTTGCTCCATGCCTTGTCAGCGCTCTTTGAACGCTTGTCAGAGAGTTTGGCGTTAAGCTCCTGTCCGCCGTCCGGAGATGCATAAGCTACGACTTCAGTACCCTTGAGGGTCTTTCTTTCGTTGTTCTTGATCTCATCGAGAGCAGCCTGGAAGTCCTTGATAGAAGCTGATTTGAGCTCCTTGCTGCGAACGTCTGCAGAGTTGATGGTGTAAAGAATCTGGCCTTCAGCTGACTGAGGGATAACCTCCTGATAGTTGTCAGCCTTGTAAGCTACCTTGCCGAGACCCTCACCGTAACCTACGAGCATGTAAGTGGTGTTTGCGCCGTCAGCAACCTTCTTGATAGGGAGGTCGATAGACTTCTTCTTGTATTTTACGACACCGCGAAGCTCGAGGTGAGACTGCTCCATACCCTTAACATATTCGAAGTGAACCTTCTCTGTTACGGTCTGGCCGTCAGAAGATACTACGGTGTAGTTATCCTTAACTTTCTCGCCCTGATACATGAATGGAGCCATTGTAGCTTCACCACCCTCATAAACGAGCACTGGAGTAACTTCGAGGATTGCCTTCGGGTGGAAGTAATCAGCAGGATAAGTTACAGATACGGTAGCATCGATTTTACCGGCTACAACTTCAAGCGGTGACGGATCGCAGGTAACGGTAACGCTCTCTGCCATCTCTGCCATCTTCTCAGGAGAAGCACAAGCGACAGCTGCAAGTCCGAGGACTGCTACTGCCAATGATTTGATTTCCTTTCTCATGACTGAAATAAAAATAAATTTATAATAACTGAATTGTACTTTTACCAAATTCCGCACCAAGTTACTAATAATTTTGCAATTTTAGGCAATGTGGCTTCATATTTTCAGTGTATTTTGTAACTTTGTCTGACTATGGACACACAGGATTTACAGAAACTTAAGAATAAATACGACATTGTCGGCAATGATCCTTCGCTCAACCGCGCATTGGAAATGGCCGTGGCAGTGGCGCCGACCGACCTTACTGTGCTTGTAACGGGCGAAAGCGGTGTCGGCAAGGACAATATTCCTAAGATCATTCATCAGCTCAGTCGCCGTAAGAATGCCAAATACTTCGCGGTGAACTGTGGTGCTATCCCTGAGGGAACCATTGATTCTGAATTGTTCGGACACGAGAAGGGTTCGTTTACCGGAGCGATTGAGGCCCGGAAAGGATATTTCGAGGAAGCAGACGGGGGGACATTGTTCCTGGACGAGGTCGGCGAATTGCCGCTTCCGTCACAGGCGAAACTTCTCCGCGTGCTCCAGTCCGGCGAATACATACGCGTCGGCTCGTCCAAGGTGAGCAAGACCGATGTGAGGGTCATTGCGGCGACCAATGTCGACCTTCTCTACGCCGTTTCCAAGGGCAAATTCCGTGAAGACCTATATTATAGGTTGAACGCCATCCAGATCAAGATGCCGTCGCTTCGTGAACGGAAAGAGGATATCTATCTGTTGTTCAGGAAGTTCACTTCGGATTTCTCCGAGAAATACGGCATGAGCAAGGTGTCATTGACCAGAGACGCGATAGAATTGCTTACGCGCTACCGCTGGCCTGGCAACATCCGCCAGCTGAAGAACATTGCCGAGACGGTGTCCGCATTGGAAGGGCAGCGCCTTACGCCGGTGTCCGGACGCTGCGAGGTCGATGCCGCGACGCTGTCGACCTATCTTCCGAAGGATGATGTCAATGCCTTGCCTGTCAAGTATCATGACAGTTCGTCAGATATCTCGCAGGAGGAAAAGCAGGAGATTTACAAGGCCCTTTACAGCCTCAATGCCGAGGTGACCAAACTGAAGCAGATCATTGCCTCCGGCGGTATCAGGCCGTCTGCGGCGGATATGACGCAGCCCAAGCCTCTGGCAATGCCGGCGGACACTGGTTCCCGTGACGGCTATATTTCCAGGCCGGAATCGGATTGGACTGACAATGAGCGCGATATCGATGAGCAGTCGACATTGCCGCGGCATGATGAAATCCATGCTGTAGAGACCGGACACGGAGATGAGAATTTCTCCATATCGCAGTCGAATCAGGACCTGATAAGGAAAGCATTGGAGAAACATAACGGAAACCGTAAGAAAGCGGCGGAGGAGCTGGGGATTTCCGAAAGGACATTGTACAGGAAACTCCCTCCGGAATTCCGCAATTTGAAGAAGGCGGACGAATAGTATTGATATGAAATCATTTGGAAAAATATTTTCGGCGGCGGGTGTCGCATTGGCTATCGTGACGACGGCGCTGATCGTGCGTTCCTGCGGGATATATTCGTTCTCCGGAACTTCCATTCAGCCCGATGTCAAGACCGTCACTATCAATTACTTCGAGTATAAGGCGTTGAAAGTGAACCCGACATTGAGCAACAGCATGACGGAGTCATTGAAAGATAAATTCCGGAAAATGACGAGGCTGGAGCAGGTGGACATGGACGGCGATTTGGAGATTACGGGCTCGATTACCGGCTATGACGTGCGCGCAATGGCGGTGACGGCGAACGAGGTGGCGGCGCAGAACAGGCTCACGGTCACGGTCAAGATTGACTTTACCAACAGGAAATATCCTGAGGATGATTTTCAGGGCAAGTCTTTCTCTGCGTATGCGGATTATGACTCGACCCAGTCCCTGGATGCGGTGGAAGGCACATTGTGCGACGAGATCATTGAGAAGATTTGTGAGGATGTGTTCAATGCGACTGTGGCGAACTGGTAGAATATGGAGCAGAAAGCGATAAATCTTAAAACATTGACAATGGATGAGTTGGCCGGTGTGGTGAACCTTTATCCATGGTATGGCGCGGCGAGGAAGGAGCTCTGCCGCAGGATGGCCGGTGTCGGCGGCGAGTCGTGGGGCGTGTCCCAGTTCTCCGACCAGGCAATGTATGTGGGGGACCGAGGGTCAATAGCCGAGATTATGCACAAAGGCGATGGGGCGGATTATTCCGACAAAGGGCTGGAGGCTCTGCTGAGTTCATATATAGAGGAAAAGAAAAAGGAGGATGCTCCGGTCTATGAGCGTAAAGTCCACGTCGTCGGCGGCGATTTCTTCTCCCAGTCGGAGTACGAGAAGGTCAAAAAAGTCGAGGACAATGTTTTTGCCCGTTTCCAGCCGAAGACGCGTCCGCGTCCGGAAGAGCATGGAGATGTGTCAGGACTGGATTTCTGCACGGAAACATTGGCGCAAATTTACGCTGAACAAGGCTATTTTGAACAGGCAAAGCGCATTTACGGCAAACTAATTTTGGCATTCCCGGAAAAAAGTGCTTACTTTGCATCCCTTATTGGAAAATTGGATAATTTGATAAATAATCAGACGTTATGAACGTAATATTTACTATTCTTGTAGTTCTCGTTGTTATTGCCAGCATACTGCTTACAATCGTAGTATTGCTTCAGAATGGCAAAGGTGACAGCATGGCCAGCAACTTTGTTGCAGGAAACCAGACTTTCGGTGTAAGGCAGACAGCCAATATGCTTGAGAAAGTTACTTGGGGTCTTGTTGCATTCATCGTAATCGTTTCTGTGATTTCCTCATTTACTATGGGTACACAGGGCACACAGGTGGATATTACCAATAAGCTCGGAAACGAGACTACAGAGCAGCCTGCATTCCCTACACCTGCACCTGCACAGCAGAGCGCACCTGCAACTGAAGCTCCAGCAGCTCCAGCAGAGTAGTTTGCGACAAACACCGGAACTGACAAATTGTCAGTAATTTCCGGGAAGGAATATATTTTGGACTATAGCCGTTTGTTCTTCGGAGCAGACGGCTATATCCCGTTAGGATAAGTCTCAGTATCAGCAGGAAGACCTGAATGATAAGCTCCAGGGGACAAAAAGGAGTTTATTATTATGGAAAATTACAACATGCAGAACAATGCCGGCGGCGGAAAGCTTGAGACATTGAACAAGTTCGCGGTGAACTTGAACGAAAGAGCTGCAGCGGGGAAACTTGACCCTGTCATCGGCAGGGATGAGGAGATCCGTCGAGTGTTGCAGATATTGAGCCGTAGGACCAAGAACAACCCTATTCTCGTAGGTGAACCGGGTGTGGGTAAAACCGCTATCGCCGAAGGTCTTGCGCAGAAAATCGTTGATGGGGCTGTCCCTGAAAACCTGAAAGATAAAATCGTCTATTCGCTTGATATGGGTGCACTTATAGCAGGTGCCAAGTATCAGGGCGAGTTCGAGGAGAGGCTGAAAGGCGTCGTAAAGGACGTTGTGGACAGCCAGGGACAGATTATCCTGTTCATAGATGAGATTCATACGTTGGTCGGTGCCGGAAGGGCTTCCGGTGCAATGGATGCGTCCAATATTCTTAAACCGGCATTGGCCAGGGGAGAACTGAGGACGATCGGTTCCACTACATTGGACGAATATCAGAAATATTTCGAGGCCGACAAGGCATTGGAAAGACGTTTCCAGATGGTCATGGTGGATGAGCCTACGCCGGCGGAGTCCATCGCCATCTTGAGGGGCCTGAAGGAGAGATATGAGAACCATCACAGGGTACGTATCGAGGATGATGCGTTGATCGCTGCGGTGAACCTGTCTCACAGGTACATCACGAGCCGATTCCTTCCGGACAAGGCCATTGACCTTGTGGACGAGGCCGCTTCCAAGCTTCGTCTGGAGATGAATTCCGTACCGGAGCCGATAGATGAGCTCAACAGCCAGATTCGTCAGCTCGAAATCGAGAAGGAAGCTATCAAGAGGGAAGGAGTTTCATTGAAACTTGACAAGATCAATGACCAGTTGAAGGAACTTAACGCGAAACGTGACGTCCTGATGAAGAAGTGGGATGAGGAGAAAGGTATTCTTTCCGGCATCCAGACAGCCCGCCAGCAGATGGAGGACTACAAGATTCAGGCGCAGTCCGCAGAGAGGGCCGGTGATTATGGAAAGGTAGCGGAACTCCGTTACGGCAAGATGGCTGAAGCCCAGAAGAAGATAGATGAACTTACCGCCAGACAGGCTGCTGTGAAGGATCCTATCATCACAGAGGCCGTTACGCCGGAAGATATCGCTGATGTGGTGTCCAGATGGACCGGAATACCGGTAAACAGGATGCTGGAAAGCGAGAAGGAGAAATTGCTCCGTATGGAGGACGAACTTCATAAGAGAGTTGTCGGTCAGGAGCAGGCCATACATGCCGTAGCTGATGCCGTGCGCAGAAGCCGTGCGGGCCTTTCCAATGAGAAGAGACCTATCGGTTCATTCCTGTTCATGGGTACGACCGGTGTCGGCAAGACCGAGCTTGCCAAGGCGCTCGCGGAGTTTCTG
>OCHN01001800.1_pt1 | contig 15778 bp, 8 predicted proteins | sample 1538911 | NCBI WGS metagenome assembly OCHN01 (sample SAMN04571736, study PRJEB22368) | human gut metagenome | biome: human gut; material: stool | host: Homo sapiens | place: Luxembourg | collected 2013-01-11 | reverse complement strand
TTGACCCTGCAAGGGGCAATTGCCCCTTGACCCCTTTTCGCGATTGAGTTGGTCGTGCTTTCATGCTCCTTCCGCGTGCAGCTTTTTGGTGCTTCGCCTAAGCCCTTGTTTGCTTCCCTAACTTTCCGTGAAGCACCGAAAAAGGGCGGTATACCCGCAGGTACACCGCCCCTTGAAGCCTTGGATTACACCTTCTGGAAGGTGAACACCACTTCGCCGCCCGCTTCGGGAGCAATTTCTTCCACCGTCTTGTCGAACTCGTAGCCTTCCGGCACAATCAGCACATGCAGCACATAGGGGTACGCAGGCATGGTGAATTCCAGCACGCCATTCTCATCCACAGGCATGGGCGTGCACGTTTCATCCGTGCAGACGTTAATCATCGTGCCGGTCACAGGGTTGCCGTCCTGATCGACGCACTTAATCGTGTAGCTCGCCATGCCCTCCATCGGCAGCTGCGGCGCTTCCGCCACTTCATCCGTGGAAGGCAGGGTGCCATCGGCGTACTTCCAGCCGGGGACATTGATGCCATACTGCTGCAGCATGGCGACAAACGCATTGGCGTTAGGTTCATCAGCGATTGCAATGGCGGACGCTTCCACGTTTTCCGCGCCAGCCTTCACCACAAAATAGGTGGTATACGGATAGCCGCTTGCCTGATTGGTGTCAATCGGCTGATTCGGGATGACGTAGCCGTCCTCCGTCATGTAGTCCGTCAGCGCATAGTTTTCGGGGGCCGCTTCGCAGCCAAAGGCGTACATTTCCGGGTCGAGCCCCTTCGCCAGCGTCACCTTCACCGTCGCGCTTTCCGTGTTGTCAATCACATAATAGTTGGTCATGCCAAAGGTGGACATCAGCGCAAATTTCGGGTCGGTGAAGAAAACCTGCTTCACGTTGTCGCCCACAAAGGAGATGGTCGTCATCTTCGTGCCTTCCGGATAGACCGGGTTGTTCGCCAGCACAGCGGCGGCTTCTTCTCCGTCCACCACGCGCGCGTTGTCCAGCCAGATCATGTCCTCATTCGCGGCCTGAAAGGAATCCTTGATGTAAGACAGGGCAATTTCGTAAGTACCGTCCGCCGGGAATTCATAGCCGTAGGTCGCCCATTCCTTCACGCCGCCGAACGCCTTCGCCGTCTGTCCGTTGACAGACAGGTAGAACAGGTCGCAGCCGGCTTCGGTGGACGTCTTGTAGTCGAACGCGAACACATCGCCCGCCTTCGCTTCCACCGTAGTCAGCACGGAAGCGGAAGAAGTATCCTTGCCCGTGTTCGTGCTGACCAGAACCGTGCGGTCATCTTTTTCCGCAACCGCCATCGGCCAAGTGTATTCATCCGTAGAATTGGTGAAGGACAGCGGTGCCGCCGTGCCTTCCACATTCAGCGCGCGGTTCAGTTCCGCTTCATCCGTCGGCGGAATCGAGGGCTTTTCGCCCGGCAGGAACGCCAGCACATTCGTCTGCGTGTACTCATCGCCGAGGAAGAGGCCGAACAGGCGGACAAACGCGTCCGTAGAGGTCTGAGAACCCGTTGCGATGAAAGCCACATTGCCGAAGCGGTCAACCACAATCGAGGTCGGGACGCCATTGAGCCCGAAACCCGCAAAGAGGTTGAACGTTTCATGCCCGACCGGGAACGTCAGGCCATGCGACGCCACATATTCCGTCAGCTTCGCATCGTCATCGTTTTCATCGATGCTCAGCGCAAAGACTTCCACCTTGTCCTTGTACTGCTCATAGGCTTCCTCCAGGAAGGGGAACTCCGATTCACACGGGCCGCACCACGTTGCCCAGAGGTTAATCAGCACCATTTCCTTCTCCTTCAAGGTTTCGGAGAGGGTATGGGACACGCCGTTAATGTCCGTAAAGGTAAAATCGGGCATGGGCGCGCCAAGCGCGTACACCAAGGCAGTTTCTTCCGCCAGTGCAGCGCAGCCGAGGCACATCGCCAGTGCCAGAACCAGTGCCAGCATCTTCTTCATGAGGATTGCTCCTTTCACGTTCTGCGGCTTCCACCGCAGTCTTACAAAAATTATAAGGGGAAAAATGCCTGATGTCAACCGAAAAAACTTCATAAATACAATTGGCGTGCGCAACGCCCCTTTTTCGGCTCCACCAGCAGCGAAAAAGCGCAAAATTGTTTGGTATTCCATAACCAAAAAGCCCTGCCGCATTCACGACAGAGCCTTTTTGTGCCTTGATTACGCCTTGCCAGCGCAGCCCAGCACATCCACAATCTTGTGGGCGACCATCGCCTTCACCGCAGCGCGGGCAGGCTTCAGGTACTGACGGGGGTCAAAGTGATCCGGATGCTCCGCGAAGTACTTGCGGATGCTCGCGGTCATCGCCAGACGAATGTCGGAGTCGATGTTGATCTTGCAGACCGCCATCTTCGCCGCCTTCGCCAGCTGCTCTTCCGGAATGCCAATTGCGTCGGGCATATTGCCGCCGAACTGGTTGATTTCCTTCACGAACTCCTGCGGGACAGAAGAAGCGCCGTGCAGGACGATCGGGAAGCCGGGCAGACGCTTGGAGCATTCTTCCAGCACCTCGAAGTGCAGCTGGGGCTTCTGACCGGGCTTGAACTTGTACGCGCCGTGGGACGTGCCGATGGCAATCGCCAGCGAGTCGCAGCCCGTGCGGGTCACAAACTCTTCGACTTCTTCCGGATGGGTGTACATTTCCTGACCATGCTCCACCTTCACGTCGTCTTCGACGCCGGCGAGCGTGCCGAGTTCCGCCTCGACGACCACGCCGTGGTCATGGGCATACTCGACGACCTTGCGGGTCAGGGCGATATTATCCTCAAAGGACTTGGAGGAAGCGTCAATCATGACGGACGTGAAGCCGCCGTCGATGCAGCTCTTGCACAGCTCAAAGCTGTCGCCGTGGTCAAGGTGCAGCGCAATCGGGATATCGGGGTTCTCGATAACCGCCGCTTCCACCAGCTTCACCAGATAGGTGTGGTTGGCATACGCACGCGCGCCCTTGGACACCTGCAGGATGACGGGAGCCTTCAGCTCACCAGCCGCCTCGGTGATGCCCTGAATGATTTCCATGTTGTTGACGTTGAAAGCGCCGACCGCATAGCCGCCGTCATACGCCTTCTTGAACATTTCCTTCGTCGTAACAAGCGCCATTGGATTTTCCCTCCTGATGCAATTATGTAGGGGTTTTCCACCGAATCTATTATAGCACATTCTGCCGAAATAGAAAAGGGGGTTTTTTCACAAGTTGTATTTTCTTTCACAAAGTTTTTGGCGTAGGACGACCTCATCCGACTTCGCTTCGCTCAGCCACCTTCCCCAAAGGGGAAGGTTTGGGGACGCGCACCCTTCTCCGCCTTCCCCTCTGGGGAAGGTGTCGCCGCAGCGACGGATGAGGTCACATAAACACGCGGGCGCTGTATGCCGAAGCGCACAACTCAATCGCGCGAAAGGGTCAAGGGAGGGGACTTCGTCCCGTTTCATTCGCCCTTGGGTTTCCCCCAATTAACACGCGGAAGCAGCCTGAAAGAGAAGTCTACTCAATCGCGCAAAAGGGAGTCCAGAGGGTCGAAGACCCTTTGGTGGAGTCCAGAGGCAAAGCCTCTGGTCATTGCCCCTCTTCCGTCCGCTCCACCGTGCCGACATAGATGATTTCGCTCTTCGCCTTGTAGGTGTCGGTGTACATCAGCTTGCGCTCGGTTTCCGTGCCGCCCACATACTTCACCAGGTAGCTTTCCACCACACAGCCGTCGGTTGCCTTGCGGTAGGTGTACTCTTGGTCAACATAGGTTGCGTAGGTGTGGTTCGTGTCCTTGCGGTATTCCGGCTCGGTCGGGGCGGGCAGGGTCTGCACCGTCACCGTTTCCAGCTCGTACTTCACGCCCTTGCCGAGGCTCTCGCCGTAAATCGACACCACGCACACCTTGTGCGACTTGTCGTAGCGGCTGTCCTTCATCACCGTCGCAACGATGAAAATCGTGCTGTTCGTGTCGTTGCGGAACTTGAAGTCAATGCGGTTGTCGGATACCGTCGCGTCCTTGCCGTAGTCAGTGTAGCCCACCGCGTCGGAGTGCGGCTCGCGCTTGAGAATCGTCATGTTCGCTTTCGCCGCCGCGAGGTACATCGTCGTGCTCGCCTGACACACGCCGCCGCCGTAGCCCATGCGCTGATCGCCATACGCGTACTCAATCGCCTGATAGAAGCCGTTTGCCTTCGTGCGCTTGCCCACAACCGTATTGAAGGAGAACGTTTCACCCGCTGCAAGCATCTTGCCGTTGATGCGCTCGAACGCCACCTGAATGTTCAGGTTGCGCTCTTCCGTGCTGGTGGTCGAAATCGGGGTGTACGCCGTCGCGCGCAGCTGAATCTGCGGCTCCAGCATGGCTTTGGTCGTGGTCGGCTGAAGCTCGCGCGTCGTCAGCTCCACCTCGCCGCTGACCAGGGACGACATCATCTGGTACACCTGATTTTTCGCCTCGGTCGTGTCCATATAGCGCCCGACCGTTTCCGGCTGAATCGTCAGCGGATTGTTGAAATTGTTGTAATCGAAGATAATATGCGCATCCACCGGCTGGATGTACGCCTGCTGCGCGATGCTGAGCAGGATGTTGTCAATCACCACATTGTCGCCGCTGGGCGTGGCGGAATAGCCCTCGTAGGGATTTTCCGCCAGCGCGTCCATCGTGGCTTTGCGCGCGTCAATGCTGCCTTCTGTGTGCCCCGGCTGCCACGCCGCGTCGAGGGCTTCCTGCACATCGACGGTCATGTTCAGGTCGGCGCTCGTGATTTCCCTCACCAGCTGACCCGCGTACATCAGGCGCACCTTCCACGCGTCACGCTGCTGATTCGCGTGCGCCGTGACCGCCTCTTCCGCCTCCGCGCGGGTCATGCCGCCGAGGTGGATGCCGTCCACATACACGTTCGGGACGTACTTGTCGTCATACGCCGTCACCGACGCGACCAGCGCTTCTCGCTCGTTCTGCTCCTGGATGGCATTGCTGATGGCGCCGCCCGCCGCGACCAGTCCGCAAATTACCGCCACCGCGCACGCGCAGAACAGGATGCGCTTGAGCAGCTTTTGCCCCGACGGCTTGCGGCGGATAGGCTCGTTCTTCGGCTCGCGATGCTCCGGGTTGAAGCCCCCCAGCCCCGTCGGCGGATGATTGCCGCCGCCATTGCCGCCGTTTCCGCCATTGCCGTTCGCCGGATACTGCGGAAAATTCGCCGGATACATCGGCTGCTGCCATCCGCCATAATTCTGCTGCGGATACGGCGGATTCTGCGGGCGCTGCGGATTCATCGGCTGATTGCGCATCATCTGCCCGCCGCGAATCGGCTGATTGCGCCCGGTGTTCATGCTTGTCGGGTTCTGCCCCCACGAGAACTGCTCCAATTGATGCGCCGCATCGAGCGGCTGCACGCCGTTGTTCCAGCCCTGCTGCGGCTGCATGGGCGTCCCCTGCACGCCGCGGAAGCCGTGCATTTGCCCGCTTTGCGCATATTGGCTCCCCTGCCCCGGCTGATTCATCCCCTGCGGGCGCATCGGCTGAGCCGCGCCCATCGGCTGAGCCGCACTCATCGGCTGAGCCACACCCATCGGCTGCATGGGCGGATTGGCGCTCTGCTGCGCGGGGGGCGGCTGCGGATTCCGGCGCGGCGGATTTGTCGGCTGCATGGGCGCGTCTTCCGTGCGGATAAGGGGGATGCTGTTGTCCAGCGTCTGCTGCCCGGCATACTGCGCCGCGTTCAGCTGCGTGCGGCGGCGGCGCGGCTGCTTGTTGTCGTTGAATTCGGACATGGTTTCAGCACCCCTTTCTGATGGCAATTCGGTATTTCTTCATCTTATACTATTTCCAGATAAGAATGCGCCAAGATGCGCCGCGAATTTTTCATTCTGGCTAACGTGAATGAAACGCAGCGTAGCAGCGCTACGCTAAGTGGAATGAACGGACGCCAGAAGGGAAAAGGCGCAAGCAGATGGCGCAGGTGAATCTGGAAATAGTATTATATCACATGATTTCAGCAGCTTCCACTGCTTGCAGCAATTTCTCCACATCATCGGCCGCCCTCGCCCACATCGGCGCGGTGCAGCCGACCATGCCGTGGCGGTCGCCATCGCCATGGAAGTCACTGCCGCCGGTGACCAGAAAGCCCATGCGCCGCGCGGTCAAATCCAGCAGGGGCGTGGCGCGTCCGGCGGACGGGTGGTAAACCTCAACGCCCCGCAAGCCCTGCTCCTGCCAAACGCCGAGCAGATGGCGCAGCAGCGCGCCGGTTTTCTCCAGCTCCATCGGGTGCGCCAGAACAGGCACGAAGCCGCTTTCCCGCATCAGCGGCAGCGCCTCCGCCATGCTCAGGCGCTCCCCCGCCACATAGGCAGGCGCGCCATCCGCCAGAAAGCGGTCAAACGCCTCGCGCGTGTCCACCACATAGCCGTGGCTGACCATCGCGCGGGCGATATGCGGCCGACCGACGCTGCCTTTGGCTTCGCGGGCGATTTCGTCGTAATCCAGCGGATAGCCCAGCGCGTTCAGCTTCTCCACCATCTGCCGCGCGCGTCCGAGCCGCAGTTGGGACAGCGCCCGAACCTTGCGGTGCAGGGGCGTATCCGTCCCGCGCCCGTAGCCGAGCAGGTGCAGGCCGGGCATATCGCGCAGGGACAATTCGACACCTTGCAGAATCGGCATCGGCGTGGGTTTTCCCAGCAGCTGCGCCGCGCCGTCAAACGTGTCATGGTCGGTCACGGCCAGGAGCGTCACGCGGTGCTTGTCCGCCAGCGCCACCAGCTCCGCGGGCGTAAGCAGCCCGTCGGAGGAGGTGGTGTGGGTGTGTAAATCAGGCTTCATGGGGGTCAGTCGGGTGATTTTCGGGCGCATCCGCCGTCTTATCAGGCGTTTCCGCGCTCTTTTCAGGCGTTTCGGCGGACTTTTCGGAACTTTCTTTCTTCTTTTCGTCCGCCATATCCTGCATCATCACATCGCCCGTGGTGCGGGTGTCGGCATCCTGAATATCCGGCAGCGCGCCCGTTTCCATCAGGGTAACGAACTCGCGGCGGCTGATGGTGTCGTACTTGAGCAGCGCGTCCACCAGCTTCTCCATGCGGTCGCGGTTGGCGCTCAGGGCATCCACCGCCTTCTGGTAGCATTCCTCCAGCAGGCGCTTGACTTCCGCGTCGATGCGCGCCGCCATTTCTTCGCTGTACCCGCGGCTCTGCCCAAACTCCATGCCGACGAACACTTCCTGATCGCCGTCAAGATAGACCGGGCCCAGCTTTTCGCTCATGCCGAACTGCGTCACCATGCGGCGGCAGACCTCCGTCGCCTTCTTCAGGTCGCTCGTTGCGCCGGTGGTGAACTCACCCAGATAAAGCTGCTCCGCGGCATGACCGCCCAGCCCCATCGCCACGAAGTCCATCAGCTGGCTGTAAGTCTGCAAATCGTCCTCTTCCGTCGGCAGGGACAGCGTGTAGCCGCCCGCCTGCCCGCGCGGGACGATGGTAATCAGGTGCACCTCGTCGCAGTTGGGCAGGACGTGCCCGACAATAGCGTGACCCGCCTCGTGGATGGCGACCATGCGCTTGTCGCGCTGCGTCACCTTGTGGCTGCGCTTCTCCGGCCCCATCTGCACGCGGGAGATCGCCTCCACCAGCGTCTGCTGATTGATGGCCTTCAATCGCCCGCGCGCCGCCAGAATCGCGGCTTCGTTCATGATGTTTTCCAGCTCCGCGCCGGTGGAGAAGGGCACGCGCTTGGCGATATTCTCCAAATCCACATCATCCGCAAGGGGCTTGCCCTTGGCGTGCACCTTCAGGATGGCAACACGCCCCGCCATATCGGGGTAATTGACGAGAATCGTGCGGTCAAAGCGGCCGGGACGCAGCAGCGCGGGGTCAAGAATGTCGCGGCGGTTCGTCGCCGCCATGACAATAACGCCCTCGTTGATTGCGAAGCCGTCCATCTCGACCAGCAGCTGGTTCAGCGTCTGCTCGCGTTCGTCGTGTCCGCCGCCAAGACCCGCGCCGCGGTGACGACCCACCGCGTCAATCTCATCAATAAAGATGATGGACGGGGCAGCGCGCTTGGCTTGGTCGAACAGGTCGCGGACGCGGCTCGCGCCCACGCCCACGAACATCTCCACAAAGTCAGAGCCGGAAATGGAAAAGAACGGCACGCCCGCCTCGCCCGCAACCGCCTTTGCCAGCAGGGTTTTGCCCGTGCCGGGCGGGCCGATAAGCAGCACGCCCTTGGGGATGCGCGCGCCCATGTCAATGTACGCCTTGGGGTTGCGCAGGAAGTCCACCATTTCCTTGAGTTCTTCCTTCTCTTCCTCCGCGCCCGCGACGTCGGCGAACGTCACCTTGTTCTTGTTCGGGTCATGGATGCGCGCCCGGCTGCGGCCGAAGTTCATCACCTTGCCGTTGCCGCCGGTCTGCGCGCGCATAATCAGCCAGAACATCACGCCGCAGAGCACCAGCGAAATTGCCAGCGGAATCAAATCATACCACCACGGGGTGGTCAGCGGCTGACGGTAGATGATGGTGAACGGCAAATCCTTGACGGACACCTCGTCCAGCGGCTTATTAAGCTTCGCCGCCTGCATTTGCCGCGCGGTGACGATGAAATCAGCGCCGATGGTGGTTTCAAAATCGTAGTTCTTGTCAGGGAAATCCGCGTCGGCGACCGTTGTTGTTGTCGTCACGCCCACCAGCGACGTGCCGCGGATGGCGACGGAGCGAACCTGCCCCTCCTCAATCATCGTCAGCAGCTGGGGATAGGTGATGCGGCGGTCACGGATATTGCTGCCAAAGCCGTTGGTGAACAGCATCGAAATGGTGAGCACCATCAGCAGCAGAACCGCGACGTAGCCGAACATCCCGCGAGACTTCTTCAATGCGAGCATCCTCCTTCCGTTCCAGCGCCATCCGCCTGTTGCGGCGTATACCCATATAGACGAATGACGTGTGCGGAAAAATCCATCTTTACAAAAATTTTATCTTTTTTCGGGGAAAAATCGGCTGATTTATTCGTGCGCCGCGCCGTACACGCGGCTGTCCAGCACGCCGATGTCCGGCAGATTGCGGTACTTCTCAGCAAAATCCAGCCCGTAGCCGACGACGAACTCATCCGGAATCTTGAAGCAGTGGTAATCCACCGTCAGGTTGTGTTCAGGATTGCGGCGGTCGGGCTTGTCCAGCAGCGTCGCAATGCGGATGGAGGACGCGCCGCGGCCCATCAAATACTTGCCGAGGTAGAACAGCGTGTTGCCGCTGTCCACAATGTCCTCCACAATCAGCACGTCGCGCCCCTTAATGGACACGGACAGGTCTTTCTCCAGATTGACCACGCCGGAGGACTTGGTGGAGTTGCGATAGCTCGAAAGCGCCATGAAATCCAGCGTCACGGGCAAATCGACTTCGCGGATGAGGTCGGAGAAGAAGACGCTCGCGCCCTTCAAAATGCAGACCATCACCAGATCGCGGCCCTGATAGTCGCGGGTGATTTCCCGTCCCAGCTGGGCAACGGCCTTCTGGATGTCCTCACGCTTGACGAGAATCTTCGTCATGTCTTGATACAGCTTGGCATTGGTGTCCATCGTGTTGTCCTCCTAATATTATATGTGAGTATCAGTTGCTCTTGTCTTCGCGCAGGGGTGCGCCGCACACCTTGCACTGCTCCAGGTTTTTGTACGGTTCGTCGTCAATCTGCGTCCACTTGAAGGATGCCGTCAGCGGGCGATACCGCTGATTGATGGACGCGCAGTTCGGGTCGATGTGGTAATACGTTCCGCCGTTTTGGTTGTAGTAGAGAATCAAGTCCGGATGGCTGGTGTTCAGCACGGGCTGGGTGGCAAGGGCGTTGGTCGGGGTGGCGGTGCTTTCCTGCTCGTTGCTTTGCAGCGTCGCGGGGTCAACGTACCACACGCCGTCCTCCTTGACCATGCGCACCTTCCACAGGTAGACGCTTTCGCCCAGGGTGTTGTTCTTGTTGATGACGGCGCGCACCGTCACCATGCGGGCGATGTCGTTCGATGTGCCCGTGATGGCCGTGAAATCCCAGCTGACGGGCGTGCGATTGGTCAGCACCTCGCCGAAGAGCTTCTGCGTCACCGCGTCCGTGCCGCCCTTGATGCTGCTGCGCCACGACGGGGCCGTCAGGTTGACCATTTGGCTGATGGCGTTGTTCTTCCACAGCGTGAAGAAGGAATGCAGCTGCGCGTAGCACTCCTCGGAGTCATCCACAGGCGTCGCGGTGGGCGTGGGCGAGGGATTGGGCGTGTCCGTCGCGGTCAGGTTGACATCGAGGTTATTGCCCGATGTACTCCCCTGCTGCATCTGACCGGACTGATTCGGCTGCGCGGGGTTTTGGTTATCCGCCGCATTCGTCGCCAGTGCGCTGACGAGGCAGACGACCGCCGCCGACGCCAGCAAAAGCGACAGCACCAGCCGCGCGTTGGGCGTAACCAGCTCGCGGAGCCACAGCGCGGCGATGCTCGCCACCGCGCCGACGAGGACGATCCACTTCACCGCTGTCCACGCGAACACCATGCTCAAGATGAAAAGAATCGGCAGCACGCCGAACATCAATACTTTGGCAATCGTATCCCACGGAATTTCCCTGCGCGCCGCCGGCTGCACCCGGAAGCCGCTGCGCCCCGACGTGGGGTACACGCGCTGACCGTCGGGGGTGTACTGCGCGTACTGCTGCTCCGGCGGCAAATCCGTTTCCTGCGGATTCTGCTGGCCGTACTCCTGCTGATTGTACGCCGGATTCGGCTGCTGATAACCCTGCTGCTCGTAGGGCTGCTGATACCCGCCGGGCTGCACAAACCCCTGCTGGTCATACGGCTGCTGCTGATAAGGCTGTTGACCGTATGGCTGCTGATAACCCTGCTGCTCGTAGCCCTGCTGCCCATACGGCTGCTGATAACCCTGCTGATCATACGGCTGCTGATAACCCTGCTGACCGTACGGCTGTTGATAGCCTTGCTGACCATAGGGCTGCTGATAGCCCGCATATCCCTGCTGCCCATATTGCGGCTGCCCATAGCCGTTTTGCGGCGCGTAGCCCTGACCATAGGCATCATTGGGCGCGTAGCCGCCATTCGGGGCATAGCCCTGCGCCGGCGGATAATTGCCCTGCGAAAAACCGGGCTGCTGAGGATTCTGTCCGGCGTCCCCGGCGCCATCATAGGGTGGACGGCTGTTGCTCATCCGGCTTCCTTTCCTTTCTTCCGCGCGTTTGTGCGCGAAGTTCCCTGCCGCGCCTTGTGCGGAGGGCATTTTGTCCCTCCCCCGCGCGGACTTTCACGCAAGCGCCTGAATCGCGCTTTACATGATAACGCATCTTACAGTATAGCACAAAAAAATGGCTTGTAAATAAGAAATCGGAAAAATTCATGGTTTGTTCGCCTGTAATACTATTTCCAGATAAGAATGCGCCAAGATGCGCCGCGAATTTTTCATTCTGGCTAACGTGAATGAAACGCAGCGTAGCAGCGCTACGCTAAGTGGAATGAGCGGACGCCAGAAGGGAAAAGGCGCAAGCAGATGGCGCAGGTGAATCTGGAAATAGTATTAGATGGAAAGAATTCCACTTCCGTGCGATTTTTATTCCGCATTCCGCATTCCAAATTCCGAATTTGCCCCCTTGCAAAACGCCTCAACCTATGGTAAGATAGAGCGTGCAGACGAAAGTCAGCGAAATATTGGAAGCGATGACCGGGAAACAGTAGCGCGTGCAAGTCCCATTCCTATTTCCAAATGAGAATGTGCCAAGATGCGAAGCGAATTTTTTCTGCTGGCTAACGGGAGTGAAACGCAGCGTAGCAGCGCTACGCTAAGTGGAACGAGCGGACGCCAGAAGGAAAAAGGCGCGAGCAGATGGCACAGGCGAATGCAGGAAATAGGATATCAGAGAGCCGCCGGGTGGTGCGAGGCGGCAGGGCGCACGGCGTGAACCTTCATCCCGCGAGTTTTTCGGCGTGGGCAGCCTTATCGCCTATCAAGCGGCGGCAGCGGGATTTTTTCCTTTGCCGCAAGACGAGTGGTACCGCGGATTCAGTCCGTCTCATCAAACGATGGGACGGGCTTTTTTCATCCAACTGTAAGGAGGAACATCCGGAATGAACGAGAAGATCGAAGCCCTGAAAAGCAGCTTTGATTCCGAGCTGAAGAAGATCGCCAACATGGTGGATCTGGAAGCCCTGCGCGTGAATTACCTCGGCCGCAAGGGCAAAGTGACCGACGCGCTCAAGGGCATGGGCGGCTTGACCGACGAGCAGAAAAAGACCGTCGGGCGCGAGACGAACGAGCTGAAAACCGCCATCACCGTCGCCTTGGCGGAAAAGCTGGAAGCGCTCAAGGCGCAGGAATTGCAGCGCGAAATCAACGCCCTGCCCGAATTTGACATCTCCATGCCGCCGGACATGACCCGCGGGTCGTATCACCCGATTACGCTGGTGCAGCGCCAGTGCGAGCAGGTGTTCAAGTCGATGGGCTTCACGGTGGAGGATTACGCCGAGGTCGTGACGGACTACGAGTGCTTCGAGAGCCTGAACATCCCGAAGTTCCACCCCGCGCGCGACATGCAGGACACCTATTATCTGGACAACGGGCAGCTGCTCAAAACGCAGACCTCCGCCGCCCAGAACGCCATCTACCGCCGCTACCGCGACGCACTGGTGAACGACGGCGTGCCGATTAAGGCGATTTTCCCCGGCCGCTGCTTCCGCAACGAGGCGACCGACGCCTGCCATGAGAACACGTTCTTCCAGATGGAAGGCATCATGGTGGACAAGGATATTTCCATCGCGAACCTGATTTACTTCATGAAGACGATGCTGAGCGAGGTGTTCCGCAAGGACATCAAAGTCCGCCTGCGTCCGGGCTTCTTCCCGTTCGTTGAGCCGGGCTTTGAGCTGGATATTTCCTGCCTCATCTGCGGCGGCACGGGCTGCCCGTCGTGCAAGCATTCCGGCTGGCTGGAGCTGTGCCCCTGCGGCATGATTCACCCCGAAGTATTGAAGGCCGGCGGCATCGACCCGGAGCAGTACACCGGCTTCGCGTTCGGCTTGGGCATGACGCGCCTTGCCATGATGAAGTACGGCGTGAAGGACATTCGCGACCTGAACAGCGGCAGCCTGACGCGCCTGGCGCAGTTCACGGACGACGAGTAATGCGGAGGAAAGACGAACATGCTGATCTCAATGAACTGGATTTCCGACTTCGTTGACCTGACGGGTCTTGACAAAATGGCGCTGATTCGCCAGTTCTCCCTGTCCACGGCGGAAGTTGAGAATGAAATTTTCCACAAGGGCGCGGATTTGTCCGGCGTTGTCGCCGCGCAGATCGTCAGCGTAGAGAATCACCCCGAATCCCACAAGCTGCACCTGCTGAAGGTGGACGCGGGCGACGGGCAGCTGACCGACGTGGTCTGCGGCGCGCCGAACGTGCAGCTGGGCATGAAAACCGCGTTCGCGAAGGTGGGCGCGCAGCTGGGCGACATCACCATCAGCCCGCGCAAGCTCGCCGGGTACACGTCCTACGGCATGTGCTGCTCGGAGAAGGAAATCGGCATCAGCGACGACAATTCCGGCATCATGGTCCTCCCGGAGGATGTTCCCTGCGGCACGGATTTGAAGGCGCTCTACCCCATTGACGACATCATCTTCGAGGTGGACAACAAGTCCCTGACGAACCGCCCCGACCTGTGGGGGCACTACGGCATGGCGCGCGAATTCTCCACCCTGTCCGGCCGTCCGCTGAAAGCCCTGCCCGTGGCGGATTTGAGCGCGTACAACGACCTGCCCGCCATCGACATGAAGATTGAAGACCCGCTGTGCCAGCGCTACTCCTGCCTGCGGGTGGAGAACATCAACCGCCACGTCAGCCCGATGGCGATGCGTATCCGCCTGAACTACTGCGGTATGCGCGACATCAACTTCCTCGCCGACCTGACGAACTACCTGATGCTGGAAATGGGGCAGCCGATGCACGCCTTCGACAGCCGCAAGGTGGAGAAAATCCGCATCCGCCGCTTCCCGGAGAGCTTCACCTTCCAGACGCTGGACAAGGTGGAGCGCACCATCGACCCGAACACGCTGATGATCTGCAACGGCGACAAGCCGGTTGCCATCGCGGGCATCATGGGCGGTCTGGACAGCGAAATCGTCGATGACACGACGAGCCTGACGCTGGAATCCGCCACCTTCGACGCGGCGTCCGTCCGCAAGAGCAGCGTCCGCCTCGCCCACCGCACCGACGCCTCCGCCCGCTACGAAAAGAGCCTTGACCCGGAAATGACGACCGTCGCCATCGCCCGCTTCGTCAAGCTTTTGCAGGAATACGACCCGGAAATGCGCGTCACCTCCCGCCTGACCGACGAGTACGCCTTCCACTATCCGAAGGTGCAGCTGTCCTTCGACAAGGCGTTTGTTGACCGCTACACCGGCATCAACATCTCCTCCGACGAAATCATGCACACGCTGACCGCGCTGGGCTTCGGCATGACGCGCAATGGCGATTCCTTCACCGCGGACGTCCCCTCCTGGCGCGCGACGAAGGACGTAACCATCAAGGCGGATATCATCGAGGAAATCACCCGCATTTACGGTTACGACAACTTCGACCTGCACACGGCGGAATCCCCGCTCTACCCGGTTCGCATGTCCACCGAAAAGACGGTCGAGGACAAATTGAAGGACATCCTCGTCAAGCGCTATTCGCTGCACGAGGTGCATTCCTACATCTGGCAGTACGCCGACGACTACAAGAAGCTCGGCATTGCCGTTGAGGACAATGTGAAGCTGCTCAACGCCTCCAACCCCAACATTGAGACGCTGCGCCGCTCCATGATTCCCACCCAGCTGTGCCAGGTGAAGGGCAACACGGGCTATGCGCCGTCGTTCGGCATCTTTGAAATCGGTCACGTCATCGACGGTGTGGACGAGAACAAGCTGGCGAAGGAGCACAAGAAGCTGTGCGTGACGCTCTTCAGCAAGGTCGATAACGTGGAAACGCTGTATTTCCGCCTGCGCGACATGCTGTGCGTCGCCGTGAGCGACATCCTGCACAAGGATTTGTCCTTCCACGCAATGACCGCGACCCACTCCTATGAGCATCCGAAGAACCTGAACGCCATCGTGCTGGACGGCGTTGACCTCGGCGAAATCGGCGTGGCGCACCCGGTTGTCGGCAAGAACATCGACAAGAAGGCGGCGATTGTGTTTGCCGAAATCGACACGGAAGCGCTTGCGTCCATCGCGCCCGCGCCCATCGTCTACCGCGAGCCGTCCCGCTTCCCCGGCATGGAGCAGGATTTGACCTTCGTGGTCAATCGCTGCCAGCCGATTCTGGACGCGGTGAAGGCGGAGAACTCCCCGCTGGTGCAGAAAGTGCCCGTGCTGGGCACATACAGTGACATCACCGGCAAGACCATCACGATTCGCCTCTCCTTCTCGCACCCGGAGCGCACGCTCACCCGCGACGAAGTGCAGGCGGTTGTTGACGGCGTGGTTGCGCGGCTGAAGGGGCAAGGGATTGAACTGAAGAAGTAACTTCCTCTATATATGCATCTTTCTTCCTCCGAAACGCGGCTGTGTTTCGGAGGTTTTTTCGGTTCTTCACGGAATCTTGGGGGAAAAGCAGCTTGGGGGCGCGTCTGCGGACGCGCAAAGTTACTGGCAGGGACGCTTCGCTGCCTGCACCTTTGTTGGCGACTTCCTTTGAGTAGGTTTGACGCGAAACAGTTGGGGCGTTGCCCCAAACCCCACAAGGGACGCTGTCCCTTGACCCTGCA
>OCHN01001790.1_pt1 | contig 15853 bp, 9 predicted proteins | sample 1538911 | NCBI WGS metagenome assembly OCHN01 (sample SAMN04571736, study PRJEB22368) | human gut metagenome | biome: human gut; material: stool | host: Homo sapiens | place: Luxembourg | collected 2013-01-11 | reverse complement strand
ATGGAATGATGCAAAAGGGTTACAGCTGAGCAAAGGAAAGATTTCCAATCCAGATCTCAGCATTTTGTTGAAATGGAATAAGGTTGCAGAACGTATCCGTCAGCTGGTCAGAACGGAAGATTATTTATCACCGGAAGAATATGCAGCCTATCAGGAACGAGAAGAGGCACAGCAACTGGCAGATATGCAGGAGCTTCAAAGCCAGTTACCGGATGCTGAATTGTCAGAAGATGCAGAAACGGAAGAACCATTGTTTCCTGATAAACAGGCAATAACAAACGAATTGCCTGCTCAAGAGGATTCAGAAATATCAGAACCGATATCGGCGGTAAATTTTCACATTACAGACGATGCTCTTGGGCGGGGGACTTCAAAAGAAAAATTCCGTGCAAACATCATGGCTATTCAGTTGCTTAAAAAATGCGAAAGTGAAAACCGTCATGCAACAGCAGAAGAACAGGAGATTTTATCCCGGTATGTTGGTTGGGGCGGCTTGGCAGATGCTTTTGATGAAAATAAGCCTGCCTGGAAAACCGAATATCTGGAACTGAAGACAGTATTAACCCCGGAAGAATATGCCGCCGCAAGAGCATCTACCCTGAATGCCCATTATACACAGCCCATTGTCATTGAGAGTATGTATCAGGCATTGGAAAATATAGGATTTGAAAAGGGAAATATTTTAGAGCCTGCAATGGGAGTTGGAAATTTCTTTGGTATGCTTCCAGAGAAAATGGAAGATTCAAAGTTGTATGGTGTAGAACTGGACAGCATCAGCGGAAGAATCGCCAGTCTGTTATATCCAGATGCAAATATCCAGATAAAAGGCTTTGAGAAGACGGATTATCCGAATGATTTTTTTGATGTAGTAATCGGTAACGTACCGTTTGGAGCTTATAAAGTAAATGACAGACAGTATGAAAAATATAATTTCTTTATTCATGATTACTTCCTCGCAAAATCCATAGATCAACTTCGACCGGGTGGTGTGGCTGCACTGATTACCACAAAAGGAACGATGGACAAAGCATCACCGGAAGTGAGAAGATACCTTGCTGAGCGGGCAGAACTGCTTGGGGCAATCAGACTTCCCAATACCGCATTTTCAGCCAATGCAGGAACAGAAGTAACAGCAGATATTCTGTTTTTCCAGAAGAGAGAAAGTATTGCCCATGAAGATCCGGAATGGGTCCAGCTTGGTAGTGACGCAAACGGAATAAGGGTAAATCAATATTTTGCAGAGCATCCGGAAATGATTCTTGGAAAAATGGAAGAGGTTTCAGGTCCATATGGTATGGAAACAACCTGTTCACCGATGGAAGGAGCAGATCTGGAAATTCAGCTGTCAGAAGCAATCAAACATATTCAGGGAACTATGACACCTGCATTTGACCGGGAATCAGAACTGGATGAAATGATAGAAAGTATCCCGGCTGATCCGAACGTAAGAAATTACAGTTTTACAGTGGTTGATGATCAGATCTATTATCGGATCAATTCCCTTATGAATCCGGTTAAAATACCGGCAATGACAGCAGAGCGTGTAAAAGGAATGATTGGTGTCAGAGATACCGTAAGAGAATTGATTGCCATGCAGATGGATGAATATTCCAGTGATGAGGACATTGCTGCTCTTCAGAAACGTTTAAATGAAGTTTATGATGCTTATACGGAAAAGTATAGTGTCATTGGAAGTAATGCCAATAAAAGGGCATTTTCGGACGATTCATCTTACTGTCTGCTGTGTTCTCTGGAAGATCTGAATGAAGATGGAACCTTGAAGCGTAAAGCGGATATGTTCTATAAGAGAACCATTAAACGTGCGGTAGCAGTGACAAGCGTGGAAACATCCAGTGAGGCACTTGCGGTATCCATGAACGAAAAGGCAAGGGTTGATCTTCCTTATATGGCACAGATTACCGGAAAGACCGAAGAAAAAATAGAAGAAGAACTGACAGGAGTAATCTTTAAAAATCCTTTGACAGACCAGTGGGAAAATGGGGATGAGTACCTGTCTGGAAATGTCAGAGAGAAACTTCGGATTGCAAAGACATTTGCTGAAAGTCACCCGGAATATGAGAGCAATGTCAGGGCATTGGAACAGGTACAGCCGAAAGAACTGGAGGCTTCTGAAATTGAGGTGCGGATAGGAGCAACCTGGATAGAGCCGGAAGACTATCAGGATTTTATGAAGGAACTGCTTCATACCCCGTGGTATCTGCTAAAGGATAATGGGATTAAAGTACAATATTCCAATGTCAGCGGAGAATGGAGAATCAGCGGAAAAAATGCAGACAGCACTTCAAATTCACTGGTTTATGCTACCTATGGAACTGAGAGGGCAAATGCTTATCGCATATTGGAAGATTCCCTGAATCTGAAAGATGTGAGGATTTATGATAAAGTAGTAGATGATGATGGAAATGAAATTAGAGTATTAAACAAAAAGGAAACTATGCTTGCAACACAGAAGCAGGACGCCATGAAAGCCGCTTTTCAGGACTGGATTTTTAAAGACCAGGATCGCCGTGAGAGGTTGGTAAAGGTATATAATGAGCGCTTTAACAGCATCCGTCCCCGTGAATATGATGGAAGCCATTTGACATTTCCTGGCATGAACCCAGAAATAGAATTGCGGCCACACCAGAAAAATGCAGTTGCTCATCAGCTGTATGGTGATAATGTATTACTGGCACATGTAGTAGGTGCCGGAAAGACTTATGAAATGGTGGCTGCAGCTATGGAGAGTAAGCGATTGGGGCTGGCACAAAAGAGCCTTTTTGTAGTACCTAATCATCTTACCGAGCAGTGGGGAGCGGAGTTCTTACAGCTGTATCCAGGAGCAAATATTCTGGTTGCAACCAAAAAGGATTTTGAACCGGCAAACCGGAAAAAATTCTGCGCCAGGATTGCAATGGGAAATTATGATGCTGTGATTATCGGACATTCTCAGTTTGAGAGAATCCCTATTTCAGATGAACGTCAGGAAATGATGCTACGCAGGCAGATAGATGAACTGGAGATAGCGATTCAAAGTGCAAATGAAGAGGATGGTGGGCGTTATACCGTAAAACAGATTGAGAAGACACGAAAATCTTTGGAAGTCCGGCTGGAAAAACTAAACCAGAAAGATAGAAAAGACAGGGTTATTACATTTGAAGAGCTGGGAGTTGACCATCTATATGTAGATGAAGCACATAGTTATAAGAATGCTTTTCTTTATACAAAAATGCGGAACGTTGCTGGTATCGCACAGAATGAGGCACAGAAGTCTGCGGATATGTTCAATAAGTGTCAGTACCTGGATGAGATTACCGGTGGCAAAGGCATTACCTTTGCTACGGGCACACCGATCAGCAACAGTATGACGGAGCTTTATGTGATGCAGAGATACCTGCAGTATAACAAGCTGCAGAACATGGGGCTTGGATTATTTGATGCCTGGGCTTCTACATTTGGTGAAGTGATTACCAGTATTGAATTATCACCGGAAGGAAGCGGATACCGGGCGAAGTCCAGATTTTCCAGATTCTATAATATCCCGGAATTGATGAGCATGTTTAAAGAGATTGCGGATATTAAAACAGCCGATCAACTGAAGCTCCCAGTACCGGAAGCGGAATATGAAACGGTTGTATTGAAACCATCGGATTATCAGCGGGATATAGTGAAAAGCCTTGCAGAGCGTGCAGAAAAGGTTAGAAATGGATTTGTAGACCCATCGGTTGACAATATGCTGAAGATCACAAATGACGGACGTAAGCTAGCACTGGATCAGCGTCTGGTGAGTGATCTTTTACCGGATAATCCAGAAAGCAAAGTAACTATCTGTGCTGAAAAGAGTTTTCAGATCTGGCAGGAAACAGCCAGTCAGAAATCAGCCCAGTTGATTTTCTGCGATCTCAGCACACCAAAGGGGGATGGGACATTTAATGTGTATGACGATCTGAAGCAGAAGCTGTTGGAGAAAGGTGTTCCAGAAAAAGAAATTGCATTTATCCATGATGCCAATACAGAGACAAAGAAAGCGGAGCTGTTTAGCAAAGTAAAAGCTGGACAGGTTCGTTTTTTATTAGGTTCCACAGCAAAGATGGGAGCCGGTACCAATGTACAGGATCGTCTGATTGCACTTCATCATTTGGATGTTGGGTGGAAGCCATCAGATCTGGAGCAGCGAGAAGGCCGTATCATCCGTCAGGGAAACCATAACAAGAAGGTAAAGATTTTTCGGTATGTAACAGAATCAACATTCGACAGCTACATGTGGCAGTTGATTGAGAATAAGCAGAAGTTCATTTCTCAGATCATGACCAGTAAAGCACCGGTCAGAAGCTGCGAGGATGTGGATGAAGCAGCACTCTCTTATGCTGAGGTAAAAGCACTTGCAACCGGTAATCCGGCTGTAAAAGAAAAAATGTCACTGGATGTGGAAGTGGCAAAACTGAAACTGTTGAAAGCAAACCACCTGAATAACGTGTACCGCATGGAAGCGGATATTTCCAGAAATCTTCCACAGAAGATAGCGAAGCTGACGGAGATTATCGAGGGATATCGGGAAGACATTACACATTATGAAGCACATAAGATCACAGATCCGGAGGCATTTGAGATGGAAATTGGTGGAAAAATATTTACAGAAAAGAAAGAAGCAGGTGCGGCATTGCTGGCTGTCTGTAAGCAGATTCAGTCTGTAAATGAGGCAAAGGACGTGGGAAATTATCAAGGCTTCCATATGATGGCACGTTTCGACAGCTGGAATAAAGAATTTATTCTTTCAGTGAAACACACAGCAGTATCTTCGCTTCCATTAGGTTCAGATCCACTTGGAAACATTGCCCGTATTAACAATTTATTGGAAAGTTATCCGAAGAAGCTGGCAGATGCGGAGCAGAAACTAGAAACAGTAAAAGAACAGCTGGAAAATGCAAAACAGGAAGTGGTAAAGCCATTTCCAAAAGAGAAGGAGCTGAATCAGATGATGGAACGTCTGTCAGAGTTAAATGCACTCTTAAATATGGACGAGCAGGGAAGTTCCGAAGAGCCTGAGAACAGCGGAAAGCAGAGCATTCACGATAAACTGAATGCAATAAAACAAAACGGTCAACAGGAACATGATCATGATAAACCAGCAAAGGGAAATGATATTGATCGTAGTTGACAATAGAAAAAAATAACTGGAACCGGTGGGAGAAAACTGCCGGTTCTTTTGATATGGAGGAAATACAAATGGCATTAAGAAATTATAATACAAGAGAAGAAAACGAAATGCAGGATCTGACTCAAAAGCAGATTGATCTGGCAGGCTTCAGCGAAAAAGGATTTTCACAAGAACAGATCAATCAGATCTATGAGTATGCTCAGATGGTGGGAGATGAGTTGAAAGTCCGTAATCTGATATGGAGTATTGCTGGGGCAAATGACCAATCAGATCAGGAACGAATTGTACAGCTTATGGATGATGCCAGAAAGGAAATGGAGATTTATCCGGATTCCGAAGTAACGATGAGTGCGTTGCATGGATATGGATATCTGGCTGACGATATGTATCCGCTTAGCAAAGAAGCAGCATTGGATTTGCACATGCGAGGACTGAAAATCTATTGCCTTCAAACAGATGGAACAAAGAGCGAGTACGCCAGTAGAGAAATGATTCAGGAGCATGAAGGGCTTTTCGGTGTCGAAAAAAGAGTATGGGATGCTTTGGAAGAAGATGAACCAGTTTATACAGAAGATATTGAGCCATTGCATGATCCTATGACAGTGATTGATAAAGGTACTGCTTTAAAATATTATGATGCAGGTGCAACGATTTATCTCATTACACCATTTTCACAGCTGATAGCGGCAAGCGAACGGATGGAAATTGAGAGAGGGGCTGATCATTTTCAACTGTCAGTATATGAGCAGACATTGTTACAGGATTTGGAAACTGAGATGGAGAATCATCCGCAGTTGCAGTCATTAAAAGAAGCAAGGCTGTTACTTGGAAATGAGCATCGCTATGGCATTTACCAGTTTAAGGAAGGCTCTTTTGCAGAGACGTATGCTTTTATGAATATGAACTACATCATGGATCATAATATTACGATTCATAAAGAAGATTATAATCTTGTTTACAGCGCAGAAATGCTTCCAAGTGATTCACTGGACGGGCTGTATGAGCGATTCAATATCGACAGGCCAAGAGATTTTACCGGGCATTCTATGTCAGTGGGAGATATTATCGTTGTAAATGACGAAGGAAATCTGACGGCATATTTTGTTGACAGTATCAGTTTTAAAGAATTGGATCAGTTCATTAATCTTGAAAAAGTTTTGCCGGAGAAGGAGTCAGAAATACCGCAAAAAGAAGAATATAAGCCACTGACAAAAGTGGAAGAACTGGAGGAGCAGAATTATAATATGGTTGATAATGTGTTGAACAATGGATTTGGAGAGAAAGAGCGGAGAGAAGAAATCAGAAAAGCAGCAGAGAGCTATCAGCAGAAAACGGGAGCAACTATCACATTCTTTGCAGCTGTATGTGAGGAGTTTCCGTCTATGGGAAATTATTTTGACGGGCTTACCGTTGAACAGGTCACGGACAGATATAAGCAGATCTTGGCAGATCCGAGATTAAGCTATATGGGAAATGGAATGGGATTTGAATTACACGATTCATCCCTTCCGGATTATCTGGATGGTCCGATGACCTTAATAAAAGGGCATACGATTTATGCGGATAACATTGATTCAATTTCATATTACCGTGAGCATCCATTGGTTCTGGAAGCAATACAGGAGCTTAGAGAGCGGTTCCCGGACTTCAAATATTTTATGACAGCACAGGAAAAGCAGGATATTTATCCGGAGCATATGACAGCGGAAGCAATCGCTTATGCGCTGGTAGACTTGGCAGAAGACTTTGATACTTATGAGTTCCGGGATAACGTTGATGATAAGGAAACACTGGTCAAAGAAATAGAATATGATCTGTACGCAGGACGTGGGAAAAAAGAATATGCCGGATTTTTAAAGGATGTGATGGATGAAAGTGATGAATTAAATACAAAGGCACAGGTTCTTTTGCAGAGAATCAACGATTATTCCATTCCTGAAAAAAAGGATTTAGAGCCAATGGTAAAAATTGTATTTAGCGAATACAGAGAAATGGAAACTGGAAAGTATTTGCCGTTTAAAGAAGCAAACGAAAAACTTGGAGCATTGGATCAGACTTTTTTGAAGGAAAATCAGGCAAGTGATAAATGGGATGACTTGTATTCGGTTGGATATATGGTGCTTTGTTCTATAGATTCAGAGATTCACAAGGTAACAGGAAAGATCATGCTGGGTACCGGTGAGGGCGATATCATTGAACATATGAAAGGAATCGAAGATCAGCGAGATGTCCAGGAACACATCTTACCTTACCTGTATGAATATTGTGGACTGGTGGAAAAATCTCCTGATATAGCTACAGAAGTAAATGAGAAAGAGTCAGCAGCTAATCATAAAGAGGTACAGTCAGAAGCCGTTACTGTAAAAAGCTCCGATAGATCAGCAGGAGAAAAAAAGAAATCCATCCATGATCGTCTGAAAGAGAACAAAGAAAAACTTGGTCAGAAGTCGGGAAAAGATAATCCACAGAAAGGGGTTGAGCTGACTTAAGGAACGAAAGCTAAAATAGATGAGAGGATACCAAACTTGAGAAAATCGAGTACGGGTATCCTCTTATTTTTTTGTTTAAATGGATTGCTCCGGATTTTTAGAGGATAATTCTGGAAGAATATCAGCATTCTGGAGCATGGAAGAAAAGTTGCTCTGTACAACATGCAGGGTTCGCAGATCAGCCTGAAGCTGTGAGAGTTCTTTCTGGGTAGCTGCCAGTTCTGTTTCCAGTTGCTGAAGCTGCTTCTGCAATTTTTCCTGTGAGGGCAGTTTCTTTATCCCAAGATCAGATAATTCCTGAAGGGTAGTATCATGCAGTTGGTACTCTGCCTGATGTTGTTTCTGATATGCTTTTTTATCAGGAGCATCTTTTTCAGCAAGTAAAACAGTTCTGCAATGGCGGTAAACATCACAGCGTTTTTGGAGCAGCCGTTGTGCATCCAGCTGTTTATTCAGAGACTGTATTTTGGATTCTGTAGCTTGAATTGCATCAGCGGAATCAGCTACATGATTTTTAAAATCTTCATAATTCAGTAGATTATGTTCAGATAGATAGTTGAAAGTCCGGGCAGCTTCTTTCAGATTATTCAACTTTGCCCAGTGTTCAAATCCTGCTTTATTATGATCGGACAGAAAAGTGGTCATTTCAACGAAAAGCCGGACACGGTTATTTTTATTCTGAGGAGTGCGAGCCTTGCAACGATTTTTTTTAAGACGAGCCAGTAAATGATCATCTGCATAATAGGTTCCCAGTGTCTTCACATTGATAAAGTTGACAGCTCCTGGCGCACGGAACGCCAGGTACTTTCCCTGACGAGTTTCATAACCGGCTTCTTTCATCTTCAAAAGAAATTCATCGTAAGTCACAGATGTCCAGATGGCACGGTCAATCTGATATTTTAGTTTTGCCTTCCAGCTCTGTCCTCGCTTATATTCCATATCTTCTTTATAGGAACGTCCGGCTTCAGAAGTTGGCATAGAAGTAGACAGCCCATGTTCTTTGCAGATGCGGTTACTGATCTGGCAGAGTTTGTGGTAGGTGCGCTTGTTGGAAACATACTTATGATAATCTGTAAAGCTGGTGGCATTAAAAATCAAGTGGCTGTGAATATGTTTTTTATCTGTATGCGTGGTAAGCACATATTCATATTTTCCCTTCAGAACAGAATCTGCGATTTTGGTGCTGACCTCATGGGCAAGTTTGGGATCGGTGAGGTCATTGGGATGATAGGAGATGATCATGTGCCAGGCAAGGTTATCCCCCTTTTCCATGATATTATTTTTTCCCATTTCTGCTGTCATGGCAAATTCCAGATCCGCAGTTTCCGGAGAACAGCCAAACGAAGAGACGAGTTTTTGTTCATCCGTCTTATCTGGATTCGTGATATAGGCCACAGCCTTTTTCACTGTAGATTTGATTGGAAAGATCTTAATGTAAGCCATATCTTTTTCACCATTTCTTTCAGCTCTTCTATATCTTGCGGTGTGACAGTACCTACGGTGTTTGCAACTTTGGCAAGCTGGTTGATGTTCACACCAATCTTGTGCATTTCCTGATACATTGCTTTCAAATAAGTGGTATCTGTATTGACAATCATGCCATCAATCGCCATCTTACGCAGATAGACACTCATATTAGAGGTCTTGGATAGAATCATCCTCTTGCGGATCATCTTCTTTTCCTCCGGAGTAACCCAGAGCAGTATCTGTACATCTCTTTTTCTGTTTGCCATATAAAAATCTCCTTTATGTTTTCATAAAATCGAGCGAAGCGAAGATTCCAAAAGTGGGGAGGGTCCCGCTTTTGAGGCGAATGCCCGGCAGTGTATATACACTGCCTGTCCCTGCTATTCTTAGCTCTCAGGTATTAAATACAAAAATGCTCTGAAAAGATAACAGACTATTTTTGTAAGAATAGCAAGATACTTTCGATATTTCAAAAATTATTTATGACAAGTCGCTATGTGTAAGGTATAATGGGAAGCAATAGGAAACAGGATATTTTACAACATGAGGTACTGATATGAAGATGTCTCGTTCTGGACAAGACCTTAAAAAGTTTGATTGGGGATTATATGATCTTGTTGTTATTGATGAGTCACATAATTTCTGTAATCGTAATGATCGATATGACGATAATGATCAGCTCATTATGACACGTTATGCGAGATTGATGCAGGATGTTATTAAACATGGAAATAATGGGCTGTCGGGAAATCGTCCTTGGGGATATATCATTCTCTTTTAGAATTACTCCTGCCTTTTGAAAATACCGTCACGCTACTGTCACTTCTCCTGCGGCGGTTGCTGTCACAAAACCGTCACATTGAAAAGAAAAATGCTGTCACTGTTTTCGCAGGTTAATGAGCCGCTTGCGGTTGGTGCGGGTAAAGGTGACATCAATATGATGCCGCTTGTAGAGCAGATTGTAATCATATTTCCGCAGCAGCTTGGCGGCGGTGTTGGGCGGCGTATAATTGTCCCCAACTGCCGCAAGCAGATCGGTCACTGTGCCGAGCCAGTCGATTCGGTTTTCCATATAGGCGATTACCTTCCGAAGAAAAGGATGGGCTTCTGTCAGCACGGGATAGCCGTCAATCGGCAGGTCGCCGCACATCTCGGCTACGATCCGTTCGCCTTTAGTCAATGGTCGTTTCATTGTGTCCTCCTTCCTCGCCGGTTAAGGGCGTTTATCGTTTCCTTTGCCTTGCTGCGCCGCTCCTCGAAGTAGGGGGCAGTCAGGCGAATCGAGAAACGCTTTCTGTCAATCTCGAAGGTCAGACAGCCGCACTCGTCATCGTCGGTCAGTCGGCAAAGTGCCGGATAGTTTGCCACATATGCCGTCAGTCGATTTTTGAGGTCGGTGTTGAAAGTACGGACGGTCACGGCGTTGCCAGTTTCATCAAACCATATCTCGGTCAGCTTGTCATTCTTCTGGATGCCTGTAATCATTTTGAATTTCACCTCTTTTCACTCAGCTTTTTTAAGTAGGCCGTTTTTGCAGGAAAAAGTCTCGTTCAAGAGTGGCAGAAATTGCGGATTTTTCAACAGAAACGCTGTAAACGATACAGAGATCATTCGGCGGTCTTGTGAAAGGAAATCCACAAAAAACAGTGGTCTTGACAGTAAAACTGTTTACCTCACAAATAGGAGAAAAAGCGGGTGTAAAACGGAACTGTTTTCTCAAATATTTTGCCGTTTTCTCCGAATGTCGTTTTTCTGTGCCTGCCCCGGAATCTCACCACGGCGTCGCCTCGCTCATATCGTCGCAAGGTCATATCCCATTCGGACGGTCATTCAATTGTCGGGTCGGCTCTTTGTCCACCTACTAATCAATTGGGAATTTTTCTGTTATTTGAACGAAGTGAATTTTGTAAACTTTCCGCAACGACAAAAAGAGCCGGTACACAGCACATCAAATCAGCGGGAGAAAATCTCTCGCCATATCTTTGATGAAACTATGTACCGGCTCTGAAATTCAGAAACCTTCAATGTCTGCTTTTTCCGTCCCGCAGGCAGACACTGCACTGGAACGGCGCAGCCGCAATCTCTTTCGGCGGCTGCCCTGAGTTTCATTCAGATATTCAGTTGTGGCTCTCCAATGAGAGCAGATAAATTATACCATATAGAACGCTTGTTCGTCAAGCGATTTTGACATACTGTTACAGGAAAGCCAGGAAAAGCGGCTGCTGTTTCCGACAGCCGCCCTTGGGTTAAATATTTGATTTTACTTTACGCTGCGCTTTTTCTTCCTGCTGACAACGGTTGTGATGGTTCCTACGCCGCCGCTGGCAAGCAGCAGGGCGATCCACAGTGTGAGATTGCTTGTGTCGCCGGTTTTGGGAGAAGTCGGTTTCTCCTCCGGCAGCTTGGCTGTGACGGTGTCTGCCTTGGTAATTTCCTGTGTTGCTTTGGCATCCTTGTAATATTTGCCACAGCCGGAGCAGTACCAGTATTCGATATTGCCCTCTGAGGTTTTGGTGGCTGCCACTGCCGGGAAGTGCTGCAAGTCGGTATGGTTATCAGCATCGGGCTCGCCGTAGCTTTCGCCGCAGACCTCGCACTTTGCCTTGTCCTTGCAGGTTGCCGTACCGCCGGAGTGTTCACTGAGTGTCTTGCCGCAGATGTCGCACTTGTGATCCTTATCGTTATCTGCACACTCACTCAAAACCTTTTCGCAAATGTCGCACTTGTGATCCTTATCTGCATCGATGTGTTCGGCTTCATCTGTTTTTGCTCCGCATTCGGTACACTCGTGCCAATGGCTCGTCTCATCCATTACCCAATCAGCTGAATAGCTGTGCGGCTTCAGATCGCCGTACTTCTCACCGCAAATCTCACAGGTTGCCTGTTCGGTGCAGGTTGCCGTGCCGCCAGAATGTTCGTTCTGAATGGCTACGGTCTTTTCGGCAGAGAACTCAAAGCCGTCAGCGGTCTTTGCACTCACGATCAGCTTAAAGCTGTTTTCTTCCGCCGGATATATGGTCGCCTTTAAAATTCCGCTGTACAGATTATCCTCAACGGTTGGCGTAAGAGGACCATCGCCCAGACCGATAAACTCGTATCCGTAGGCTGCGTCGGTAGCACCCTCCGGCAAAGCAAAGCTGAATTTGTAATCCTGCGTTCTGCAAACCTTGTCAGCGCCATTTATGGGAATGGTCGGAATTGCCTTTTTATTGGTGTCAAATCCGCAGATCGTGCAATGCTGCCAATACATTCCGTTTTCGCTTTGCCAGTTGTACTGATGCACACACTCATAGTCACACTCGGTGCAGACGCCGTCCTTCCATTCATGATTTTCCTCGGGGACAACGATCACACCGCAGCACTTATATTTCTGCGTATGCGTCGTCTCGGTCTGAATCCACTGGGTGGTATCGGTGTGGTTCGTCATGTCAACCTCGCCGTATTCGCCGCCGCAGACCGTGCAGACAGCCTTGGCGGTGCAGGTCGCCGTGCCGCCGTGGCAATTCTCGGTTTCCGTATGGCTGGTGTCACGCTTACAGATTCGGGTGTGGGTCTTTTCATCGCTGTTCTGCGTCCAAGCGCCCCAGTCGTGGTCCAGCACATTGCCGGAGAAGAAGGTCGCCTCATCCGCCGTGCCCTCGGAGCTCAGACCGCAGACTGCGCAGGACTTGTAATAGATTGCCTTTTCGGTACAGGTTGCAGCAGACTTCAAATACTGCGCCTCTGCTTTTTCAGCAGTGAAGCTGTGTGCTGCCATCTCGCCGTATTCGCCGCCGCAGACCGTGCAGACAGCCTTGGCGGTGCAGGTCGCCGTGCCGCCGTGGCAATTCTCGGTTTCCGTATGGCTGGTGTCACGCTTACAGATTCGGGTGTGGGTCTTTTCATCGCTGTTCTGCGTCCAAGCGCCCCAGTCGTGGTCCAGCACATTGCCGGAGAAGAAGGTCGCCTCATCCGCCGTGCCCTCGGAGCTCAGACCGCAGACTGCGCAGGACTTGTAGTAGACTGCCTTTTCCGTGCAGGTGGCGGCGGATTTCAGGTACTTTGCATCCACGGTCTCCACCGTGAAGTCGTGGGGCAGCTTTTCGCCATACTCAGCCTTGCAAAACTCACAGACGGCATTTTGGGTGCAGGTCGCTTTCCCGCCGGAGTGCTCCGCGTAGCCTTTCTTTCCCGCGTTATCCGTCACATCGCAGTTTTTATTGTCACATTCATACCAGTGATGCGTTGCATCGGACGTCCAATCGGACTTCCAGCTATGGCCCGTAGCTGGAATCGGCTCTATTTTTGTTGCGTCGCACTTGGTGCAGCTATATGTCTTTTTGCCCGCTTTTGTGCAGGTAGGCGCTGTTGTTATCGTACCGCTGTCCCAAGTATGAGGGCTTACGTCATCCTTTGCATCGCAACGGGAACACTGCTTCCAGTGCTCGTTATCATCATGTGTCCAACTGGTAGTAAAATCATGTCCCAGAGCATCGCCATATTCCGCACCGCAAACTGTGCATGTTGCTCTTTGGGTGCAGGTGGCCGTGCCGCCGTGGCAATTCTCGGTTTCCGTATGGCTGGTGTCACGCTTACAGATTCGGGTGTGGGTCTTTTCATCGCTGTTCTGCGTCCAAGCGCCCCAGTCGTGCCCAAGCGGTTCGGAAGATCCGCCGCAATCCGTGCATGTCCTTCCGCTTGTGCAAGTCGCCGTTCCGCTCCACATGTGTGACTCCCAGTAATCCCATGTATTATCACACACCGTGCATGTAAGAGCGGTTCGGTGCAATTTATCATTTGCGTATTGATAAGTCACCCTTACCGTTTGTATCTGGCCGCATTTACGACAAAGCGCAATATTCGCCGCATATGCCGTCATAGGCATAACAGCCAGCATCACGCACAGTATGAGCACAACGCTCAAAATTTTCTTATTCATATAGTTTCCTCTCCTTTCCTTTGCTGTCCTTTGACAGCTTAAAATCGTATTTCATTTCCAGCATTGCAAACAGCTTATACATAACCTCTGTAGCAATTGCTTCAATATCCAGTGATTGAATAAAGGCAAGCACCTTTGCCTGTTCTTCCTCTGGCACACGATATACTCTCATTGCTGCCGTCAAAAAGCGACTGAGCTTGCGTTCCAACGGAAAATGAATATCACATTTTCTCGCCATATAGCTGCGCATCAATCCCGCCGTGCCAATTTCCATCTCATAAAAGTCGCTCTCGGTATCATCGGGAAAATTTTCACCAAAAATCTGCTTCAGCTCTGCTGTGGTATGCAGGTAAATATATTCCGACGTGTCGGGCAGGGAATAGGCTTCAATGTAGATTTCTCGCAGGTTCTCATTCAGTTCAGTCAGTGTTAGTTGAATCGCCGTTTCCACCGCATAGGCATAAACCGACGGCAGCTTGCTGTCTGCAATGCTTCTTGCCACGCCGAACTGTCCGCCGAACATCGTTTCGGTCAATTCCAGCAAAATTCTGTCCTTGGTAGGAAACAGATTCAAATAGCTTCCCCTTGCCACACCTGCCTCGTCCACAATCTGACTGACAGTGGTGTTTTTATACCCCTGTTCCAGAAAGAGACGGACGCACACGGTCAGTATTTTCCTCCTTGTATCACTGCTGTCTCTTCGCAAATATATCACCCCCCTATAAACATTATAGTATACATACTAATAATATCATATCAAGAGCAGAAAAGCAAGTGGTATTGGAGGCTTTTCTGCGCTGAATTGTGACATTTTCGTAAACGCTGCCTTCTTCCATTACTCACGGAACTTTATGACTTCTTGATTACTTCCCGAAAAAGAAAAGCCGCTGTCGCTTGACAGCAGCCTTTCGGTAAATATTCGTTATGCGTAAATTAAATCGTTTGAAACAACCTCCATAGCGGTGTTGCGGACGTTGTTCATCTTTTGCACCCACAGCATTTGGTTTTCCGCTTTGAGTGATTCCGTTACACCCTCCTTTTCGGCAAGTTGTTTTACCAGTCGAGAGAACATATCCTCTGCCTGCTCGTTTAGGTCGGCAAGGTAATCGTTCAGATTTCCGCTTATCAGCAGTTCGGAATAGAGTATCTTGCGGTGCTGTTTCAGATACCGCAAATGCCGCTGTCCCCATATGCCGATTGGTCTGCCCTCCGGCTCGTCCTCTCCGGCAATCAGATAGTAGTCCCCGACTAGCTCATACTGCAAGCCTGTCCTTTCGTCTGTGATGAATTTCTCCATTGTGTCATCCTCCAAATAAAGATTTTTACTTCAAAATCCGTTCCGCTGTCACTAAACAGTGTGTTTTGAAGTTTTGTCCTTATCTGGTTTCACTCATATGGTGCAGAAACATATGGAAATTTTTGCCAATGAAAGAACTCAGGACAAGCATAAAGGAACTTCGCACGGAAGCAGGATTTACACAATCAGAACTTGCTGAGATGGTTGGAAATTGTAAGGACAATATAAGTAGACTGGAGAGAAATAAATTTTAAAATCCTACATATCAGTTGTTATATGATATTGCAGAATTTTTTGAAAAACCTGTGGAAGAAATTTTTTGGTACGAAGAAATAAAAAAATAGAAGGCTGGTGCATGGCAGAAGTGAACTGTTCATGCATCAGCCTTTTAAAATTAGCCAACTACTTTTCCAAAGGTTTTTAATGTGGATCCAGAAGTGACTTGGATAGGGGCATATTTTTTATTTAAAGAAATAAGCTGAATACCGGAATCGGATTGATGATATTTCTTTACATAAGCATCA
>OCHN01001785.1_pt1 | contig 15905 bp, 32 predicted proteins | sample 1538911 | NCBI WGS metagenome assembly OCHN01 (sample SAMN04571736, study PRJEB22368) | human gut metagenome | biome: human gut; material: stool | host: Homo sapiens | place: Luxembourg | collected 2013-01-11 | reverse complement strand
TACGCAGTTAAGTATCATAGTCTTTTATTTTGTTGTAAACGGTTGACTGTCAAGCGATTAATGATGTTGATGTTTTGTGTGGGTAACAAAATAGTAACAATAACGCAAATCCAGTCTTTGGTATCTGTTTTATATGGCAAAGATATGAAAAACAATCCGTCGGGTGAATGTTTTAATGTACTTTAATGGGGATTCATTGGCTTTCTTGTGGTCAGATTTTCACCTTTAACATACATTAACTTGATAACACTACTATATAGCTACCATATAACTACTATATATCTACTGCACAATGGGCAGAAATCTCACGTCTTCCGGGGATTTGGAGGATAGAAATAAAGTTCCTATATTTGCACCGTCAATCAGTTGCGGTTGGCGCAATAAAATGCCCTTCTTCAAGGTATTACATACCTACCAAATAAATAGGTGTCCCCAAGTTCTTGACCGCAACCAAGGCTTGGGGATTTTTCGTATTTGGGGATTGACATTCAGCGGTTATACAGGGAGACATTTTGGCCGCTGTCTCAAGCCCTCTACAAGGCTGCATAAAGCGGTGCACGGAAACGTGCAGGGAGTGCGATAGAGGGGAGTCGAATCTGGACTCGCACCATGAGCGTAATGAAACAGATGAAGTGTTGCGGCCCTGCTGGTTTGCGCATTCCTTGAAAACGGACTCACGTTCGGTTGAAAATAATCAAAGGAGACCCCTGCGGCAGTTGGTGAGAAATTTTTTCTTGCACTTCTGCTTAAGGGACTCTTTGTCCATGTACGGATCTACGATTGGTTGTTCAGTTGTTTATACTTGATAATATATTATACAGGAACAACTAAGTAAAATTTATTAGTTAAAGACTTCAGTTCAAAAATAAAAAGTCGGAAAATCAAAAATAAAAAAATGTCGGAAATGGATATCAACAAAGAAATTCAAGCACTGAAAAAAGATGTCAAAGAGCTACAAAATGACATCATAAGCAACAGAGATGACATTTATGATATTAAAGAGTCTTCTAATGAATTAGGCGCAGCGATATTTGTAGTAGGCGGTTTATTATCCATTGCGCTATTCATATTGTACGTTTTAGTAATTTATAAACTATAGGTACGAGGTGACATTATGTCACTATTTCGATTCTCCTCTCTTTGTAAAAGCGAGATACTCGTCAAGAAACTGTTTTTTCTTTATAGCTGATTGCATTCTTTCATCAAACGCTTCCTGGGTTTCGTTCTCCTTGCGTTTGGGGAAAACGGAGAAGAACCTTTCTTTTAGTATAGGCATTGATTGTTGTGTGTTCTCGTCTCTTAGCAGACTCCAGTGGCACAGGATATTGTTCCTCCACATTATGTGGCCACCATTGCGAATGATTTCATGGGAATATTCGTCCATGCAATGCGAGGGGTAAAGCGGCAATTCGGTTACTCCGTCTTCAACAAAGAACATAGTTAAGAACTTGCCCTTCCCATAACTTACAGCAAATTTATATACTGGTTTATTAGGCAGGTTTTGACACCAACATATAGAAACCGCAAGGTATCCTGTAATATTTTGATCTCCATATACCATCCCACAAATGTATCTTTTCAAATAATTACTATGAATACTCTTAACGCATATTGGATTTGAAACATCAAATCCAAAGCGGCCGATGGAATTAGCACATCTTGCAAGTTCTGTCTTGCTGTATTTCTGGATGTGTCTTCTCGGCCTCAAAGGAATGTCTTTCTTTAGACTATCATCACTATTTTCCAAGAGGTCCTCATAAGAGATTCCCTTCTTTCTTGAATGTGTTAAGGTGATGAGTATAAGGGCATACAAAAACAAACCTACACATAACCAAAATAAAACTTTAATAATCATAGCAAATTATTTTAAATTCTTCCCATCATTTTATGTGCCTGTACCAAGTCGTTGCCTTTTGTTGCCAATAAGAACCAATACAATGCAGTTCCAAATATGCAGCTCAATATCCAATGACCATCATGCTGCCAATAATTTATCCAAAGTTGTATGGAGCTAAGAATAAAGGCGGCAAAGTAAAAGAAGAACTGGGTGTATACCCCTGTTGGGCTTAATCCCAAAATGAAGTATGGGGCGAACACAACGTGTTTGTCAATAAGATGGGTGACCACACTGAACGGTATCGTACAAACCAACAATAGAATTATAGGGAAAATACCGAAGTTAACTACATACTTCATAAGGAAGATAACAATTGCGCTACAAATCGCACACACGAAAAGTGTGTAAAGAATACCAAATAATGTTTTCATATTACCAAAGTTTAATTATCTACATTTACATTTCTCTTGCTGATACCACCGATGTTGGAGGCAAGAGTGTCGTAACACTCCTTGATCGCTTCGTACTTAGCCTTCCAGATGGACTCATCCTGTGATGGTGTGATGGCGGCTTCGTTCTGTGCGCTACCACTGTTGGACTTGTACATCTCTCCCTCACCACGGAGAAGCCATTCGGCTGAGATGTCCGGGAAGACATGAAGGAAGCCTTCAATCATTGCCAATGAAACGGCTTGGTCTCCACGAATCTGGCGATTACATGTTACTTGCAGCATACCAATCATTTTTGCAAAGGCCGCTATACTTATTTGATTATCATTCAAAATTGACTTAATTCTCTGAGCCACAGTAGTTTCCATACATTATTTACATTTTAACCATACTTAAATAACCATAAACGACTAATGAATAATTCATAATTGCATTGTTTATTATACAAATATGATTATCTTTGCACCGTTGAAAGTTCAAGGATTACTCCTTAGCTTGTAAAAGATTTACAAAGATAATAAACAAAAATGAATATGCAAGCGGAATACAAAAAAATTATCAAAGTATCGCCAGAAAGTTGTACAAAGCTGGCTGCCCTGCATAACTGCTCAAAGCAGAGTGTGTATGCGGCATTGGCGTACAACACACATTCCTCCCTGGCAGGAAGAATCCGCATGGATGCTCTGAATGTGTTCGGGGGAATAGAGGCGGAAAAGGTAGTGTTTTACTAAAGGAGGAATGGATATGATAAAGAGAATATTAAAACTATGGCTGAAACGAAAGATGAGAAAAAGATTTGGCGAGTCAGCCCTGCACTTCAATGAAGCATTCGAATGGGTATCAGACTCGCCAATGAGAGAGTGGAAGACCAAAATCGGTTGTATATCCCAATGCTGGAGTCGCACGACTTATCCAAATCGGGATTTACCGATAATAGAGATAAACTTACAGTGCGCCATCAGGATGTTCAACGCTCTCAACAAGTAAGGTATAAAGGACGTACTGATAATCCATGTCTCTCCCTTTGGGCTTGAAATAAACCTGGGAAGAGACTTGTTTGACAACCCATCCTTCTCCAATGAGTTTAGTCAGTTCGTTTTCGTTCAGTTCCAACTTAATGTCAGCGTCAAACTGAATTTCCTTAGTGAATGCAATGACTTTCTGTTTCATAAAATCGAATTAAAATTAAACATAAAACGTAGCTTCGGCAAAGATACAAAAAGAAAACAACAATCGGGCAACGGCAGTAATTGAATAAACCATATTACGTAGCCACTTCTGTTTCATAAGCTGCCGACCCGATTTTAATAAGGAGGACAAGACATGAATGAACTAACCATGATAGATGACGAGAGAGTGACTTCCCTACAGATTGCTGAGGTGACTGGTAAGGCACACAAGAATGTGATGCAAGCCATCCGAAAAATGGAGACTGCATGGACTAAAGTTAACGAGCTGAAATTTCAGCTCGTTGAATACCAAGACCAAAAAGGCGAGTCTCGTCCCTGCTACTCCCTCACCAAAGAGGAATGTCTCTACATCGCCACTAAGTTCAACGATGAAGCAAGAGCGAAGCTGGTGAGGAGGTGGAAGGAACTTGAAGAGGCCCATCGCCCGGCAGTCCCTCAGAACTACCTTGAAGCACTCAAGGCGATGGTAAGGATTGAAGAGCAGAAGCAGCAGCTCGCAATCGAGAACCAGAAGCAGCAGGAACAGATAGCGGACATCAGCCGTGAGAATGTGGAACTGGGGAACAAGATAACCGAGATGCTTCCGAAAGTCAGCTATTACGACAAAATCCTTGAGAGCAAGAGCACGATGACGGTGACGCAGATAGCACAGGACTACGGAATGAGTGCAGTGAAGATGAACAGAATCCTTGCAGAGTTGAAGATACAGAGGAAGGTGCAGGGGCAGTGGATATTGTATAACAACTACGTTCCGTGCGGATATGTCCATTCCAGAGCAGTAGACATCGTAAGGGCAGACGGACGGAGAGACGTGAAATACAACACCGAATGGACGGTGAAGGGTAGAATCTTCCTCTACAACAAACTCAAGGAGAGCAATATCATTCCGCTCATAGAGCAGGACATAAAGAAAGAACCAGTGCAACAGGCATTAAACCTATAGGATTATGGATGAAAAGGGAATAAAGAAGCAGCTCGACCGCATAGAGCTGTATACGATGCTGGCAGCGAAGAATGTGCTGAACATCACAGAAGCGGCCTTTATCCTTGGGATGACCACACAGGGAGTGAGGCAGAAGGTGAGAGACCGGGAGATAGCAGCCTACAAACCGAACCACAACAGGCTCTACTTCCAGAAAAAGGACTTGGAACGCTGGATGCTCCAGAACAGGAGAAAGACAGCGGAAGAACTTGAAAAGGAAGCTGTTCGACAAGTGTTATATAAATAAGTTTGCGAAAGCGCACATAGCTCATGGGAGCAGAGTCTGCACTGGATAGTGCAGACAAAGGGCAGTTCGATTCTGCATGTGCGCCCTACAAGCCCGATACCGAGGCAATGAAATCGGATGGGACAAACCTTCCCGAAGAGGTACGCATACCCAAAAGGAGTGCTGTTAACTACAGATAGTGCTTAGATGCGGAAGTAGCAAGGTGATTACCTACACCAAAACAGGTGGAAATGGGAAAGTCTTGGAGTGCCCGGTGAAGATGCAGTTTTCTGCCGAGACCTTTTAAAGGTAGCAGGATTCGGAAGCGCACCCGAACAAAGAATGTTCTAATGCAGCCACTGGTAGTCCCAAGCCTACGTACATGCAGAGGGGAACGTTAATGCAGCCATTGGTAGTCCCAAGCCTACACAAATGCAGAGGGGAACAGGGAGGCAGGATTTAAGCCATTTGGTCTTGCCTTTGGGTGGTATGTACTGCGTGTCTGTGTGCGTCATACCACCATTTTTTGATACCATACATTTTTTACTCATATTTATATTTTTATTCTTTCCCCCATGGTTCGTGAGAATAGTGGGGCTTTTAATTTCAGAACTTAAAATCAAAAGATATGGACAATTACAATTACCCTATGGGAGCCGATACACCTGACGCTCCCTGGAATCAGGAGATACCTGAGATGGAGAAATATGATGTTGAAGTGAACTACACTCTGACCAAGAATATGACGGTGTCTGCCTTTTCGGAAGAAGATGAAGACATGTTCGCCGGAATACAGGATGCAACACATTCGCCATTGCAGCTGATAGCTATTCTGAAGGAATATGTGGAGAAAGACCTTAAGGCTAATCCGGCAGACAAAAGAAAGCAAAAGCTGCTAAAAGAGTGTGAAGGTTTCACACAAAACATAGATTTTCGGCCACTTTAAAACAATAACAATATGAAGGAACTAATAACGATCCAATCGGAACTGAAGGCACCGAAATCCCAGTTCAACAGATTCGGTGGCTACAAATACCGTAAGGCAGAGGACATTTTGGAAGCAGTAAAACCGTTGCTTGCAAAGGAGAAATGCACTCTCGTTCTCACCGATGATATCGTCAGCGTGGGCAACAGAATATATGTAAAGTCTCTTGCAACGCTGAAGAACAACAGTGGAGAGACGGAGATGTCCGTGGGTTATGCCAGAGAGGAAGAGACGAAGAAGGGCATGGACGGAAGCCAGATAACAGGGGCTTCATCAAGCTATGCTCGCAAGTATGCCCTGAACGGTTTGTTCGCAATAGATGACAATGCGGACAGTGACACAACGAACACCGACACCAAGTCTGAGGCCTCAACACAACAGGCAAGCCAATCGACAGTGCAGCAGACGGCACAACAGGCTGCACCTGTGGCAAGCAAGTATAACCCGAACAATCTGCAAGAGGCGATGAATTATCTGAACCTGTGCAAGACGAAGGAAAATCTTGTGTGGGTGATGCAGACATACAAACCACTGATGAGCAACGCACAGATGATGCAGGCCCTGTCGGCTAAAAGAAAGGAGTTGAAATTATGAAGCAGATAAAACTGAAAACATCAAAGGTAAAGTTCATCGAGGAGACCCACCAATATTTCCTTGGCAAGAAGGAGTTGAAAGGAATAACTGGTACGTTGATCAACAAAGCCTTTCCGAATACATACAAGGGAATCCCGGAAAACGTGCTGATGAAAGCAGCCGAACGTGGCGGTATGATTCATCAGGCTTTTGAGCTGTTCTGCACGGTCTGCGATGCGGACATCAAATCATATCCGAGTCCCATCCCGGAGGTGTGTGATTTCAGCGATATGCTACAGGCATACGACCTACATCACGTAGCAAGTGAATACATCGTTTCGGACAACGAGAATTTCGCTTCTGCCATAGACGGTGTGTTCGCTGACGGAAGCGGAAACATCTACCTTGTGGACTACAAGACGACAGCAACGCTGCACTACGACAACGTATCGTTGCAGCTCTCCATCTATGCAAAGTGGTTTGAGATGATGAATCCGAAACTGAAGGTGAAGGAGCTGGTCTGCATGTGGTTCAAGAACGGTCAGAGCAAGTTCCAACCTTTGGCGAGAGTTGAAGACGAGAAGATAGACGAACTGATATCCGCATACCTTTCTGGCGATGAGGAATACCGATATGAGGTAGCGATACCCGAACGATTCTCAGCCTTGGAGCAGGAATACAGACTCGTTACTGCGAGACTGGAACTGCTGAAGATGCAGCAGGATGACATAAAGGAGCAGCTGTTGAAAATGATGGAAGCCAACAAGCAGAAATCGATAAAGACGAGCTATGGCTCATACGCCTATGTAGCAGCATCAACCACGGAGCGGTTTGACTCCAAACTATTCAAGGAGGAGAATCCAGATGAATATAAGAAATACTTGAAGGAGAGCAAGTCGAAAGCCTCCATTAGAATAACATTAAAAAAATAACGGATATGGATATAACATTTACAGGGGTGATAGTGGAAGTGTCACCAGTTCAGCAGGGGAATTCAAAGAAAGACGGTAAGCCATGGGTCAAGCAGGAATTCGTAATAGAGGAGGTTAATCAACGCTATCCTTCACGTTGTGTGTTCCAAGTGTTCGGACAGGAGATACTTCAGAAATTTTCACTCGGACAGGGAGAAATGATCACTGCCCATTTGGGCATCAATGCCAACAAGTCACAGGAAGGGAGATGGTTCAACAAACTTGACTGTTGGAAGGTAGACCGATTCGGTCAGCAGCAACAGAATGCTAATCCAACGTATGTAGCACAACAGGACACAGCTCCTGTGTATGCCCCACAACAGAGTGTGTTTGACCAAAATAACATGAACGGAGGTTTCGGACAGTCGGCAAGCAATCCTAACGTAAACGGAGGTTTTGCAAATCCGCCATTCTAACTAAAATATGTAGATATGGAAATCCATCTTGTAAGGACATCTCTTGGACTCCAGGCATGCGGAGATGAAGACTATGAGATGCTGCGGAAGATAAAGATTGGCTCAGTTGTCAAGGCAAAGATAGTGCAACCAAGGAACGTGAAATTCCACAGGAAGTTCTTCTCACTGATTAATGCAGCTTGGGACTGCCTGACGGAGCAACAACGTGAGAATATGCGCTCAAAGGAGACCTTCAGAGAACACCTTCTCATAGTGTCGGGATTCAGCGAACCACTGTACGACATCAACGGAGAAAAGTTCCTTGAAAGAGCGAAGTCATTATCTTTCGCCAAGATGGATGAATCAGCCTTCGATATAGTGTATAACAGAGTCCTTGACACCATCCTGACTATACTCATAGCGGATGGTGTCTCGGAGGACGATTTCAACAACATCCTAAAAAACTACAGCTGATATGAAACAGAATATAGATGATATGAGCATAGCAAGACTATTGTATCTCGCAGTAAGGAAATGCGCAAGGATTGCAGTGAAGAAGTGTAAGAAACTTGCAGCAAAGGTATTTCACAAGAAGAACAGTCTGAACATACACGGAATCATTCCCGATGACGGAAGCGTTTTCAGTGTCAAGATTCCAGATGAGTATGTTGCTTACATCAGTGGCAACGGAACGTTGAACGTCAGAAAGAGATTGAACTGATGGCAACTCTTGAAGAACTGCTTGAGAAGGCAAGATGTGGTGAGCTGAAGAAGCCTCGCAAGAGGTCACTTAATGAAGAGCACCAGCTGCAATGTGCCGAGGTGAGATACATGAGAGGTGTTCACAGAGACCTGTCTCATGTATTTTTTTGTGTCCCGAACGGACAAAAGCGGACATCAAGGCAGACTGCATGGCTGCATGAAGAAGGTCTTGTCAATGGAGTTTCAGATATGATTCTTCTGAAGCCGAATTCCAAGTACGGATATCTCTGCATTGAGAACAAGACGGAGAAGGGCAAGCAGTCAGCAGAACAGAAGATATTTCAGCAGGAGGTGGAAAAGCATGGCGGCAAGTATGTCATCATCCGCTCCCTGGATGAGTTTATAGAAACGATAGAATCTTATTTAAACGGAGAACTATGAAAGAAGGGAAAGAAGACGGAGACAAGTTTGAGGTAAGCCAGGACTTGTTGGAATCCTATGCAGACCTGTTGGAGCTTTACGGCTACAAGGTGCAGCGTCCTGCAAGGGAGATACACGATGAATACACCTTTGAAAGAGCATGGAACTTGTACGAAAAGAAAGTCGGCTGCAAGGACAAGCTGAAAAGGATATGGAGCAGGATGAGCAAGCGAGACCGCAAGGCCGCTACGGAACATATTCCAGCCTATGTGTTGTCTACTCCCGATAAAAAGTACCGACTCAACTTTCAGACTTTTCTCAACCAGAAGCGGTGGAATGATGAGTTGAAGAGCGAAAGACCTGATATGAAACAGGTGAAGTCATACATGGAGAAGCTGCTTGAAGGTTGCGAGACGAAGGATGAGGAGACTAAGCGTCATGAGAAACGACAGCGCATCTTGGGGATGATTGAGGCAGTGAAGGAGAATCCTAAATCCTTGATGCTTGATGTTCTCCAGGGTATGTACAAGAACGGAATGTTGGAAGAACTTAATATAGACTGGGAACCATAAATGAAAGAGAAGATTCTGTCCTTTATATCTGAACTTCAGAAGGAGCGTGAGGAAGCCCATATTTCCCCGGCACATGTGCTGACAGTGGAAATTATCAACAGAGGCTTCCACAATCCCTACAAGGCACTGAATGAATTGTACTATGAAGGAAAGATAGAATGGCACAGAACCATCAATGATATCGCATTCACTATAAAGAAATGAAACTTATGAAATACGGAACACACAATTCACTGACCTATGCCAAACTGGTGTGGTGGCAGCGACCTTTCGCTTGGTTGATCAATCCGTTCTGTAGATGTCAGGACAAGGATATCACGGCACAGGTTAAGAGTGATGTAGTAGCATTCGACATTCAGATAGCACTATATAAGGATGCATGGAAAGCCTCACATGGTATAGCATGGTATGATGTAGATGTTATCCCAATGCTTGAATATCTGGACAGGTTGGCATATAGTCTTAATACACGTTTCGCCATCCGTATAGGACTTGACCGACATTTCTTCAGAACAAAGAAGAAGAGAGGTGAAGAAAGAATCAGATTCGATGAGGTTATAGATTTTGTAATGGTAACGCTGAAAAACCTGCGTCCTCTTGGAGTCTATGTCGAATATTCTGAATGCAAGGCATTGGAAGAGTTTCAGCAGAGGTATATGGAGCAGAGGTATTGGTCTCTGTCATTTGCGAAAGAGAAAGCGAAGCAGACAAGAGGTATATGGAAATATCTCTATTATCTTCCGATTCCTCTTCTTTGGGCAAAGAAATATCGAAACGAATGGGAAGCCAAGGCAATCTTGGACAACAAGAAAATATTCATGACTGACTTTATTTGACGAACAATGAATATAGGATTGGTAGACGTAGACTCCCACGCTATACGCAAGCAATTCGGTTCGACCTTTACAACAAGGTTTTCTTGTAAAAGGTGTAAAAAAAATATAATACACTATGAAGAAATATGAATTAACTACAGAAACCCTACGATATAAAATATATACGTTACATCGAATAAAGGCTTTAAAAGATTTTGGCTCTATCAAAGCAGGAGAACTCGGCGGATGGATAAAGAAAGAAGGAAACCTTTCTCAAGATGGTAATGCTTGGGTTCATGACAACGCAAAAGTATACGGAGATGCAAAAGTCTATGGTAATGCCGAAATCTTTGGCGATGCAATGGTCTACGACAAAGTAGAGATTTTTGACAATGCAAAAGTCTATGGTAAGGTAACAGTCTTTAGCAATGCAAAAGTTTATGGTAACGCAGAAATTTGTGATAATGCACAAGTATGTGATAACGTAGAAGTTTGTGATAATGCACAAGTATATGATAACGCCATGATTTATGGTGATTCCCACGTTTATGGTAACGCAAAAATATATGGTGATGCGTTCGTTTATGGTAACACGCATGTATATCGCAATGCAAAAATTTATAATGATGCAAGTGTATATGGTAACGCATGCGTACATGATTATGCAGAAATATATAATGATGTAAAGGTTTTTGGTAATGCAGATATTTGTGGTTGTGCAAAAGTCTGTAACAATGCAGATTACATCGTCTTCAAAAACTTCTGGAGTAGTGGAAGGTACTTTACCTGGACACGCTCTAATAATATGTGGAGTGTCGGATGCTTCTATGGTATTGGTGAGGAACTAATAGAAAAAGCATATATTGATAGCAACACATCAGGTAGAGAATATGAAAGAGTCGTAGGGTATGTGGAAAGCATACTCGCAGACGAAAAAAGGGGAAAAGAAATTGATAGAATGTTGAGTGTTTAACCGCCTTCGGGCAAAAATATAAATAATATGAGAATAAGCTATTATAATTCAGATAAAGATAAAATTGCTCGTAATCGTAATAGAAAACGAAAGTTATTTACTATTAGTTTCTATAATCGTATCTTGGAAGATATTCAATTAGAAATTTCATATAGAGGTCGTTTATTATGGATTGCTACTCCAAAGACTGTTAGGGTATTTGGATTTTGGAACAAAGATCATGCCCGTAGTATAGCTGGAAGTCAAAAGTTCTATCAGCATTGGGAAAATGACCACGTTTCTTGTGGTTAATTAATCAATTGACTAACCATCCTGCAAAGGACATAAAAACTAATAAAATGAAGAAGTACATTAGAACAGAAGTTGTCAAGGCAGAGCCAATGTCAGAGTTTGAAGCCATCGAAAAAAACTATAGATTTAGAATAGCAGGTGATGATAGTGATTGGGAAGAAGGCTATCATACGAAAGAGTTTACGTTGGGTGGTAGGATATATGACAATTGGATCCCTAAAGATGTCTTTGAGAAGGCATTCAAGCCCTCAGAAACTGTCCTTGACAGGCTCAAGATAGAGCGGTATGAACTAAGAGAGCGTATAGAGAAACTTGAAGACTTCATAGGGCTGAATTTCAGTGAAGCGGCAGAGAAGGCAGGTTCACTCCAAGCAGCACTGCTTGTTTGCCAACGTAGTTACATGGTTAACTACCTTGACGTGTTGGAAACGAGAATTGCCCTATTAGAAAACGATAATAAAAAATAAGTAAAATGAAAAAGTACATTGGAACAAAGGTCATTATGGCAGAGCCTATGACATTGACAGAAGCGCAGAAAGTGCTTGGTAGAAAACTAATGCCAGCAGCTCTTGAAGAAGAGGGCTACTGGGTAGAGTACAAGGACGGATATAAGTCTTGGTCTCCTAAGAGCGTGTTTGAAGAAGCATACCGTGAAGTAGGCTCTGTTAACTTCGGTGGTGCTATTGACTTGTTGAAGGCTGGTCTTGCAGTAAGACGCAAGGGATGGAATGGCAAGGGATTATTTATTGTAAAACAAGTTCCTGCACACATTACAGGGGACATCATTCCTAATATGCAGTCACTTCCTCAGTCTGCCAAGAACATTTTGATGAGCCGTGAGAATCCTCACATCGACTACACTAATCAGATGCTTATCATCAACCCAGATGGTAGAGCAGATTCTTGGGTTCCTTCCTCATCTGATGTATTTGCGGAAGATTGGGAGGTTGTATCAGAGTAACTAACCATCCTCTCCTTGGTGAAATTAAGATAATAATGAAGAAGTCGTGCTCAAATTAGATTGGTTGGCATTAGGTGTAGCCGTAAAATATCAATTACCGTTTGACAATTCACCTCAGAGCACTCTTATGTGGAAAAGGCATCAAGCATTTAGTACACATCGAAGACCGTTAATGAGTGAAAGGCTCATAAAGACTCCAATCCGTTATTATTTTGGTGACAGCAGGGGGAGGATTTAAAAAAGAAGAATAGTTATGAATATAATGTTTGACAAGAGCGTGCTATTTATTGATTTGGATGGTACTTTAATCAAAACGGCATCAGGGAGTACGTTCCCCAAAGATTGCACGGACTTCATTATCCGAAAAGAAGTCTTGGATAAAATCGCAGAAAAACTGCCAAATTTGTTTTGGGTAGGTATCGTTACCAATCAAGGAGGAATACCACAATTCATTTCAAAAAGAGACTTTAAAGCAAAGTTTGAAAGTATTATTCAATTTGTTGGCTCATATCTAGGAAGTAGAATCCCAAAGCTTTGTATTGAAGCAAAAGTTTTCGTAACGGGATTGTACTGCTATTCTATAAAAGAGAGCGATAAGTACAGAAAACCGAATACAGGAATGCTAGAAAGGCTTCAAAAAGATTTTGGCGAATATTCTAAAAGTTCAATGATAATGATAGGTGATGCTAGTGGGAAGCCTGGAGACTTCTCTGACTCAGATAAGAAATGTGCTGAGAATTTTGGTATTGATTATATTGATGTTGAAGATTTATTGAAGCTATAATAACAGGGGTAACTAATCACCCTCTCCATGTGACAGGCAAAGAGGGTTAAAAAAAAGAATAGTATGGAACAAAGATACATTGCAGGGGACTGGGTAAAACACAGAGGGAAGTTGGCAAGGATTGAGGAAACCTACAGAACCAACTACTTCGTGAAGGATTGTCATGATGATTATAATCCAGACATTGAATATGATGATGCTTACTTCTTCAGGGAGGTGAGACCTCAAGACTTAGTGCCTATTCCCCTAACTTATGAAATGTTGGAGAAGAATGGATGGAAGAAAGGGATGTACTCTTCGAGTAAAGGACAATATACTATCTTGGCAAAAGATTTTGATGATAATGTTTCACGTATAGCTGTTGTGTTTTTCAAGCAAGTAATAAAAGCAGAGGTATGGCATAGGGGCTATCATTTAGGTATTTATCTATCCTACGTTCACCAACTCCAGCACTTACTCTTTGGTTTGGGACTTGATTTTGACTTTAATTTAGAGGACAACTATGAGAACAATCAAGTTTAAGGCTAAACGTATTTTTGACAGCAAATGGGTTTGTGGATATTTCTATCAGGAGAATGATAATACATACATTATCGAGGATTGCCAAAAGGATAGTCCATTGAATAGAAACATCCCTTATAAGGTTGACCCCTCTACCGTCTGCCAGTTCACCGGCTTCCTCGACAAGAACGGCAAGGAGATATATGAGGGGGATGTATTGCGCTCGGATGAATATCCTTATAACTATCATGGAAAGGATAACTACTTCGCAGAAGTTTATTGGAGTGAATATAGTTGTGGCGTGGATCTTAGGATTCAAAAGTCCCCCCAAACAGACGTTCATGGTGATTATGCAGGGATAAGAGAAAGCCTAACTCTGAACTTCGCAAGAACTTTTGAAGTAATTGGAAACATTCACGACAAGGAGTGGCAGGAGAAGTTGAACCTAAAAGACGAATAGAATATGACAAGAGAAGAACTTGAAATAGCGGTCGAACTGAACAGGTCTTTAGAACAACTTGAATTGATTTTAGACTGTCTCAAGGGAAGGTGCAAAGATGAGGTTTTGTATGTTTCATCTTACAGCTTAACAAAGAATGAATTGGAAATGCCTGACATTTTAAGAACTGAATTTATTATAGCAGTGAAAGACTGCATAAGAAGAACTGAAAATAAAATCAAGGAACTATAAAAATGATAGACAACCTAACAATCAATTTTGAGTGCAATGGCATAACCCACACTCTCAGTGTCCCAACAAGGGATGAGAACCTGCCATACAATTTGGCAACGGCATTTACTGAGATAATAAAGCAGTCAAATGCAAATGATGAAATGGTAATTGACAATCTCAAAGATGAGTTTGCTTATGGAACAAATTCTTGGATTTCAGTCAATGACAGGCAACCTGCTATGAATGTAGAAGTAATTGCTCTTAATGATGAAGGCAAAATATCCTTTGCACACAGAGTGAATACTATGGTAGAAAACCACTACAGGGGTTGGAATATTCCAAGTGTAGAATATTGGATGCCATTTAATGACCCAACTCTGTGAGGGTTTAGAACCTGAACGTAAATAAAAAAAATGAAGGAAATTAAAGTAGGAGAAAAGGTAACAATAACCCTTGAAGCAGTAGAGCAATCATTCTGTGATGGATGTTACTTTGACGATGGGAACACTTGCCATAATCCTACCTTTAATGGGGGTATGGAAGGTTTCCAGTGTGTATCAAAAGACCGTTCTGACGGTAAAGATGTAATTTTTAAATTAGTGAATGTATGATAAATGTAGCAGAAAAACTGAAAGACTGTCCTAAAGGGACAAAACTCTATTCTCCTATATGTGGAGAAGTGGAGCTTGTAAGAATTGATATGGGACGTCATAAATTTCCTATTATAGTCAGAGTGTCAGATAATAAAGCACTATATAGCAACGAAACCTTTACAGCTGAAGGCAAATGTTTTAACCTTGAACAAGGTGAATGTTTGCTCTTTCCATCAAAGGACAACAGAGATTGGAATAAGTTTGATTACCGCATTAAACCTGAATATCGTCCATTTGCTAATGCAGAAGAGTGTATTGAGGAGATGAAAAAACATGTACCATTCGGTTGGGTGAAAGACAAGTGTTCTTTTTATCCCATTGAACTGATTGGTACTAACTTTAGTAAGGGATGGATAAAATGCCGTGGAATATGGTTTACTTCAGGGAGAATGTTTAAAGATGTCACCTTCCTTGATGAAACACCTTTCGGTGTAAAAATTGAGGAGGATAAGCAATGAGCAAAGAAAAAGCTGTTGAGTATATCAAAGGCGCTTTAAAAGAGGCTGATGAATGGTGGTATGGAGACGGAGGTAAATATTCATACAAAGAGATTAAAAGTTTATTAGAATTGTCGCTTAAAGAGTTGGAGGAATAAGTTAAGTCTTATAACTCGCTCTAAATTGGACTTTGACTAAAAATCAAGAAGTTGGGCGTTTGCCTATATTATATAGGTAACAATATGGAAACGAGCGGACTTCTGCTCGTTTCTGTATTTTGCAATATGCAAAGAACGCCTCAATTCGGGGACAAAGATACGATATTTTTCTTAATATCCCATAATTTGCAAGAAGAGAAACATAGAAATTAGGACTTTTTTACATGAAATCTCAAACTTGTGAACATAACCCCATCATAAAATGAACAGCAAGTATTCCTGCTGAGTTTATCAATCAGGGGCATTGTTGTTGATGACGACTCTACCATCAGCTCATATATACCTTTCCGACACAAG
>OCHN01001782.1_pt1 | contig 15916 bp, 8 predicted proteins | sample 1538911 | NCBI WGS metagenome assembly OCHN01 (sample SAMN04571736, study PRJEB22368) | human gut metagenome | biome: human gut; material: stool | host: Homo sapiens | place: Luxembourg | collected 2013-01-11 | reverse complement strand
CTCGATGAGGTGCATTCTGAACTGCTCCCTGCCGACAAAGTGGAATATGTAAAGTCAATGATGACCGCATTGCCGGAAAACAAGAGCCTTGCGTTTGTCGGGGACGGTATCAATGACGCTCCTGTCCTGAAAACCGCTGATGTGGGAATAGCGATGGGAGCTGCAGGAAGTGATGCGGCGATCGAGGCCGCAGATGTCGTGCTGATGGATGACAATCCCGGAAAAGTCGCGGCTGCAGTTACACTTTCACGCAGGACTGTACGCATTGTACATCAGAACATTGCATTCGCTCTCGGAGTGAAACTGCTGTTTCTGATTCTGGCGGCTTTCGGTGTCGCCACCATGTGGGAGGCTGTTTTTGCTGACGTGGGAGTGACAGTAATCGCTGTGCTCAATGCCCTTCGTGCGATGAAGTAGATTTCATGCCGCGAAGAGGGTTTCCTCATATTCCAAAAAATCGCTATATTGTCGTGCAATGTACAGATGATTCAGGCATTTTACCCGATGTCCGGCGCGAGTCGGGCGTGAATCATTGAAAACCAATGTAACATTATGAAAAAGAACACATTGATTTTGGCCCTGACGGCAGTAACTATAACTTTAACCACATTGACAATGAGCGCTTTTTGGAATTCAAAGAAAAAATCGGCGGAAACTGACAGCGAGGGACATGTCCTGGTCGCTTTGTGGGCTGATTATGAGCAGGCCGTTTCGCTTGACCGCCCGGCAAAACAGGTAGAAATCCTGTCGAAAATCAAGTCGGAAGCGTCCGAAAAGCGTCTTGCGTGGGACTTTTATGACGCGGCGAAGAAATATGTCTCCGATGCTGCATCGCGTAACTGGAAACTTCAGGATTCATTGAAACTGAACCTTGGAGAGGAAATAGCGAAGTTCGATGAGCCGGTGATGTCGTTCGTCTGGAAATTGTCCAAAGGCGATGAAACTGCCGAATCCATTTTCGAATATGTCCGTGCCAATGCGAAGAGACTGGAAGCCTCCTGCAATCAGCCGTTCTGGACTTCCTACGATGGCAGGTCCTCTGTTCCGGGTATCCCGGGAATCGGATTCGTGAAGGAGTTCTATGCCAATGATTATCAATACGCATTGTGGACACTTCTTGCAAAGAACTTCTATACGGGCAAGTTGTTTGCCGATATTGCCGAGGCCTTGGCCGAATATCAGGGCGACAGTTACCCTCTCGGGGCGTTCCTTGAATATGTAAAACTGGAGAAGTCCTGGAGCAATGCGGACGGGAATACTCCCGCATCCGTAAAGAAATCCGCTCTGGAGACATTTGCCGGCAAATATGCCGGCAAGGCTGTGTCAATGTTTGCCAAAGCTTCCCTGTTGGAGGTGGAGTTTTCTTCACTGGGAGAGAAAAAGGCAGGCTCAGATGAGTATAAGGCACTATATGACGAGTGCGTGGCATTTGAAAAGGAGAGGACTGCATTTTCTGGTGTCGAAAGCAAAGTGGTCGGCGATCTGAACACTGTCGAAAACCTGTGCAGTCATTTGACTGCCAAGTCGGTAGAGGTGAGACTTGAAGACGGGAAAATACTCGTTCTGCTTCAGAATCTCAAGTCGGCAAAGCTGTCTATGTCCCCTGATGAGTCCGGTTCGAAAACGGTGCTGTCCGAGAGTCTGGCCAATCCGAAATGCAGTTTCTATGTGAAGGATACGGTCTCGGTGGACTTGCCTGTGGTAGATGACGGGGATTATGTCATTGTCGCGAAAAACGGGATGAACGTCTCATCGAGGAGGTTCGGCTCTCACCGTATTTCCGTTGCATCAAGGACTGACAGCCGGGGGAAATGCATCTATGCGGCCGGATGGAAAAGCGGAAAACCGTTGGAATGTACTGATTTGCAGCTGTATAAGAACGGGAAGGTCATAGCGTCTTGTGCTGGTTTCAAGTTTGACGGATTCACTCCGCTGCCACAAGAGTTCGTGTCCGTGATGAAGGACAATGTCTATTATACATTGACCTGCTCCTATAAGGGCGAAGATGGTTTCATGAGAAAATCCGAGCAGCTGTCACTTAACAGCTGGTACAATACGGTGGATTCCGGAGATGACGCCAAGGTGCGTCTGTGTGGTGAGATTTTCACGGACAAGTCGGCCTACAATCCTGGCGAAACGCTTGAGTTCAAGGTGCTCCTATATAATATAGAGGGTAGAAACAATGCGCGTGTGGCACCTCAAGGCACGGAATGCAAAGTGGTCCTGAAAGACGCGCAGGACAATGAAGTGTCGTCTCAGCTGCTGACTACCAATGAATTTGGTTCATTGGCCGGAAAATTCGAGCTCCCGAAGGGACTCAGGAACGGATACTGGTATGTCAATGTCCTGACCGGCGGAAAAAAGCTGCTTGCGGTCAAACCGGTACGTGTGGACGAGTTCGTCCTTCCGACTTTCGACCTGGAGTTCGACAAGACCGAAACACTGTTCTTCCCTGATGACGAGGTTACGGTTTCGGGCCGTGTGCGCAGTCTGTCCGGACATCCTGTATCTTCTGCCAATGCTGTTTATGAGGTAACTTCATACGGAGACAAGATCGATTCGGGCAAACTGAAAATGTCCCGGGACGGCAGTTTTGTCGTCAGTTTCAAGGCTCTTCCCTCTCAGTGGAGCCGATACTATAATGTGGAAGTGAGGATTTCTGACGACACTGGAGAGAGTCACGAATACAGTCGCGCAATATGGGTGGCGGATGAGCTGACTCTGGAACTGGAGCTTGCAAATGAAGCTGAAGGTCAGGCATTTGCAACCGATGAGAAGTCAGAAATCACTCCTCGAAGATGGCGGAGAAGAGAAAGTGTGAGCATACTTCGCGGCAATGTCGCTTCTGTCCGGATGGATGTCCTGTCCGATGATGGGGAAGCCGTGCCTGTAAAAGTGAAATACACTCTTCTGAATGAACGGGGAACAACTCTTCTGAGCGGCGAAGCGGCTTCCGGAGAGGCAGAAAACATTGACCTTAAATCTTGTCCGTCAGGACTTTATACTATCAGGGCCGATGCTCAGGCCCGAAGTCAGAGCGGAAAGGAATATACCGATTCGTCGAGTTTGAGGATTCTTCTGGTCAATGATTCCATGACGGTTCTGGACGCGCCTGTGAAGGATTTCATAATGCCGTTCGCTCAGCAGGTGACGGAGGGCGAAAATGCTTCCATCTGGTTCGGAATGGCCGATGACGCTCCGGTCTGGGCGATTGCCGAGATTTTTGGAGGAAAAGCCAATGTGCTGGATATTAAGTTTGTACAGCTGAGCGGAATACGCGGCAAGGATGGCTCTCTTGTGAAACTGGAGTTCCCGTATAAAAAGGAGTATCCTGATGCTGTACTTGCAAAAGTGTTCTATTTCAGGAACGGCGATTCCGTGTCTTATTCATATGAGTTCCATAAGGTCCGCAAGTCTGAGATCCTGCCGCTGGAGTTCTCTGCATTTGAAGACAGGACATTGCCTGATACGGAATATACATTCTCGGTGAAGACCGCCCCTGAATGTCTGGCCGCGGTGTTTGACAAGAGTTCGGAACTTATTGAGCCGAATCATTGGCAGGTCTATTCTCCTGTCGAGTACAATGTCTGCACTATTAGTTACAACACCTCACCGGGTTCAGTGGATGCGGACGGCAGAGATGACGTAATCGCCTATGGCTCAGCTCGCAAGTCCAAGTCACCGGTGTTCTATGCTATGAATGCGAGGGCAAGCGCGGAGATGGAATGTGTAGAAGACGCTGCTCCTGTCATGGAGTCCAAGTCATTGGAATGCGGATCCGGAGCAGAACCGGCCGTAAGAAACAATTTTGCCAGCACATTGACCTTCCAGCCTTTCCTGCGCACGGACAAGAACGGTAACCTTTCGTTCTCTTTCCGCACGGGCGGCACGCTGTCCACTTTCATCGTGTCTCTGTATGCCCACGACCGGAGCATGCGCAATTGCGCACTTCGTAGGGAAATGACTGTCTCGCTGCCTGTAAAGGTCAATGTCGTGGCACCTGAATATCTCTATCGTTCTGATAATTACCGACTTGCGGTCGGGCTTTCTTCGGTTGCGGAAAACGACGTCGAAGGAACATTGACCCTTAACATATATAAGGGTGGAGATTACAAGGCTCTCGAGTTGTCGGGCGCGAAGCCTGTTTCTGTGCGGTCCCTGCGGGTGAAGGTCCCTGCGGGAGAATCGCTGCGCTCGCTTTTCGATGTCAATGTCAATGAACTGATTCCCGAGTGCGGCACTCTCGGATTCAAGGTAGTGTTCAAGGCGGAAACTGGCGGCAACGCATTCTCTGATGCGATGTTTGTGCCTGTTTCTGTATATCCTGATACTCAGCGTCTTACGGAGGCTCATTCGGCTGTGCAGCTTGCAGGTGCGGACCAGGATGCCCTGATTTTACGCCTGAGGAAGATGTTTGTCAATGCTGACGGGGACAATGCCGAGGTGAAGGTGCTCAGCATTCTGGATATGGTCCGTGATGCCGTGCCGTCAAAGGTGGAACCTGCCGGCAATGATGTGCTCACACTTTCGGAGGCTCTGTACGTGAGACGGCTGTCCGATGCGCTAAGAGCTGCCGGCAGAATGCCTGCGAGGGACAGTGTAGTGCTTTCCGATGAGGAATTGATGAAGAAGATGCTGGCCTGCCACAATGCGGATGGCGGTTTCGGATGGTTCGAGGGGATGTCTTCGTCTCCTGTCATAACGGCTGTGCTGCTGGAACGGTGCGCGAAGATGCTGAAGTCGGGGTTGCTTGACGGCTCAGAGACGGTGGCCGGCGATGCCGCGTCCGCGAAGAATGTGGAAGAGGTGCTCGCTTCTGCCGTGAAGTATATTGACAAGAGACAATTCGCTTATCTTCAGGCGATTCCGTTCTGGTGCGGCGGCCTTTCGGACAGCCAATATATGTATGTGAGGTCAATGTATGCTTCGGTGAAGTTTACTGAGTGGGATTCCGTTTCCGGTATCTTGGGCAGGCTGTTTGGCAAGAGGGCGAAACAGTTCCGCTCTGATGCTAAAGCGTACCTGGTTCCTTCCAAGGAGCGCGGACTGAATGGCCTCATACTGGATAAGGCGCGAAGACTATCGACATTGATCCGTCTGAGTTCTTCCTCCGACGGAATCGCCTTGGCGAAGTCGTGGGGCGTTAGGGTCAATGCGGGTGCACGCCTCGAAAAGTCGGTCGAGGCGGATGTGGCGTCGCTTCTCGAATATTCCGTGATGCACAAAGATGGCGGGATGTATTATCCGAATGCCGTGATGCCGTTCCGCGGACTGCTTGAGAGTGAAGCTTACGCGCATTCTATGCTTTGCGATCTGCTTTCGGGCTATGCTTTCAGGATACAGAGTGCCGGAAAGGGCTCTGTCAATGCTTCTGAGGCCAAGCGTGTTGCTGACGGTATCCGTCTATGGCTTATGCTGCAGAAGGAGACGCAGCACTGGGAGGCGACTCCGGATTTCGTGGATGCGATAAATTCCGTTATGGAAGGGGATGCGGCTGTGAAATCCACGAAGGTGGTGATGCTTTCAGTGGTTACGGATTTGCCTTTTGCGGAGGTGAAGGCTTCCGGAAACGGATTCACTGTCGAGAGGAAGTTCTACAGAATAGGAGCTGGCCTGAGTGCGTCCGGGGAGGATCCTGCCGGAATGTCTGAAGCGTCCTCTGTCAGCGTGTCTGCTGAAGCGTCTATGGGCTCGTCTGGAGTAGGGTCCGGCACGACAGCTGATAAGGCAGGACGTCAGGAGATCAGGCCGGGGGACCGTGTCAATGTCGGTGACAAGATTGTGGCCGAATATGTTATCCACAATGATGAGAACCGTAGTTTCGTGAAGCTCAGTGCACCTCGCGAGGCTGCATTCAGGCCGGCAAACCAGTTTTCCGGAAGATACGGATGGTGGCTCTCGCCGCTGAGAATCGCGGATTGGTATTCTTTCACGCCTCAAGGCTACCGCAATGTCAAGTCTGCTCTCACGGAATATTATTTCGATTCGTACCCGGAAGAGAATACGGTAATCAGTGAAGAGTTCTTCGTGACTCAGACAGGCACGTTCTCGGCTCCTGTCGTGACGATCGAATCCCTCTACGCCCCTCATTATCGCGCCAATGCCCCGGCACTTCCGCCTTTAGTAAGTCGCTGATCACTCGCAAAAGTGATTTCGTCCGGAAAATGGTGGGAGTTTACGGATAAGTTGTTCAAAATCAATAATTTGTCCGTAGAAAGGGCCGTTTTCCCGGACAAAACCTGATAAATATATTATGAAACAGAACAGACAGGAATATTTCAAGAAAAACGCCGAGTGGCTTGAGGCCAAATCCAAGGAGGACGGTGTCAATGCCCTCGAAAAGGGAGTTCTCTACAAAGTCCTTCAGTCAGGCCCTGAGTCGGGGAGGCAGCCGGGGATGACGAACGTTGTCATCTGCCATTACCTGGGCAGGACGATAGACGGCAAGTGCTTTGACACCAGCCTGGGCGGCTGCCCGCTTGCGATACGTATGCGAGAGCTGATAGAAGGCTGGGTCATAGCATTGAAGCAGATGCGCATAGGCGACAAATGGGAAATATATATCCCGTCGGAACTCGGCTACGGTAAAATCTCCCAGCCCGGCATCCCGGCCGGCTCCACATTGATCTTCGAGGTCGAACTGATCGGTATCCAATAGGACAGTTTGAGGTTATTGGGTAGGACACTCTGGGCTTACTTGATTTATTGCTTCTCTCGACGAGGTGTCGCGGGACGGGATTTGTGTGCTTCTAAATGTGTTCATTTTTTATGGAATCCGGGAAAAAAGATATAATTTTGCAGTTTGTTCCGAAATCCCGTGGCGATGGCGGAACGGAGCGTGTCCCGTGAACGCGGAATGAGCCGCTGACATATGGACAATTGTAAAACGGAAAAATAAAACAACGTCATATTATGATGACCTCTAACGAGATACGACAGAAATTTCTGGACTTTTTTGCATCAAAGGGCCACACCATTGTCCCTTCTGCACCGATGGTCGTAAAGAACGACCCTACGCTTATGTTTACCAATGCCGGAATGAACCAGTTCAAGGACATTTTCCTCGGCAATGTTACACCTAAGACACACAGAGCCACCGACTCACAGAAATGCCTCCGCGTGAGCGGAAAGCACAATGACCTCGAGGAGGTAGGACACGATTCCTATCACCATACGATGTTCGAGATGCTCGGAAACTGGAGCTTCGGCGACTATTTCAAGACTGAGGCCATCTCCTGGGCTTGGGAACTTCTCACGGAAGTTTACAAGATAGACAAGACAAAACTCTATGCCACCGTATTCGAGGGTTCCAAGGAAGATGGGACATCCCTCGACGATGAGGCCCGACAGACATGGCTGAAATATCTCCCGGAAGACCACGTTCTTCTAGGAGATAAACACGACAACTTCTGGGAAATGGGTGACACAGGCCCGTGCGGACCATGCAGTGAAATCCACATTGACCTCAGAAGCGATGATGAAATCGCAGCTGTTCCGGGACGTGAGCTTGTCAACAAGAGCAATCCTCTCGTCATCGAAATCTGGAACCTCGTGTTCATGCAGTACAACAGGAAGGCAAACGGCGAGCTTGAACTCCTGCCGAACCACAACATTGATACGGGTATGGGCTTCGAGAGGCTCTGCATGGTACTTCAGGGCAAGAAGAGCAACTACGATACGGACGTGTTCACGGGAATGATCAGCAAGATCGAGGAACTTTCCGGTCACGATTATCACGAGTCTGAGGATACTGAGGTGGCAATGAGGGTGATTGCTGACCATATCAGGGCCATCAGTTTCTCAATCGCTGACGGTCAGCTTCCTTCAAACGTGAAGGCCGGCTATGTGATCCGCCGAATCCTCAGAAGGGCAGTCCGTTACGGTTATACGTTCCTCGGATTCAACGAGCCGTTCCTCTGCCGTCTCGTGCAGCAGCTTGCCGATGACATGGGCGGTGCATATCCAGAACTCAGAACACAGCAGAAACTCATTGAAAGCGTCATAAGAGAAGAGGAGTTCGCATTCCTCAGGACATTGGACCGCGGCATCAGACTCATGGATGACTATCTTGCGAAAGCAGCTGATACCAAGGTGATTGACGGTAAGGATGCATTTGTGCTCTACGATACATACGGCTTCCCGATTGACCTTACGGAGCTGATCGCTTCTGAGAAGGGCTATAAGGTGGACCTCGAGGCATTCAATGTGGAACTTCAGAAACAAAAGGATCGTGCGCGTCAGGCCACGTCCAACGAATTCGGTGACTGGATCCAGTATCACAACGGCGAGGAGGAAGAGTTCCTCGGCTACGATTACACCGACATTGACGGGGCAAGCCTCATCAAGCAGCGCACCGTAAAGCAGAAGAACAAGGTCATGTTCCAGCTTGTCTTCGACCGCACTCCGTTCTATGCGGAAATGGGCGGCCAGGTAGGCGACACCGGATATATAGAGTCCGAAAGCGGTGAGAGGATCAAGATTCTGGACACCGTGAAGGAGAACAACCTCACGATCCATATCGCAGAGCGTATTCCTTCAGACTGCTCAGAGTCATTCTCGCTTCATGTTGATGCCGCGAGAAGGCTGAAAATCACGAACAACCATACTGCAACCCATCTTCTCGACAGGGCGTTGAGAGAGGTGCTCGGCACACACGTTGAGCAGAAAGGTTCGTATGTATGCCCTGACTATCTCCGTTTCGACTTCTCGCATTTCTCCAAAATGACCGACGAGGAGCTCGAAAAAGTGGAGAAGAGGGTCAATGAACTGATCCGCGCCAATTATCCTCTCGTGGAAAAGAGGGACGCGACAATGGAAGAGGCCAATGCAATGGGCGCAATCGCATTGTTCGGTGAAAAATACGGAGACAAGGTCAGAGTAGTGAAATTCGGCGATGCTGTGGAGCTTTGCGGCGGAACACATGCGCAGGCGACCGGACAGATCGGTACATTCATCATCCTGTCTGAAGGCGCTGTGGCAGCAGGCGTAAGACGTATTGAGGCAGTTACAGGCGAGGCGGCATGGATGCATACCCGTGCTCTCTTGGAGACATTGAAAAATGCAAAAGCGTTCTTCAACAATACCCCGGACCTCGGTGAGGCTATCCGTAAGGTCCTCGACGAGAATACCGGCTACAAGAAGGAGATTGAAGGATTCGTTCAGGAAAAGACCGCGCGTCTTGCTGAGAAGCTTTCCAAGGAGGCTTCCGAAATCAATGGACTGAAAGTGGTCAAGTTCACCAACAGCGTGGACCCTGCATTGATAAAAGGCGTGGCAGGACTTCTCCAGAAGCAGTCTGAGAACTTCGTGTTCGCCGCTGCATTTGAATATGCGGAGAAGCCGAACCTCGTGCTCATGTACTCTCCGGACCTTGTCGCCAAAGGAAAGAACGCAGGCAAGGATATCCGCGAGGCTGCCAAATTCATCCTCGGCGGCGGTGGCGGACAGCCTGGACTCGCAACAGCTGGCGGCAAGAATGTTGCAGGGCTGAAGGACGCTCTCGACAAGCTTGTAGAAATAGCGACAGCTTAGAATCAGCCGTAACACAGACAAAGGAGTAAGGAATGAAGAAACTCGACCAGTTCATCATCAAATCATTTTTGGGACCGTTCTTCGGTATCCTGATGGTGGTCGTATTCATTCTCATGCTCCAATTTCTGTGGCTATATATAGATGAGCTCGTAGGTAAAGGCTTGGGACTCAGGATTATACTTGAGTTCCTCGGATGGGGCAGCGCCACTATGCTGCCGCTTTCCCTTCCGCTCGCCACGCTTCTCGCTTCAGTGATGACAGTGGGGCAGATGGCCGAGAACAACGAGCTTATCGCCATGAAATCTGCCGGCATATCATTGACAAGAGTCCTTACGCCTCTTATAATATGTGCCGGCATAATCAGTATCCTTGCATTTTTTGCGGTCAACAACCTCGTTCCGGTCGCCTACAACAAGATTTTCACGCTTCGTGATGACATCGGGAAGACAAAGGAGGAAATCAATATCCCTACCGGAACTTTCTACGACGGTATTGACGGATATGTGCTGAGAATCGACTCGAAGGACGACAAGACGAATATGATGCACGGAATTCTGGTCTATGACCATACCGCGGGCAAGGGCAATGTCAGCCTTACGATCGCGGATTCCGCAATGCTCAAGATGTCCAAGAGCAAGGATTACCTCACGTTCCAGATGTTCAGCGGAATAAACTATTCCGAGACGAACAAGATGAATTACAGGGATACCTCGCTGCAGCTGCAGAAGACCAATTTCCGCAACCAGAAGATGATAATCCCGTTGCAGAACTACGCCTTCCAGAAGTCTGAGCAGTCCAAGTTCGGCGACCAGGTAAGGGCAATGAACCTTACACAGCTCGGTCACGGAAAGGATTCCCTTACGCATCTGAACGATTCCACGTGGGCTGTGAATACGGCATCATTCTTCTCCAGACGCATACTCAGGTTTGCGAACCAGCTGGATACTGCAAGCCATTTCCAGGGTACGACATTGTTCGACAGGAGCAAACTGAAAAAATGGGGCAGCAAGGAGGAGGAACTCAGCGCGTACCGCAATGCCGAGAATATGGCAAGCGAGTATTGCACCGCTGTAAGCAGCTATGAGAATGACGTTTACGGTTATATCTACATCCTCAGACGTACGGACGTGGAACTGCTCAAGAAGTTCGCGGAGGCATTGGCCTGTTTCATCCTTTTCTTCATCGGAGCGCCTCTCGGGGCATTTATCCGGAAAGGCGGACTGGGCGTCTCTGCCATCATCGCCGTCTTGTTCTTCGTGCTGTACTGGGTAGTCGATATTACCGGAACAAAACTGGCACGCGACGGAGCTATTACAGCAGCTGCCGGAGTATTCATATCCACCATTGTCCTGGCACCGCTCGGAGCGTATTTCACGTGGAAGGCAGCGCACGATTCTGCAATCTTCAATACGGAGAATTTCGGTTCATGGTGGAGAAAAATCAAGAGCAAGTTTATGAGCATATTCAGAAAGACAAGAATTGTCTATATGGGAACGCCGGAGTTCGCGGTTGCTCCTCTCAAGGCCCTCATTGAGGCCAAGTACAATGTCGTAGGTGTGGTGACCGTGGCTGACAAGCCGAGCGGAAGAGGATTGAAGGTCAATGAAAGTGCTGTGAAGAAGTTCGCAGTGGAGAACAATATCCCTGTCCTCCAGCCGCTCAAGCTCAAGGATCCTGAATTCCTGAAGCAGCTCGCAGCATTCAAGGCCGACCTTTTCGTGGTCGTCGCATTCCGCATGCTGCCGCAGGAAGTCTGGACAATGCCGAAGCTCGGCACGTTCAATCTCCATGCAGCCCTTCTGCCTCAGTACCGTGGCGCTGCTCCTATCAACTGGGCAGTGATCAACGGCGAGAATATGACAGGTGTGACTACCTTCATGATAGACAAGGATATTGACACAGGCGGAATTATGCTCAGGCAGGAATGCCGTATAACTCCGGAAGATACGGCAGGTACGCTTCACGACAAACTGATGCCGATCGGAGCGGAACTCGTGGTACAGACCGTTGAGGGTATCATTGAGAAGAATATAGAAACGCGTGTCCAGAGGAGTTTCATCCAGGGTTCGGAAGTCCTGAAACCGGCGCCGAAACTCACTCGGGAGCTGTGTGACATTGACTGGAACAAGAAAACATCCGCTGTTTACAATCTGATCCGCGGTCTGAGCCCGTACCCGGCTGCATTTACCATGCTGAAGTCGGAAGCGCATCCGGAACCGGTCCAGTTGAAGATTTATTTCGGAGAACAGGTGGAAGGAGAGGATTTCAGGTCAATGCTTGAGAAAGCCGGCAAGTCTGAGGCTGTTCCGGGCGAGATTCTGAGTGACGGCAAATCATTCTTCGCTGTCACTACGGCTGACGGAGCGGTTTCTCTGACTGATGTCCAGCTTTCGGGCAAGAAACGGATGGATGTGAAGGCATTCCTCGCAGGCTTCCGCAATCCGGAATCATGGAAAATAGTAAAAGACACTAAATAACGATTATAAATGAAAACAGCAGTTCAATTCGGGGCCGGCAATATCGGCCGAGGATTTATCGGAGCCGTACTTTCGCAGTCAGGCTACAAGGTAGTGTTCGCAGATGTGAACAAAGAAATCGTGGACAGGATCAATGCTGACAGGCAGTACACTGTCCATATCAAGGACGTTGACAGTGAGGATATTCTGATTTCCGGCGTCAGCGCGGTGGATTCATCTACCGATGCGGTAGTGGATGTGATAAAGGAAGCTGAAATTCTGACTACAGCGGTAGGTCTGAGGATACTTCCATTCATTGCACCGGCTATTGCCAAAGGCATTGTCGCGAGAAAAGAAGCCGGAATCGAGGCTCCTCTGAACATTATCGCTTGCGAAAACGGACTCATGGCATCGTCACGTCTTAAGGAAGCTGTGCTTTCTCATCTCGACGAGGCTCAGACAGAGTGGTGTCTCGCGCACACAGGTTTTCCAAACTGCTCTGTTGACCGCATTGTCCCTCCGGTAAGAAGCGAGAATCCTATCGACGTGGCTGTGGAGAAATACTACGAATGGAATGTCGAGGAAAAGGCGTTTGTCGGAAAAGCTCCTGAAATTGCAGGAATGAATATGGCCGACAATCTCCTCGCATACATTGAGAGAAAACTGTTTACGCTCAACACCGGTCATGCGATCACAGCATATCTCGGCAAGATGAAGGGCTGCCAGACCATTCTCGAGAGCATTGAAACTCCGGAAATCTACGCTGTCGTGCATGCTGCGATGCAGCAGAGCGGCGAGGCTCTGGTAAAGCAGTTCGGCTTCGACCATGAGGCTCATTTCAAATATATCGAGAAGATTATCAAGCGTTTCCATAATCCATATCTCAAGGACGACGTTACCCGTGTGGGACGTGAGCCGATAAGAAAGCTTTCTCCGGACGACAGACTCATAAAGCCGGTAATGACAGCCAAGAGTTTCGGCCTGCCTTATGACAAGATTCTGCTCGGAGTCGGTGCTGCATTGCACTTCAACAATCCTGAAGATCCGCAGAGCGTACAGCTGATGGAAAAGATTGCTACAGAGGGACTTGTCCCTGCCATTTCGGACGTTACCGGCATCAAGTCCGGAGATCCGATGCTTCAGGAGATTGTCAATGCCTATAAAGAGGTGGAAAAGATATGAAGCTTCACAGACTTACAATCGCGGCTGCAGCATTGTTCGCTATGGCCGTGACTGCGGCTAATGCTCAGAATCCCGAAGCCGGATACCAGGAAGGCATTGACCGTAACAAGGTGGAAATCAATTCTTTTGAAGACCTTCAGAATTATTTCAGATATTCTCCGAAGAGAGATGTCATCATCAGCGCTCATCGTGGCGGTATGATGGCTGGTTACCCGGAAAACTGCATCGAGTCGTGCGAAAAGACATTGTCAATGATGCCGACGTTCTTCGAAATCGACTTCAGTTTCACGAAGGACAGTGTCATGGTACTGATGCATGACCTTACGCTGGACAGGACTACGACAGGCAAAGGCAAGGTCTGTGACTATACCTATGAGCAGATCCGCCAGTTCAATCTCGTGGACAGAAAGGGCAAGGAGACCCCTTACAAGATACCGACATTGAAGGAGATGCTGGAGTGGGGCAAGGATAAGGTCGTCTTCAACTTCGACAACAAGTACATCAATACCAAGGGCGTGAGCGATGCCGAGAAGAAGGGAGCGTTGGACTACTATATCAAGCAGCTGCTTCCGGGAGGGGACTGGTCGATGTACCACAACATCATGTTGAGCGTGCGTTCCATCGACGAGGCTCTGTACTACTGGAATCACGGCGTGCAGAATGTGATGTTCTGCGTGGAAATCAGCAAGCCTGAACATTTTAAGGCTTACGATGAGTGCCCTATTCCGTGGGACCACATCATGGCTTATGTGCGTCTGGCCGTGAACCCTGAACTTCATGACATTTACCGCGAACTGCATAAGAAGGGCGTGATGATAATGACCTCTATCACAGGCTCTTCCGACAAGGTGAAGAAAGATGTGGACCGCCGCATCGCCTATGAGCGCGAACTTCTGGCCGAACCGGACATCATCGAGACCGACTACCCGTCCGAGTTCATCGGACTTCCTTGGAGCAGGAAAGAAATCCATTCTCTCCAGGACAAGGCCATCAAGTCAATGAGAACAGCGAGACCAAGAAAATAACACCATGAAACCGATAAGAATTTTCGTTGCTGCAGCGGCTTCCCTCTTTGTCTGTGTCAATGCCTCTGCACAGGTAACTCGTGAAAAACTGGCGGCGGATCCTTATGCAGGCGTCGGCATCTACCATGTATATAAGCCTGGCAATATGCAGGACACGGCAGCGCCGGAAGGATACAATCCGTTCTATATCAGTCATATAGGCCGTCATGGCTCACGCTATCACGATTCGTCCAAGAAGTTTGACAAGGCGCCGGAGAAAATCCGTAAGGCGGCGGAAACCGGGATGCTTACTGAGCGTGGAATGGCATTGTACCGCGAATTGATGAAAGTCGATTCTGCTACGGTGGGAAACTTGGGCAAACTTTCCGAACTCGGAGCTGAGGAGCATCAGATGATAGCGAAACGTATGTATCGCCGTTTTCCGGAGGTGTTCTCAAGTGAGGAAAGAATCTATGTGGATGCCGCTTCAAGCACTGTCAAAAGATGCCAGGAGAGTATGATGGCGTTTACAAAAAGGCTTAAGAAGGAACGCAAGAGCCTCAAGGTCAATGTCCATAGCGGAGATTCCTACATGGCATACCTTCTCTACAAGCCTGCGGATTATTTCGATATCGTACACCTCGGCAGTGATGTTACGGACTCATTGGCCAAGGCGTTGTTGGATACTACAGCATTCCTTTCTTCCATTTTCAAGGATCCGGAAGAAGGTGCCAAGCTGGTTTCTTCGTCCTGGAAATTCATGAGGGAGGTGCTCATCTGGGGCAGTATCGCGCCGGATATCAGGCTGGACGATGTGTGTGTGCCTGCGTATTATACTGAGGATATGAGGTATCAGCTGGCTAAGGTCAATGCCTGCAGAATCTATTCTGAGATGTGCAATTCAGTGGAGTCCGGCGGGCGCAGGATGTCATTGACAGAAACTCTGCTCTCTGATTTTATCGCGAAGGCGGATGCGGCTCTTACATCCGGGAGCCAGCGTGCAGCGGACCTCAGATTTGCCCACGACGTGTCTGTGGCGCCGCTTTCTGCATTGATCGGCATTGAGGGCTGCGACAAGAGGCTTCCGGCAAAGGATGTCTGGAAGTACTGGATGACGTCAGAATATGTTCCGATGGCAATGAACCTGCAGATGGTGTTCTACCGTAAGGATGGTGACACCAAGTGCAAGGATGTTCTGGTCAAGTTCCTCTTGAATGAGCAGGAGCGTCTCGTGCCGGCTTTGACACCGGTTGAAGGCCCATACTACAGATGGAAGGACGTGCGCAAATTCCTTCTCGAGAAGGTGAAGTATGCGCATGAAATCAATGTCCGTTGGGGTGTGGCGCAGTAAATTCTTAATTCTGGTGGCAAAAATGTCAAATTATTTTTGCTGAATGGAAAAATAGTCATATATTTGCATTCCCGATTTGGAAATAGAGACCAAGTCGGAATGCAAATAAGCTTGGGAGCATAGCTCAGTTGGTTCAGAGCGTCTGCCTTACAAGCAGAGGGTCGGGGGTTCGACTCCCTCTGCTCCCACCACGGAAAGCACTGCAGCAAACGCTGCGGTGTTTTTTTCGTATTGTGCCCTCTGCCCGGCTGCGACTTGTAACCGCATCATTCAATCCTGAAACATAGTATCGATTTTTCTCAAAAAAAGTATCAGTTTATCGAAATAATTGGTAAATTTGGGGTCAGGGGGAAAACCCTGTGTATTACGCATAGATTTTCTGTAGTCTAAAA
>OCHN01001779.1_pt1 | contig 15966 bp, 9 predicted proteins | sample 1538911 | NCBI WGS metagenome assembly OCHN01 (sample SAMN04571736, study PRJEB22368) | human gut metagenome | biome: human gut; material: stool | host: Homo sapiens | place: Luxembourg | collected 2013-01-11 | reverse complement strand
CGGGAGTGCCCAGTTTGGTGGTGATTATCACTACGCCGTTGGCGGCGCGTGCTCCGTAGATAGAGGTGGATGAGGCGTCCTTGAGCACGGAAATGGATTCGATGTCGCCCGGGCTGATGGTGTTGAAGTCCGAACTTGCAATGGGCACGCCGTCGAGGATAAACAGCGGCGATGTGCCTGAGTTGATTGAGTTTGTGCCGCGTATCTGGAACACGGCGGCTTTGCTGGGTTCTCCCGAATTGGAGATGACCGACAATCCCGGTGTCTGTCCCTGCAACGCCTGGTCGAAGCCGGCTGCCGGCACATTTTCCATCTTTTCCGCTTTTACGGTGGATACGGAGCCGGCTATGGTTCCTTTCTTGCGCACGCCGTATGCCACTACTACCACTTCGTCCACCATTTCGGTGTTCGGTTGCATAATCACATTGTAGCGGGTTGCCGCTGTAAACAGCTTCTCTACCGTCTTCATGCCTACGTACGAAAACTGCAAGGTGGCGGGAGACTTGCTTACCGTGATACTGTAATTTCCGTCGATATCGGTAATTACACCGTTTGTTGTGCCTTTTTCAACTACAGATACTCCGATTACCGGCAGGTTGTCTTCCGCCGATAGGATTTGTCCTGTAATCCGGAATCCGCCCTGTGCCAATAGGTACGGGATTCCGAACAGAGTTAAAAGCACAAACAAGAGAATTGATTTTCTCATCTTTGTTCTTCTAATGATTTGATTAATACTTAATGTTTCTGTTTTTTAGTTTGAAGCGGAAAGAGACATTTTTTAGGTGTATATTGCCGTCCTCTTATTTTATTTTACAGTTTTGTTTGCTTTCGTTTTTCGTAATATTAGTCCTGTATAAAGGTAAACATCGGGATTTCTCGTCGTTGGCTTTATTTTAAGGATGCTGTAATAATGTTAATTTTATATTTACAAAAAGCCCTTTGTTTAAAACTTTCTTTGGATATATTTGCAACAAATATAGAAAAAGTTCTGAAAAAAAATATATATTCTATGTTGTTTTTATAAATTATTTATAATTTTGCAAAAAGATAACAGTGTGGTAACTCTCTCTTTTTCCTCTTTGTTTTTCCCATATTATCTCCCTGTTTTCTACTTATAGTATTTATCTCTATTTATTAACTAATTAATTAATAATGTATGAAAAACATTTTTAAGACAATGCTTCCCATACTGGCAATGGCTGCTTGCGTATGGACAAGTTGCTCGGACGACAAAGACAAAAACGATCCGACACCGGAAAAGCCGGCTTTACCTACTATCACGGTGAGCGAACCTGCTCTTAGCGCCGACAATACCAAAGCCGTAGTAACCGTTACCCCTTCCGATGATACGGAAAAATGGTACTGGAAGTGCGAACCGAAAGGCGAGTCTGCTGCCGCATATACGGCTGTAACCGGCAAGGAAGAGACTAAACTGGAAATCCCCATCGATATAGATAAGGATTATGTTCTGACTGTCTATGCCGAGAATGAGAGCGGCAAGAGCCAGGAAGCTGTCAAGGAGTTCATCTTCAAGTATGAGGACCTGATGGACGAATTGGTGGAATTTGAAATCAAGAACCTTTCCGCTTTCTCTATGGATGTAGAGGTGAAGAAAGGGGCTAAGTGCGCCAAGTATGTGATTGGGGCGATTATAAAGGGATATATGGGAACGGACTCTGAAACCGGGCAGCCCAAGTACGAAGAAATCTATAAGGAAGCGACTTTCATCGAAGATGCTGAACTTTCTTTGAATCCCAACAAGGATTATCCTATGCAGCCCTACAACTGGTCGGACGTAAGCGCTACGTTTAATGAACAGACATTGGTAAGAAGTGCTTTGCAGGATAAGGATATCAGCGAAAGCAAGGGTATTATTCTGACTGCATTGGATACTGATGAAACCGAAGTGGTTGTTGCCATTTATGCGGTAGATGCAGAGGGTAAGGGAACGGTCTTTACAAAAGAAGTCACTGTGCCCGATGCAGAACTTAACGGACAAGTGGTGGCAAGCATAGAGATTCCTGCCGGTAAGATTGCTTTGAGAAGCTTTGAAGCTACCTTTACGGCAGATGCCAATTGTGCCAAAATGATTGTGGGACAGACGGATGCAGGTGCTATTGCTAAAAACAGTAGTAAGCCTTTTGCAGAGATGTCTGTAGCCGAAATCGAAGCCAGCATTCTTAAGTTGGGTGCAAGTGTTCCTGTTACATACACTCAACCGTTCTCAAAAGAGTTTGCCAGCAAGGATATGGTTCCTAATACCAAGTATTATGTATATGCCATACCTATCGACAAGCAAGGCAAGCTTGGTAAGATTGTTTATACCGGAGTTACAACGGGGCGTCCTACTTTTGAGGGAGTAGGTAGTATTACAAGTGTCAGCTTCCCCGAACAGATTTCTCCGGAGAAACTGCTTGTAGATATCAGTGTCAATGAAAATACGACAGCGGTTCGTGTATTCTGGGAAACATCTGTTCCTGCTGACCTTGATTGGATAATGGTGGATGAAGCTTCCAGCAATGTACAGTGGATTGAATATAAAGTAGAAGATTTAGGCAAACTTAAGACTGAGGAAAACAACGGCGGATTGTATATTCAGTTCCCGGGTGATACTTATCACTTGAGAGCTGTAACGGTTGATAAGGACGGTAAGCTGAGTGAGATTGTTGACTTGGTGGCTAAGGCTGGTAAAGGCGATGATGGTATTCAGACTAAAGAGAAAGAACTACCGCCGCCTGTAGAAGTAGATTTTTCCGGTACAGGGACAGTAACATTGACAGTGACAGAAACCGGAACGAATGATGCCGGAATGTATACTGCTGATTTGAAAGTAACGAAAGGTAACAATACGAAAAAGGTATATATGGTAAAATGGGCTGATGAAGCGCAGCCAAATGGTATTGAAGATTTTGTAAAAGAACTTCCTTTCTTTACAGATTTCGATCCTGATGCAGAACCGACAGGTGCTATAAGTATCATTTTGGATGAAAATACATCTGAAACCACAACAACAGAAGAGTTTATGGATGAATATAGCTCTTATTGGGGTGGGTATGCCCGCATCTACGTAACATTGGATAATGACGGAAAGTTAAGCATAGCCGATTGGTATATCTATGGTTATGGAACTATGAATAATCATAACTAAATTCATTCCCCAACCAATATCCTAAAACCAGTAAATAGTATTTTATAACTTCGGAGCGTAATGAGCAGGCGTAAACGCCGTTCATTACGCTCTTTTTCATTTCGACCGAACAGCAGATCGGTTTCCATTCAAATGTAATGGAGTTAATAGCTGATCTTTATTCCGGCGAAATAGCTTCGCGGAGCAGCCGGACCGTAAATATATCCGGAGTCACGCTCCACTCCCTGGTCGAAATCGTTCTGATAAGCATTGAACACATTCTGCACACCTGCACTCAATTGCAGGTCCACCGACTTATAAAGTTTGAAATCATAGGCCACCTTGACTCCCATGTCGAAGAAATCGCGTGTATTCACCGCCACATCCTTGTCAATATAACCGGCCATGTGCTGCACCAGCATCGAGCCGGTGTACGTGCCCGACAGGGATAATGAGAGAGGCTTGATCGGCGTATACGTTGCCGTAAAGTATCCATAGGTATTTGGTGTACGGAAAATCTTCTTCTCGGCCGGTGCCGTTTCGCTCCACTTTTCCGGTTCGTCATAACGGCTCTGTTGCAAGGTGACTCCTGCCTGTAACTGGAACAAAGAGAGATAAGCCATTTTTCCTTCCATCGATAGTCCCAATACTTTGGCACCCGAACCGTTACGCCGCTCTTTGATAAGAATGCCGTCCCGCTCTCCGATGTTCTCAAGTACAAATACATCCGACAGTCTGGTATAAAAACCTTCAACCAGGAAGTTCACCTGAAAAGCACCGAAACGGTGATACATATCGGCTGAGGCGCTGAAACTCTGAGATTTTTCCTCTTTCAGATTCTTGGCACGCTCAATCATCGACACCGTTCCGCCTACATTCTCAATATGCAGGTCTTCGTCGAAAGCCTGCGGGGCACGGAAGCCCGACGAATAACTCAAGCGAAGATTAATGTCCTCGGAAGGATTGAAACGGAGATTGGCACGAGGGCTAAAGATAACATGGTTGATTAGATTGTGCTTATCCAGACGTCCGCCCAAGAGAATGCTCCATTTTTCGTTTTTCCATTCATTCTGCAAAAAAGCACTACCGATATTTACCGTCTGCTTCGTATAACGGTTGTATCCCCACATATCGTCCTTCAGGTTATCCCGGTTATACTCCAATCCCGCAGTCAGGTCGGCAGGCATGAAAAGGCATTTACCGAAACTGTACACATATTGAGAACCGCCGATAAAGGTCAGGTCCGTTGTCTTTCCATAGGCATTCTGGTCTTTTTTGCTGCCATAATAACTGTCGCGGTCCGTATGCTGTGCCGAGGTATAAACGGTCAGACGGTGTTTTTCATTCGGAGCAAAATAATCGAATTTCAAGCCGCCGCCGTTGATAGAGTGCTGAATCTGCTCGGCAATGTCAGCCTCGTGAGGCGGACGGCTCAGCAGGTTTCCGCCACGACGGAACTCCTGTAAGTGATGATACTCGAATGTCAACTTAGAATAAGTGCTTGTCTTGAGGAACGAACGGAAGCCGACTGTCTGGTTTTTAAGTTTCGGCATTTCGGAATAACCGTCTCCATCATGATCGTACGCATCCCGATGACGGTTCTGCCCGAACACATAGAGTCCCGCCCGATGATTATCGGTCACCAGCGATGCATTCAGCGAAGTATTATTATCGAAAGACGAGCTGCCGCCGATAGAAGTAAGGGTATGTGCCAACTGCCCCGAATTGCGCAGTGGCTCCTTGGTGATGATATTAATGGTTCCGGCAATGGCGGACGAACCGAACAGGGCAGAACCTCCGCCTCGCATCACCTCTACGCGCTCGATCATATTGGCAGGAATCTGCTCCAACCCGTAAACACCGGAAAGGGCACTGAAGATGGGACGCGAATCGATAAGAATCTGTGTATACGGACCGTCCAGTCCGTTGATGCGCACCTGCTGGAAACCGCAATTCTGACAGTTCGTTTCGACCCGGACGCCGGGCTGGAAGTTAAGCCCCTGCGAAAGTGTAGGAGAGTTTGTATTCTCAAACATCTTCATATCTACCACATTGACCAATGTAGGTGCCAGGCGCCGTTTGGTCACGCTGCGATTGGCCGATACCACCACTCCGTCAAGCGCCACGGCATCTTCTTCCAACTCAAAATTTTCTTCAAGTGTCTTTCCTTTTCTGAGACTGACATTGCGACTGATGGTTTTATACCCCACCGAACTGGCTTCGAGCACAAAATTCCCTTCGGGAAGGTTTTTCAGGAAATAGTGTCCGGTGGCATCCGTCACCGTACCAATGGTAGTTCCTTTCAGGGCGATTGTTATATAAGAGAGGTGTTCACCTGTTTTTTTATCGAGTACATGACCGATAATATTGGCATCAGACGCTTTCAGTTCCAACTGTTCCGGTTGGTCGGCCATAGCAGGCAACAGGGCACAGCACAGGCCAACGAGGAAAAATATATATTTCTTCATTTTCATTTTTGGATAGTAGAATTACTAAATAAATTTTTCTAAATAATGCAGTGAGAGAGAGGTTTTATCTTCCGGCAGGAGGTGCCCGCAAAGATACCACGCCCACGACGGACGAACAGTATCCTGCCCTATCCGGACGCCACGAAAGGGTATAGAGCAGATAAGCAATAAACTGAAAAGAGAGAAAAAAGATACCGGCTCCGGTAGTCGCCACGTGGCTCAGCAAATGAATCAATTGAAATTCGACTGTGGTATGACTATGGGGAGAGTCTTTCTTAAACGGGTGCGAATGGACAATGGTCACCCCATTCACTACATGCGAGTGAGTAAAGAGTGTGATACCTGCCATGTACGATATAAATAGTACAGGCAGAAACCATCTCATTATTTTCAGGCACCCTTGTTTCATCCGTTTAGTTTTGTGGCAAAGATACAAAGTATTCCACAATGGAACAATCCCTATTTATGGGGATAATAAATACAGCCATTATCTTTCCCTCCAAAGCGCATCTTCGAGTGTTTCCTCTATAAGTATCAGGCAGAAAGCATGCAAGAACCAATCCGTTCCACCGTGGAGAAAGTTTTGTTCTGCCACGGAGTAGTTTTTGTTCCACCACGGTGGAATGAAAACTACTCCACGGTGGAACGGGATAATCTTTTGCTTTGACTTTATTGGCAGCCATCTTGCTGCTAATGAGCGGAATCAATACACCTTTCAAATACTTATAAAACCCTGCGAAACCTTACGATAGTCTTAAATTTATAAATAAATGTCTTTTTTGTGAAAAACAATCTAAAAAAGCGATGCGTTATTATGGCGTATAAATTAAAAAGTTATCAATGAGATTATTTTATTTGTCAGAGCATCGTTCCTGCTTCAATTATCAACTGAGGTATGAAAGCGGATTTTCACGGTACGAATTAACTGCACACGAAGAAGGCCGGATTGATAATGACGGTTGCTTCTGTGTACTGTTCGTGCTCAAAGGAGAGGTGCTGGTAGAACTGGGCAGGGAGCATACCATCTCCGTGCATGCCAACAGGATGCTGCTCATACCTCAGCGGGAAGAGAACCGCTTGACGGGCATCACCCCGGCAGAATGCCTCCTGCTGTTCTGGAACAAGGAAATAACGGTGTGCGACAAGATGTATTTCGATTCCATTTCTCATGAGAAACCTATTGCCACCAATGACCACACCCTGCCCATCCGTAAACCGCTGCTTCATGCCTTGAGGCAGGTGCTGTTCTATCTGGAAACGGGACTGCTGTGCAGGCACATGCATATTCTTAAACAGCAGGAAATCATTCTGATACTGCGCGGCTTTTATGCCAAAAACGAACTGGCTGGCTTTTTTGCCGGCGCTTCCGGAATGGGGAGCAAGTTCGAGGATCTCATCCTGAACAATTACCGGAAGGTAAAGACCGTCAAGGAGTTTGCCAGTCTGTGCTGCGTTTCGGAACGCTCCTTCAACCGGAAGTTCCAGCACTATTTCAACCAAAGCCCCTATCAGTGGATGCAGGAACGGAAAGCCGAACTTATCCACGAGAAAATCTGTAACCCGGATATCGCTTTCCGGGAAATAGCCAGGGAGTTCGGTTTCAGCTCTTCCGCGCACCTCACCTGCTACTGCAAGAAACAGTTCGGCACAACCCCGACCCACCTGCGCGAGGAGAGCCACATCAAAAAACAATCGTAACACTATGAAATATTTAATGGAGAAGAAGAACCACTGCATGCATAGTTTTGAACGGCTTGTCAGGAAGATGTCCATGCAGATAAAAGACCCCAGGGAGCAGGATATTTTCTGCTCGCTGCTGACAAGGAAAGACGGCATGCAGGAACTTGCGGAGAAATACGGCCTTTCGGCAAAAGAACTGGCCTCTATGTATGAGAGGTCGGTAGAAGAGATTATGGACGATTGGGATGCCATGGCGCAGGAACGGCAGGAGCTTCAGGCAATTAGGGTGAGATACAGGAACTGCCGGTCGCTTCTGTCCAAAAGGAACATCGACCGTACTCCGGTGAGGGTTGTCGTACCGTTCAAGGAGCGAGGCATCCCCGTTGAATACCTGAAAATGCTGTCGACGCCTCTGGCAGTGCTTGAGATAACTCCGAGAATCCTGCGCAGGCTCAGGGAGTATAACATCTATCTGTTGGAAGACCTTCTGCGCTTTGTCAAGAAGAACGGATTCAATGCGTTGGCAAAGCTGCACGGCATAGGCATGAAATCGTGCGAGGACTTGTATTCGGTATTGAAGCGGAAAGGCATCATGGAGAGTAAGGACAACTGCCATCTGTTTCAGTATATATGGGTATGAAACAGATGTTTACCGCTTGTTTATTCATTTTTCGGGCATTTTGTCCGAAAAGGGAAATTAATTGTCTTTTATCTGAAATGATGCGTTGTAAATGTGTATGTATTTTTGCAGACGAAATAAAAGGACTCCTTGCTGCCCGAAACTTACATCCGTTTGCCATTTGCATCTTATAAACAGTATATACAAACTATAAGCTAATTAAACAATTGAAATTCAGATGAGTAAATTTAAATTTGTACAATGGTACGGGATAGTTGTATGCCTGTTGATGGCCGCCTGTACCGATGTTGATATCACCATGCCCAAAGGACCTAAAGGTGATACCGGGCTTTCGGCCTATGAGTTTTGGAAAGAAAAAGTAGCGGACGGAACGGTAGACTGGCCGAAAGACCGGACGGAAGTTGCGGACTTTTTCAAGTATCTTAAAGGAAATGACGGGAAAGACGGAAAGAGTGCTTTTGACCAGTGGAAGGATATGATTGCCGACGGCAGTGTGGATAATCCGCACAACCCCGGCAGCAAATGGCCTGCCGGCAACAATACGGTGCAAGATTTCTGGTATTTCCTCACAGGCGCTACCGGCGAGAGCGGCCAGACACCGCATATCGGCGATAACGGCCATTGGTTTGTTGGAAATGAGGATACGGGCATTGCCGCGCAGGGAGAAGCAGGCAAGGACGGTGCGAACGGTAAAGATGCCGTGCCGCCTACCGTAACCATCGGTGCTAACGACCACTGGTTTGTCAATGGTGTGGACACCGGTAAGAAAGCCACGGGTACGAATGGAAAAGACGGCGTGTCGCCCACGATTACCATCGGTAATAACGGCAACTGGTTCGTAGACGGTACGGATACGGGTAAGAAAGCCGTCGGTGTCGACGGGAAATCTCCGGAAGTGGCCATTGGCGAGAACGGTAACTGGTATATCAATGGTACGGATACCGGAAAGCCGTCTTTCGGTAAAGCCGGTAAGGATGGTACAAACGGAACAAATGGTACAAACGGCACGAATGGTACGAACGGAAAGAGTGCCTATGAACTTTGGAAAGAATACATCGCATCCGGTGAAGTGGATAATCCTCATAAACCCGACCAGAAATGGCCGGCAGACCGGAACAAGCAGACGGACTTCTGGGATTTCCTGACGGGCAGGTCTTCGGTGATTGAAATACAAGTAGGAAAATATAATGTCATTCCTGATTATTGGAACTCCCAGCTACGGGAATATGTGATTCCTACGGACGGTTCGGTGCTCTTTACCGTGTATGACAAAACGGGAAAGAAAGTAGCCGCAGGCGTGCAGGTAAGCGGATTGCCCGGAGTAGGAGCAACGGAAACCTTCACAACCGATGACAACGGACAGTTCAAGGTGACATGGGATAAGTTGCCGGACAACCAACCTTTGTCGCACCGGACAGGTAGTGTAACCGTAACGGTTGGCGGAGTGCAGGAAACAAGTGCCAATAATACGCTGGTTCCGAATAGGGTAAATGTGAGGGCTACGGTGAGTACGGTATATTTGAGTTATAATTCGTCTGACATAAATGCAACCAGATATACATATGTATCCTTTAAATATGAGCGCCAGATAGACGGAGAGTGGAGCGATTATCCAAGTAATCTTAAGTCTTATATGATGAAAACTGCTAAAATTAAAGATATAAATCAACCTGTAAATGAGGGAAATTTGGATAAAAGCACGAGTTACATTTATAGTACTAACGACACATATATCTATATACGGCGTCCTTTGGTACTGACTCCTACGGAAAAAGCTAACGTGGCAAAGAATGATACGATTAATGGGTTGTTAAAATACGAGTGGGATGGGAACGAGTTTTATTCAGGCCTTTATTTCGGTGACGGTGCCGGTCCTTATAATGATTACGGACAGACCGTATATTTGCAGGATAAGATTCATATTCCGGAAATATATCCGGCTCCGGGTTTTAAGGAAGGAACTGTCTTTTTGGAAATCAAACAGGGAGTAACCACTTTATGGGGTGAAATCGATACAGACCAATTGCCTGATTTCTATAAAACGTATGCTTATCCGACAGGGCAAGATAAGTTTACGAAAGACCCGGATACCGATATCTGGAAATCTCCGGAAGGCAAGTTGCCTGCTTCAGATTTGGCAGAAGACCGTGCTGTATACATCCAAATGCGTACATTCATTAACGGAACGGGAGGTACTGTGCACACCGGTACTGTACCGCTTTCGAAAGGTGGCAAACGCTTTATACTGACAAGCGCTTATCCGGGTAATTGGATAGGTGTGGATATCCGACGCAGGCAAAAGGGAACCAATCAGATAACATATAACATGAGTTACGAATATCGCAGTAGATTTATTTACTATCTGCTGAAAGAAGGTGGGCAGTATTTCCTGGTTGACTTTGCGGACAGAACCAAGCGTATGCCTTTGGAGATAAAAGAGTGCCCGGCAGACTGGATGGATTGATTTACGTAGATAAATATATATGAATATGAAGAAAAAAACAATACTATATCTTGTCTCCCTCTTCTTCCTGTCAGTTCCTCTGACGGGAAGAGGCCAGGACAGGAAAGCATGGGAAATAGGTGCAGGCGGTTCGTTGATAAACTGGAGCCGCGTGTCTGTCACCGGTTTCCAGAGTACTCCGGATAATTATATGTACAACCTGAAGGCCAACCACCTGATGGGAGGAGCAAACCTGTATGTGGCACGGGAACTGAACCGGTGGTTTTATCTGGATTTGCAAGGTACGGTAGGCGTAGCGAAAAACAAGAACCGGATTGCGGGCAATGACCGGAAACACGACCTGCTGTATATGGGCGGTTTGGGCATGCAGTTCCGCTTTACCCCCTTGTTTGAGTCTCAATGGGTAGAACCCTACCTCAGAGTGGGGGTGAATTACCTGCATAAGAATTTCGCGTCTGCCTATGGCGGCAATTTTGTGGACGACCCCACGGGAGAGGCGCACTGGGAATCGTCCGATGTGTGGAATCCCGACGGGCGCTCATCGGATAAGAACTCTTTTGTTCCGCTTTCGTTCGGTGCAGGTGTAAATGCGTGGCTAAGCAATTCCTTCGGGCTTGGCCTGCAAGGTGAATATCTCCTGCCGGTGCAGAAGAATCTTCCTCACTTTGTGCAGGTGTCTGCCCGCGTCATCTGGCGCATTGGCGGAAAGAGCAAAAAGCAGGCTCCGGTAGTGAAGTATGTGGAGATAGAGAAACCTGTTGAAGTGGAAAAGATTGTTGAGCGGATTGTAGAGAAGCAGGCGGATACAGCCGGTTCTGTCGAAGCAATGGCGTGCGACCTGCTGGATAATATCTACTTCGAGTTTGACAAGGATGTGCTCACGGCTGCTTCGGAAAAAACGCTCGACAGGCTGGCCGGGCTTCTGAAAAGCTATCCCGACGCCCGCTTCCTGATTACCGGCTACACCGATGCAAGGGGAAGCAGCGCTTATAATACGGACCTTTCCAACCGCCGTGCCAAAAGAGTGTATGAGGCATTGCTCGAACGCGGCGTTCCGGCAGCTATGCTGAAATGGCACGGTATAGGCAAACGGGCAAGCATCATCCCGGTTGCGGCTGGCAACAGTGTACGCGAGGGCGACAGAAAAGTGCTGCTGGAAAGAATTACCAATATGAAGTACTGGGAAGCTCTGTAAACAGGCTTTCAACATCTATTTATTATAAATTTATGTACTAACTTAAAACAGAAAAATTGTATGAAGAAGATTTTAGCGAGTTTATTATTGTTGAGTGTTGCGGTTGGCTATGCTGACGGACAAACGGCGCTGACCGGAAACAAGTTTGCCGACAACTGGGCGATAGGTGTCAATGCGGGGGGAACGACTCCACTGATGCATCACTCGTTCTTTAAGAACATGCGTCCGGTAGTGGGCGTTCATGTCGATAAGTATCTGACACCTACCTTCGGCCTGAGCCTGGAGGCTATGGGTAGCTTTAACACTACGGGCAGCAAAACGGCTTTTGACGCGTCAAACGTCAGTCTGCTGGGGCTGGTCAACTTAGGTAATCTGTTTGCGGGGTATAACGGTGCTCCCCGTCTGTTTGAGGTTGAGGCTGTGGCAGGTATCGGCTGGCTGCATTATTACGTAAACTCCGGTATGGGCGAAGACCGTAACAGTATGTCCAGCAAACTGGGACTGAATTTCAACTTCAACCTGGGAGAAAGCAAGGCATGGACATTGGCTGTGAAACCGGCTTTGGTGTATGATATGAACGCTATGGGTACGGAAGCCGTGCGTTTCCATGCCAACCGTGCCGCCTGGGAAATCAGCGCCGGGCTGACTTATCATTTCGGATGCAGCAACGGCAGCCATCACTTTACCGAAGTAAGGCCTTACGACCAGGCGGAAGTCAACCAACTGAACGCCCAAATCAACCGTCTCCGTGCCGAGGCCGACAATACCGCCAAAGTATTGCAGGATGCCAACCGGAAAGTTTCCGACTTGGAAAGTGAACTGGCAGCTTGCCGGAACCGGAAACCGGAAGTGGTGAAGGATACTATCGACAACAGCAAGAAGCTGCTGGAGTCGGTGATTACGTTCCGTCAGGGCAGAATCGGCATCGATAATTCACAGTTGCCCAATGTGGAGCGCATCGCCACTTATCTGAGAAATCATAAGGAAGCGGGAGTCGTTATCAAAGGGTATGCCTCTCCCGAAGGCAGTGCGGAGGTGAACGAACGCATCGCCCGCCAGCGTGCCGAAGCCGTGCGCAATATGCTGGTCAATAGATATAGAATCGCCAAAGACCGGATTGTTGCCGAAGGTCAGGGAGTGGGTTATATGTTTGAAGAACCGGACTGGAACCGGGTGAGCATCTGTACCATAAATACCCGGCCGGATGCTGCGGAAGGAAAGTAGTGAACCAGTTATGTAGATTTTAGATATAAAAAGGGTTGTGTAAAGTAAAGAGACCGCATGCGGCAGCAAGCCGTTGCGGTCTCTTTTTTATTGTGTGCCGTTCTTGTCTTTTACTTCTTGAAAAGCTCTTTCAGGCTTACCGTCTTGTTGTTAATCAGCGGGTGCGCCCAGAAACCGATGAATGTGATGTAGCCTACAAACACGAGGATAATCAGCATTCCGGTACGCAGCGAAGTGGCATCGGCAAGCATGCTGATAATCATCGGGCCGCCTGCTCCGCCCACGATTGCCGAACACAGGATACCGGCAAACGAACCGTGGTGTTGCGATGCCGAATTCAGCGCCAGCGAGAACACGATGGAGTACATCATGGAAATGCTGAAACCGATGGCAGGGAAAGCAATGATGGATGCTTCCTTGCTTCCGAAGAGTGCGGTGAGCAGTAGGATGATGGTGAGTCCGCCCGATAGTTGGAGCAGCCGTTTGCTGTCAATGAGCTTCAACAGCACCATGCCTACGAGGCAGCCGGCAGTCATCAGTCCCCAGAAGTAACTTACGGCCTTTGCGCCTTCCACCTGTGGGTTCACTCCGTGATACTGCTCGAGGAACGTACTCATAAAGATGGAAGTTCCCTGTTCGGTACTTACATAACAGAAGATGCCGAGGAAGAACAGCCATACGTATTTCTGCCTGAACAGCGCCAGGTAGGAGTCTTTCGAACCGCCTTTCTCATCTTCTTTCAACTCGATTTTCGGGAAACGGGACAGCCCTACGGCAACCAGCATCACCAGCAACAGCAGCGTGAATACCCAGTAAAGCGATACCCAAGGCAGATCGGGCGGGGTGATACCTGCCAGCAGGTCGATGAAAAAGTTCCTGCCTTCCGTGTATATGTCCGGATTGAGTTCGTGAATGAGGTACGTATATACCAGCGGGCTCAAGAACGAAGCGATGCCGAATACGAATTGGGCCACTTCCGCCACGAAAGCATAGTTTTCTTCGCCGCCTACAACGCGTTGCAACGGGTTTAGCACCGTTTGCAGCATAGCCATGCCCAAGCCGATGATGAACGATGAGGCAAGCAGCATGGGGTAGGTGTGTAGGCAGGCAAACAGCGTAGTGCCGATGAACGGCATCAGGAAGCCCAGAAACAGCACCGGTTTCTCGCCGAAACGGTCGATCATCAGTCCGGCGGGAACCGACATGATGGCATAGGCGATGAAGAAAGAAGTCGGGATGAAGCCCGCCATCGCCAGGTCGCTCAGGTTAAAGTTATGGATAATGTCCGGAATGAGCGGTCCCAGGATATTGGTGATAAACGATATGGTGAACCAGAACGCCATAATCAGCGCCAGCATTCCAAAATTCTTTTTCATACTATTTCGTGTTTAGTGAGAAGACCAGTGACGCGGCGCCGATACTTCCTGCCTTGTTACCTAAAGATGCAGCCATGATTTGAGTGTTCACGGCACAGTCGGCTATGGCATAGCGGTGTGCCTGCTCGCTGACTTTCCGGATATAGAAGTCGCCGGCTTCGGACAGTCCGCCGCCTATTACGATGCGTTGCGGGCTGAAGATGTTGATGAATCCGGCGATGCCGTGTCCCAGGAAATCGCAATGCTCGTCCAGGCACTCCGTTGCCAGCTTGTCTCCTTCTTTGTAGAGGCGTACGATAAGCTCTCCGTTGATTTCTTCGCCCGGAAACGAGATGCCCGCTTCTGCGGCACGCTTACTGAAACGGCGCACCAGTGCGGAAGTGGAGGCGTAATGTTCCAGACAGCCCACAGAGCCGCATGCGCAGGGTTCGCCGTTGGCGATGAGGGGCACATGGCCTAGTTCGGTGCCGCGGTTGGCAAAGCCGTTGAACAGCTTGCCGCCGATGACCACCGCGCCGCCGATGCCGGTTCCTACGGTCAGGAACACCACATTCTGTGCGCCTTGTCCGGCTCCGTACATCGTTTCTCCCAGTCCCATCAGGTTGGCATCGTTGCCCATCTGCACGGGCAGCCCCGTTTCCGCTTCGATGCGGTCGGCAAGATTCAGATTCTCCCAGCCTTTGATATTCTCGGCTCCGCCCAGCACAATGCGGTTGGTTTCGTCCACAATGCCGGGAGTGCCTATACCTATTCCTTCCACCGCCACTCCGAGTTGCAGGGCCGAAGCCATTGCCTCTTTGCAGGCGGTTACCAACTGGCCGATTACCGCTTCCGCAGATACATCGGCTTTCGACGGCAGCTTCCCTTGAAAGTGAAATACGCCTTCATTGTCGATAAGGGCGTATTTCACGGAAGTACCGCCAAGGTCAATTCCTATAGCGTATTTTTTCATGATTGTCAAACTCTTTCAGCCCATATAGGAGAACTCCATGCCCATTGTCCGTCGCGCTGGCGCACGCGTACATAATAATAATCGGTGTCGCGCTGAGGCTCTTTGTCTTCCATGTAGTGCTCTACGGTGAAGCAGCTTTCGGGCATGGCGCGGTTAAAGAGAATGGCTTCGCTCAACCAGCCTATCATGAAGTGCGAACGTGAACCTTCGAGCAGTTCGCCCAGTGTGTGTTCGAACTTCTTGCCGTTGAAGTCTGCGGTGAGCACGCCGTCTTTCGGCATCTCCAGGTCGAGGATTACCGCCTGCATGGCTGCGGTGGTGGTATTCGGGTTCTTGCTGCTGTACAAGTCCAGTTCCGTTTCCTTCTCACCTACGGAGAGGATGCGGTTGACATGTGTCTTGAATTCGGTTTCGCCCTCCTGAGGAGAGGTGAAGGCAGCGCCGCGGAAGCAGGGGGTAACGCTTACGATACGGCCCTTGTTGACAGACAGCTTGCCTTGCCAGTGTACATAGCGCTCTTCGCGGTTCCAGCCGAAATCCACTTTTACTTTGCAGCGGACGGTATCGCCTTCCGGTGCAACCGGAGTCAACGGGCCGTTCATGCGTGCCAGTATCTGGCCGTTCTTGACAACGTCTACATAATCGATGCAGCTTTCGCCGGTTACGTTCAGGTAGATGCGGCGGCTGTTGCTACGGACTACATCGCCCATGAAAGCGTCGTTGAGGCGGAAGTCGATGATGATTTTATCACCGGTGGCGGCACATACGTGGCGGGTGCGGAGAGCTTCCCAAATAGCGTCGCGAGTCAATGACGGAGCCATGACACCGATACGACCGTCG
>OCHN01001776.1_pt1 | contig 15976 bp, 6 predicted proteins | sample 1538911 | NCBI WGS metagenome assembly OCHN01 (sample SAMN04571736, study PRJEB22368) | human gut metagenome | biome: human gut; material: stool | host: Homo sapiens | place: Luxembourg | collected 2013-01-11 | reverse complement strand
CCCTCGTTTTGCAGTTCCACGCGGCGGCGCAGCGATCCCACGTAATGACCTAAGTGTAGGCGTCCCGTCGGACGGTCGCCAGTGAGTATAATCTTTCCCATTTTGTTGTATATTTTGTTGTTTTTATTGTTTATGCCGTATTTCGTTCCTTTGGAACATGGATTTTGCCATGCGGATTCTGTGGCGTTTCCCGTTTCGGTCTGCGTTTCAATCTCATGGCAATTCTCCGCTTTGTGCATTGTCTTGGTAGCGCAACAAGGCGAAACACTACAATGCCGATTTCATCGGTGTTAACCCTTTGATATTGTAAAATTACGTCATATTTTCCAAACTTCCAAACTTTTGTCCTTAAAACAAGGATTTACAGCTTTTTGTATACTGCTCTTTAGTGGTCTTGTTCCTGTGTTTCCTGACTTGAAATTGATGACACTATCCTTGACGGAGAGACCGGGAGCAATGATGGTGACTATAGAATTGTTATTTCACTAAAAAATCGTCAAAGCTGTCAGATTGTCTGGTTTTTTGATGTAGTGCTTTGATATACAGGCAGTTAGCTGTCGGGCAACTGTCAGGCAATTGTCTGGATGGTTTGCTGATGAGAGGAAGTATCAGATGGCAGGAATTCAGATAGCAGGAATTGCATGTGTTGGCAGAATCCAGAAAACAGAAGTATGGATATTACAACATTAACTTATTGGGCAGCCGTCTGGCGTCTTTTCTGCCCAAGTGGGGCAAGCAGCGTGCCCAAGTGGGGCAAGCACGTTACCCAACATGGGCAAGCATGTTGCCCCAGTTGGGCAGATTTTGTACTCTCTGACAGGATCATAAACTGCTGTCCATCAACCATAGGCTGGGGATACAACGACATCACGGAATGACAAATGGGTTTAGGGTGTTTTGTCTGTGACACATACGCTCTTGGTTACAACCTAACATTCCCAAAGGGGAGTAACAGATTACTCTGCCTCTGACTTCAGCCCCCTCTCGTTCTCCCCCGAAGGGGAGATGCAGGTTACTCCGTTTCTGTCATAGACTGGAGATGCAGTTTACTCCGTCTCTGTCATAGACTGGTGATGCAGTTTATTCCGTTTCTGCCATAGACTGTTGGTGCAGTTCACTCCGTTTCAGCCATAGACTGGTGGTGCAGGTTATTCCGTTTCTGTCATAGACTGGTGATGCAGTTTACTCCGAATACTGATGACCATTGGTAGTCAAGTTGCAAAATTATGGATAACCCACTGGTAATCAGATAGCTAAGAGTAGCCAGTCCCTCCCCTACGGGGGAGGATAGGTGGGGGCTGATGGCAATATGCAGAGTAACTTGTTCCTTCCCATTAGGAAGGTCAGGATGGTTCTAATGACCGATTTGGGTTAAAAAACATAAAGATGTATGATATTTCGATGATACATCAATGATACTTTTCTGTAAAGAGTTCGGAAAAGTATCATTGGCGTTACTCGTTGGCTTGCAGGATTTTAGCCGTTCTGCGAGACCGTAAAATGATACTATGATACTTTTTCCCGTAAAAAGCATTCTTATGTGTATATTTTGTGCTTGATTATCGTTACCCCCCCCCAATCGGTCATTAGGCCGTTTAATATATAATTCAAATAACTGCTTGCAGTCTTTTGCTTTTCATAAGGCGTCTTTCGTCTGTTTTTAATTCGCAATAGCCCGCTATTACTCATTAAAAGCAAAACAAAATCCAAGCAAGCCCTAACGACCGATTTGGGTTAAAAGACAATCATATTTCCACCTTCTAAAAGCAAGCCCTAATAGTTGATTGTAATCTAAAAATCGGCGGTTTCATCGAAAAAAACTTTTATTTTTCGGCAGCTCTTCAATCAAGTGATTTTAGTTTGTGTGTTACGAATCCTTACTTGATAAGAGGTCCTGACTGATCGGAGCTGTGACATTTGTCAATACAAGTTCTGACTCTTTCGTCTGGCTGCCATCCACTTCTTGTATGATATTCTTCTGGCTTCTTATTTTGAGCAGGGTAATGATTTATCTACTTACTTTTTTCTTTCTTTTTGTCCGTTTTCTATGTTATTGTCAATTTTTTCCCAATTCCGAATGTATACAGTCAATTCGTAAGTGACACTTTGTTATTTCTTTGTGATAAAATATCCAATATTTGTTCAATCCCCTTTCTTTCAATATGTAGCTTTGGTTTTGCTATCCCCGTATATCATTTAAGCAGAACAGGGTGTTTTCTTACATTCTGTAGCAAAACGGCTATTTTGCATTTACATTGCCCCATATATAATGTAATTGAGACATTGTGTACTAAAAAAGCGTATATTTTTGCGATATTTTCAAAAAACACAAAAAAAAGTGATATATTGTTTTGTGAAAATAAAATAAAGCAATATATTTGCAAGCGTAATAACAAAACAAGGAACATAGTAATAATTTAATTAAAGGAAACATACGATACTACTGACGAAAGCATATAAAAAGGACAAGAAATCGTGAAATCAACTTTTGTGGGAGCGTCAACGAAAATGACAGATTCTCCCGTTAGAGACAACTATTAACCGGCACCACAAGCCGTTACATTATTCATCAATCTCTATAGTCATAACGACTACAAATGATAGGTTCATAGTTTTTTAAGGTCGAAAGTCAATTGCTAACCCAATCCAGACATTTCATCCAAAGTCTTTCAAAAATGCATCTTGACGTAGAAAAGCCGGTCAAATGAGGATTTCTGGTCATTTCCATTCAATTCCTCCAAGACGCGAAACTGCGAGTAGGTCATGATAGTCAGTATAAATGAGAAAGAACAGACATAATATATAATATTTCCAAGTACATTTTTAGCAGAAATGAATAAATTATATTGAAGGTAATGATTAAATAACATGTAGTATTTGTTCGGGCGCGAACAAGAAAACCGTAGGCAAGGCATTTTGTGTCCAGTCTGCGGTTTTTTAATTTTTATATGCTTGTTATGATTGTCATTGTTACAATTTCTCTCTGACTGATTTTAATCCGTAACTTTTATGGCAATGATTTGCTCTAACCTTGCGTTTTGCATCTTTTGTGTTGCAAATGAATGCGACAAATTGTATTTTAATAGATTGTCTGCCGTATTTTCGCATAAAATTTTGCAAAAAGTGAGTTTTTTTATTACTTTTGCCGATGAAACGACACGATGATACAAGAAGTCAGTTGTCGGCAGAAAGGAACAACCGATGTGATGATTGATTCACAAATATTATTCCCACTATATATATAAATATGTGTTTAGGGAGATAGGAACGAAATAGATATAACAATAATAATCCCAAAAAGCAAAGCCAATGAAAAAGTTTAAATCTTTAATGCTGTTAGCGGCAATGTTTGCTACTTCTGTAAGCGTCAGCGCACAGAAAGTATTGCTCGACGAGGGTTTTGAGACCGACTATGTGAGAGCTTCGGAAGAAGACACTCCATTCTCGCGTCCAGTAGCCAGCGGCCAAGGGTGGACAACGGTGGACACCTACGCCGGCGAGACCCCCCAGTATAAATGGACCAACTATTATTATGAGAAAGGTACGATATCCGGTAAACACGTGGCATATTGCGACGGACAGATGTTTTCGGGTGCCGACGGTGCCGGCCCGAGAGAGGAAATCCTGCTCACACCTGAGCTCGACCTTGACGACACCTATCAGCTGAGCTTCGACTGGCAGACCTCGCAGGTGGCATTCAGTGCCAAGACCCTGTACGACCTGCAGGTGCGCATCGTGAAAAACGGTGACCTCGCTAATGCCGAGACGATATTCTCCATTCAGAATCCAGAAGACCTGAAAGAGAGCGGAGTGACCAACTTCGTGGGCTGGCAGACACAGTCAAGCAAGCTCGACCTCAGCGAATGGAAGGGCCAGAAGGTGAAGATCGCCTTTGTGTACAAGATGCTCACCACCAATTCAAACTCCATGGCGTTGGACAACGTGCTTGTGAAGCAGTTCACTCCAGCCACTACACCGGTGGGCAAGCTCAACCTTACGAGCTATGACTACGGCAAGATGTATCTCGGAGAGAAATTCTATACCAAGCAGTTCACCCTCACCAATGTGGGCAAGAAGGGCCTGCAGATAACAGGCGTCGACATGCCGGACTGCGTTAAGATGACACTCGACCCAACTACTGTGAACCTCGACAAGAACGAGGCAGTCAGCTTCCAGCTGTCGTATACCGCTTCGCTCGCCAGCCCATCGTCGGCCGACGTGGTGCTCCATACCAATGGCGGCGACCTCACCATCACCCTGAAGGCAACCAAGGAAATGCTGCCCGACGGCATGACAGAGGAAACCTTCGAGGCATATTTCCCACCGGCAGGATGGAAGAACTCAGGATGGTCAGCAACATCTACAGCCCTTGAGGGCGACCGCTCGGCAGTGGCAAGCGTAGACATGCAGGACAATTACATCACTACGCCACGCCTCGACCTCACCAATGGCGGCAAGGTGATATTCGAATACTACAACGACTTCACCAGCGAAGACGGTACAACATACCAGAGTAACGACATCAAGGTGGAGCTCTCTACCGACGGTGGAAAGACATGGACCCAGAAATGGATATTCCCATACCAAGATGTCAGCAAGAGCAATGTGAAGGTGACACAGACCGTTGACCTCGGCACAGGAACAGACAACTCATACGTGCGCTGGGTGAACACCGGCGTGACATCAAACGACGGCGACGTGCCGGAGTGCAGCAACTTCTATCTTGACCGTATCCTCCTTCCTGCACTCTACGGACAGGACGGCGTGCCCGACACCTGCAAGGTGGTGACACCTAAGGACAAGGCAACAGACATCTATCCTAAGGACATCAAGCTCGAATGGACACCTGCATTGTTCGCTGAGGGCTACAACCTCTATGTGGGAACAGCAGAAGGCGTATACAACGTGATCGACGGACAGAACGTGGGCAACGTGCTTACCTATACACTCCCAACAGCCGACTATGAGACTACATACTACTGGAAGGTAGTGGCATACAACGCTGCAGGCCAGGCAACGAAATCTCCGGAATGGCGCTTCACCACACAGAAAGACGCTTCGGTTGCCGACTATCCATATACCGAGGACTTCGGCGAAGGCAAACTGCCGGCAGGTTGGACAACAGAAGGCGAGTCGCAGTATAACCGCGAATGGAGCGTCAATACAGCAGCAGGCAATCCAATGCCATGCCTCTATGCTACATGGCTCAATAACGGCGAGCATATCTCAGTGTCTACACAGGAGTTCAAGCTCCCTGCCAACAAGACCATGGCAATATCATTCGACTGGGGCGACCGTCATCCTACAGACCTCGTGGCAGATGCGAGCGGCATTGAAAAGAAAGTAAACATAGAGCCAAACAACGGCGTTGAGAAGCTGACCTTCGAAATCTATGCCGACGGTGAATGGAAAGAACTCTCTTACATGTCAACAGACTGGGAGAAGGAGAAAATCTACTGGATCAGAGAGTCGTTCGACCTCGCAGAATACGCAGGCAAGACAGTGAAGTTCCGCTGGACACACTACAGCTACAGCGGCAAGGATACAGGCGGAGCTCTCGACAACGTGGTATTGGAAGAGAAAGAAGGCGACAAGGCAATCTTCAACAAGAACGGATGGAACGCAGGCAAGGTGAACTACAACATGGCGGCCAATTCCGGCGACATCTTCACACTCATCAACAAGGGCGCCAATACGCTGAAGGTCAAGAGCGCAACGTTCGCAACCGGCAACTTCGAGACATCCATCAAGGCAGGCGACGAGATAGCAGCCGGCGAGGGACAGAAGTTCAACGTGCAGTTCAATGCCAAGGATGCCGTTTCTACAGTAAGCGACAACCTCACCGTGACATTCGAGAGCGGCTACACCCTTTCGCTCCCTGTTGAGGGAACAGCGTTGGCAAGCAACGTATACTACTATTCATTCGAGGACAACGACCTCGACCACAACTGGAAGAAAGACTTCACAATGATTGACGTGGACAGAGCTGCAACATCACGCTTCACATACTACGGCACAGAATGTCCGGAGAGCGGTGGCGTCTTCGCTTTCACCATCGTCTACGAGCGTCCTAACCACAACGGCATCGCTCCAATATCAGGCGACGCAGTGCTCATGGCAGGAACACCGGAGTCGGAGAACATCAAGGGCGACAACTGGATAATCAGTCAGAAGCTCAAGGCAGGAGAAGGCGCACAGTTCGACTTCTGGGCACGCAATCTGGAGAGTCTGCAGAGCGTGTTGCCATCAGCAAAGCATAAGGTGGCAGTGCTCGTCAGCGAGACAGGCAACAGCAGCACCGACCAGTTCACAGAGGTATTGCCGCTTGAGGAACTACCGTTCCTCGACCGTGAGAACTGGAAACATTACGTCATCGACCTCTCTGCATACGCAGGCAAAGACATCTATGTGGCAGTGCGCGACTACAACGAGACATTCGCTCTCGAGGCATTCTACGATGACTTCACGTTCACCGACTTCGTGCCGGCAGAAGGCAGCAACATCCAGGGCATCAGTGCTGAAGACGCACAGAACGCTGCAGTCACAGTATACTCTCTGAACGGATCGCAGCTCGCCAAGGGAACCGGAATGCAGACACTCGACCAGCTCGAGAACGGCATCTATGTCGTAAGGATGCAGACCGCCGACGGTGTGAAGACCATGAAGGTAACTGTTAAATAAAAATCTTTGAAAATTAGTATTGGTAATGGGTAACAGTCCCGCCCCATCAGGCGGGACACCCCGTTACCTTTTTTTATTTTCCCGCATTTTTTTGCCGCAACCGCAGTTCGCTATGGTATAGGCAGATAAATCAGGAAACAATATAAACGAAAAACAACGCGATATGAGAAAAGATATCCTTATCCTTACGTTTCTCTTCGTCCTCTTCGGCAGTATCCTCCCGGCATCCGCACAGAAGAAGGACAAGACGCTGAACATCACCGTTGTCGCCACTACAGGCGAGAATCTCAGCGGACAGCCGGTCAGCGTGAAGCAGACCGACTACGACGTGGCATATTCAAACGTCACCCTCAATGCCGAGGGCAAGGCCACACTGAAGGCATACGCCGGAAACCACACCGTTGCCGTGACACGCGACGGATATGAACCGGCAACGACATCATTCAACATCGCCGACGGTGAAACCGAGAAAAACGTGTCGCTCACATTGGTGGAGAAGACACGCAAGCCGTTCGCCTTCAACGCCAAGCTCAATGTAGACCCGTTCACAGGCAAGAACAGCGTGGCGCTGACATGGAACACCGAAGCACCGGCATTCTTCGATGATTTCGAGAGCTATGATCCATTCACCATTACCTTCGGCGACTGGACCGGTATCGACGGCGACCATCTCATGGCGGCACCGCTCACCGGCGACTATCCCAACCGAGGCGTGATGCAGTATGCACAGATCATCAATCCCCTCACCGTAGACCCTATATGGTGGTATTCCTACCCGGTGCTCCGTCCTTATGACGGCAAACAGTATGTAGGTTTCGTGCGCACGGCAAGCGGTGAAGCCAACGACGACTGGCTCATATCGCCCGAAATCACCGTGGGCACCGACAATATCCTCAGTTTCTATGCCAAGGCAGCCGATAAGTATAACGAGGAATTCTTTGTATATATCACCACCCAGACCGACAGTCCGGTGCAGTCAGATTTCACCCTCCTCACCAAAGGCAATGCCGAGAGCGTGGACTACAAGTCATGGCACGAGATGCAGTACGACCTCTCGCAGTATGCCGGCAAGAAAGTGAAGATAGCCATACGCTATGTAGGTGAGGCAAACTCCACTACGGGAGCCTTCATGCTGATGGTAGACAATTTCTATGTGGGCCAGCCGGATTATACAGCCCAGCCAGCGGCGGCAAAGCAGCTTGCAGCCAAGGCACACAGAGTGGCTTCCGATATGGCGGCATTCTCGCCAGCCAACCCCAACGAGCGTTTCGAAGTATATATGGATGATGCGCTGATTGCCACCACTGACGGATATACATATAATATAGATGATGTGGCAGCCGGTACCCACACCTTCGGAGTGAAGGCGAAATATCTCATGACAGAGAGTGAGATGGTGACCACGACGATAGACGTGAACCACGACGGATATGCGGCAGCAGACTTCACCGTATCTTCAAACAGCAAGCTCACTGCCGACGGACAGAAGCTGAACATGCTCTCAACAGCCAGCGGCGAGACATATACCGCTGTCGTTGAAGGTGGCAAGGCATCGTTCAAGGCACTCTCAAAGGGACAGTATCTTATGAATATCGGAGGCGGCGCCTTCAAGGAGCAGTCGGTAAACATCGACCTGACCGCCGATGCACAGTATGACCTGACGCTCGAAGACAATGTTATCACGCCATACAACATCACCGCCGACCTCACCGCTGCCGATGACGGTACGCAGACGGCACTGCTGAAATGGAACCAGGACCTCGGCTTCACCGACAGTTTTGAGGATTATGCCGACTTCGCTACAGGAGAGTTCGGAGGATGGAAGACTATAGACAACGACAAGATGCCGGTTTATCCGATCAGTCTTGCCGGCTATATCATCAGCTTCCCGGGTTCAGGCACTCAGTCCAGTCCTACGGCAATACCTCCTATGGTGTTCAATCCAGCCAAGACCGAACCGGCGATGGTACCTACAGACAAGGCTATGTATGCACCTACCGGCAACAAGTATGTCATCTTCTTCTCTCCACAGTCAAGTCAGGCAGACAAATGGCTCATCTCGCCGGAGCTGACAATCTACGACGGTTATGAACTGCAGGTTACGGCTAAGAGCTATGCCGATACCTATCCGGAGACACTGGAGTTTGCCGTTTCAGAGGGCAGCGACGACCCTACAGATTTCGTGAAGATCAGCACTGCAGCCAAGATGCCGTCCGACCAGTGGTCGGTATTCACCACTCCGCTCACAGACTATGTAGGCAAGAAAGTGCGCATCGGCATACACTATATCTCATACGACACCTTCTTTGCCCAGCTCGACGACTTCAAGGTAGGTCCGGCAGCAGGCAGCGCCTCGTCGGTAGATTATGGCAACGTGGTCAACTACAACGTATATCTCGACTCAGAGAAGGTGGGCGAGCCGACCACACCGGAGTTCACGCTCCGCGGAATCACGGCAGGCACACACACCGTCGCCATAGAAGCAGTGTATCAGGGTGCGGTGTCGGAAAAGGGTTATTACAACATAGAAGTCAGCTCCATCGGCACCATCACCTCCGTTGAGGCAATACCTGCCGATGCCGAAGTGTATAGCCTCTCAGGCCAGCGCATCGCCACATCTATATCATCACTGCCTAAGGGCGTGTATGTGGTGAAGAGCGGAGAGAAGGTCATGAAGGTGCGCTTCTGACAATTGTTTCACATTATATTTGTAAAGTCATGAAAAGAATAGCGATATTATCAGCGATGCTGCTGCAGATGTCACTTTGCGGAGCACAGGAAATAACTTTGGGTTCCATGCGAACCCTGCGGAACATCAGCATACCCACAGTAAGAGAGCTGCCAGCCGACGGTGACGGCCAACGTCCGCAGCGTGTCCTGTCGGCTACGGAGCGTACTCTCGGCTACGTCAAAGGCGACAGCATCACCACAAGAGGCGTGTATGTGGGCAAGGCAGGCACGTTCAAGGTGGGTGCCATAATAACCCCTGCCACTCTGTCTGATTATGCCGGCTGCAAGATAGTCGGAATGCGTTTCGCCCTCAGCCAGTCGATAGGCAAGTCATCGGCATTCCTATATAATATAGTAGACAGCAAGGCGTCGGAGCTCGTCAGCAGTACCGTTCGCCGTACTGCAGAAGGATGGAACGAGGTGCGTTTCAACACAGCCCAGGAGTATACCATCACCGGCAGCGAGCAGCTGCTCTTCGGCTTTGCCTACAACGAGACGGAGGATATGGTGGCAGACAAAGCGGGAGCCCTCTGTTTCGACGTCTCGTCGGCAGTCAACGATAACGCTTCTCTGATAGAGAAAGAAGGGGCTTTCTATAACATCGACGGACTCGGCAACCTGTGTGTGCAGCTCATATTGGATGTCAGCAATCTGCCGGCAAAGGCAGTGCAGCTGCAGAATCTGCTGACCGGCAACAAGTATCACAAGCCGGGTGAACAGATTGACGGTTTTGTGATGTTCAGCAACACGGGTCTTGAGGCAATCAATTCCGTGCGCATCGGCTATAGCATCGACAATGAAGAGCCGCAGTATATCGACCATACAGAGGCAGTAGCCTCCGGTGCTACGGGCAGTGTGGGACAGGTGTTCGCCCTTCCGCAAAACCTCTCGTCGGGCGACCATAAGATAAAGTTCTTCGTAGATAAGATTGACGGTGAGACTCCGGCAGAAGATGCAGCATCGATGATATACAACGACATTGTTGTCTACACCCAGTCGCTGCCGCGTCAGAAGCATTATGTGGAGCAGTATAACAGTCAGCAGAGCTATCAGTCAGCCCTCGTCAATGAGAGCATGAGCGGCGAGAACTCCAAAGACAACATCTGTCTCGTTAATATCTACCGTGAGAACGAGCCGTTGAATGATCCGTCCTCAGACTATCTCTTCGGCCTATATGCCTACACCTATCCGTGCTTCACTATAGACCGCTTCTATTTCATGTCAGAGCCATACGTCGCCTTCGACGTGAACGACTACGTCATGATAATGCCCGACATCGCGGCACAGTCGGTGGAGATGCTCGCTGCCGAGGCCGACAAGAATCCTTCGTTTGCAAGCATCGACCTGAAGCCGACATTCTATGATGCCAGCCGCAAGCTCACTGTCACAGTGTCGGGAAACGTGGTAGACGAATATCCTTCAGTGCTTGGCAACCTCGGCATAACGCTGATGCTCACCGAAGACAATGTGAAGTCCACTCAGCAGGTGCTGAACGGCAACACAGTGGTGACAGACAACAACTATATCCACAATCAAGTGTTCCGTACGTATCTCACCTCTTCTGTAGGCGACAAGGTGAACATCGTAGACGGCAAGTATGAAACCACCTATAACTTCACGTTGCCAGAGAATTGGAAAGCTGACGATATGCGCGTGGTGGCACTTGCCACAAGGTATTTCGATACCGTGGACGACAGTAATTTCCTTGAAGCCGACGTTACCAATGCCATGAGCACCACGCTTAACGGTAAGGTGAATGCCATTGAGAGCGTTGAGGCGTCAGCCGCGGACAATGCTTCCGACGGTGTCTATACCATTGATGGCATGAAAGTAGGGGACGGTAAACTCCCGAGCGGAATATTTGTCGTAAGAAAAGATGGCAAAACTCATAAAGTTGTGATAAAATAACGTCAATATTTTATATTTGTCTGACTTTGTGTTGCGTTTATGGTTTAAAAACTGTAAATTTGCAACTGGGAACGTATAAACTACAACTAATTAATATATTTCGCTTATGAAACACTTGAATTATTTATTGTCGTTTCTCATGGCATTGCTGTGGGGGACCGGTGTGGCGAATGCTGACGTAGTGCAAAACTACACGATGGATTTCAACACGTCTATTGATGTGACCGACCATGAGTTCAAGGCGGCTTCAGGTTGGGGCCATATTGCCGAGAGCTATTACGACGATGAGGAATGGGAAACCTATTGGGTTACATACACCTATTCTGCTACTGCGGGCGTTGGCGGTACCGGTGCTCTGAAAGTAGGAGACCAGACTATCGGTTCATGGTCAAACTCGCAGGCCGTGAATGACTTGCTTGTTACTCCTGCCGTGACAGGAACTTCGAGCATCTATGTGAAAAAAGCCTATAGCAGTGGCAGCATCTCCTTCTACAAGGTGACCAAGGATGCCACTACAGGCAAATTCGTGCAAGGCGACAAGATGAGCGTCACCATCCCAACGCTCTCCACTTCGGAGTATGTCAAGGTAGACATCCCTGCCGTTGAGGGCCAGTATATCGGAATACGCGCTTCTGAAGTATATATCGACGACTTTGCCGCCGAGCAGGTGGACAAGGAGTTGGCCCGCTCGCTGAAGATCACCAGTGTGACGAAGGCTTCGAACACAGGCTATAGTGTCGATTGCGACCCTACCGGACATTTCACCATCGAGCTTAAGGCTACCGTCACCAACAACGGTGATGTGACGCTGAACCCTGGTGACGAGAACTACAGCCTCTCTGTTGTAGCAGTGAAAAACAACGGCATTCTCGGAACGAAAGATATCGACCAGACACTTGCTCCTGGCGAGTCAGCAGAGTTCACCGTTGCCGGTACTGCCGATTATGCCACATACAGCGGCTATCTCGGATATACCGTGAAGGAAAACGTGTCAAATACTGTAAGTACAAACAAACAGTGGTATGAGCCTGTGCCATACGCTCCCGTCATGGAGCTGCGCACAAGCGACGGCGACAAGGTGGCGACGACAGACAACTTTGCCTACGGCATGGTGCAGGCTGCCACCTCTAAGATGTTCACAATCAAGAGCACCGGAGCAGCACCGCTCGTAGTCACGGGAGTGACTGTTCCAGACGGATTCACTACCGACCTGCAGTTGCCTCTCACTATCGAGCCTCACGAAATGTCGACCTTCAACCTCACTCTCACCGCAGCCACTACAGGAGTGTTCAGCGGCAACGTGACACTGTCGGCTACCGGACTCGACGATTTCTCTTTCGGAGTATCAGGAACAGTGCTCGACCCGTCGAAGTTCTTTGTAGACTTCGAGAACCAGGAACTCCCTGCCGGTTCATACGCCGAGGGTTCATGGAAGATAGCACAGCGCGACTATTCTTCTGAAGACAACGTATACTTACTGAGCAACGGCACTCAGAACTCTGAGGATAAGTTCGTCACTCCTCTGCTCCGTGTGGCAGAGGGAGAGAAGATGACCGTTGACGTGGCACGTACATACTTCAACACCTCCGGCGACGGCGTTTATCTGAAGGTTTATTACTCTACAGACCGCCGCAACTGGACTCTCGCCAAGAATATCAGCAGTACGGAGATGAGCGGAACACGTGCCGTGTCTTACACATATACATTCGGTGAGCTCTCAACCTTCGTAATCGACAATATCCCTGCCGGTGACTACTATATCGGTTTCGCTGCCGGCTATAGCTGTATCGACAACATCTACGGATTCCAGAAACTTGACGTTGCCCACGACCTTGTGGTGAAGGAGCAGAAGATTCCTGCCAAGGGAATGGTGAACAACACTTATACAGCCAGCATTACATTGGATAATCTCAACGCTCTGGCAGAGGCTGCCGACTCTTATGAGGTTGCCCTCTATGTCAACGGCGAGAAGGTCAGCGAGGCTGTTGAGAAACCTGAGATTGCCGTAGCAGGCACAGCTACTTTCGAACTCTCCATGACTCCTCATGAGGTGGGCACATTCCCTGTATACATTGAGTTCAAGAGCCTTGCCGACGGATTCACCTTGAAGTCCGACGCAGTCGACGTTACTGTCAGCGAGGAAACGGCAAGCAAGGACATCGTGGTGGGTGAAGCTTTGAAGCAGGATTACAACGTACCGTTCTATTTCTTCAATGCCGACAACGTGCTTGGTGCCGACACCGACATCCTCTACCCGGCAGACATGCTGAAGAACTTCGGTCTCTCTGCAGGACAGAAGATCTGTTCTGTCACATACACCGGAACACCGCTGACTAACAAGGATTACAAGACCCTCAACGCTTATGCTTGTGTGGGAGCAGTTGATGAGGCTACATACACACCGAGCGAGAAGGAAGACGGAATGCAGAAGACGGAATTCTTCAAGGATGCCGCTTTCTCATTCAAGACCGACGAACCGTTCATCACAAAGATAGAACTTGAAGAGCCTATCGTCTGGGACGGTGTGCAGGCAATCCGCGTGCGTACCCATGCTCAGAGCAACACCTACGTAAAGGTGAACTACGACTTGGATACAAACTATAAGACAGCTTACTACAAGAAGACTTCATCATCTTCGTTCTCCAACTGCGAGACCCCAGTTGCAGTGTTCGGCGTGACAGCCGATCCTGTTACGGTATCCGGTAAGGTGACATGCGGAGAGGAACCTGTTGCCAATGCCACTGTGAAGCTCACCAGCGGTGAGGTCTATTACACCGCGGTTACCGCCAAGGACGGTACATATACAATGAGCATATTCCAGAGCGACAAGCAGTATGTGGTTACTGCCACTGCCGAGGGCTTCGACGCTTATGCTGAGACAGAACCGGTTGACGTGTCTGCCGGATTGACAAAGAACATCAATCTCGTGAAGACTTATGTAGCCGTGTCTGGTCTCGTGACCTATCGCAAAGCGCCTCTCGCCGGAGCCAAGGTCACTCTGACCGATGATGCAGAGGAGAGTCTTGAGGCAGTAACTGCCGAGGACGGAACATTCAAGTTTGGCGCCGTGCGCCACTCAAAGAGCTACACTCTCAAAGCAACATGCGAGAAGTTCAATGACTATGCCGCAGCAGATCCGCTGGTGGTTGAGAACGACGACGTGAACGTGGCAGAGATTGCCATGGACAAGCCAGACGCCAATGTCACCGGTGTGGTGAAGTGTGGTGATGAGATTGTTGCCGGTGCAAAGGTGAAGGTGATTTCAAAGAACACCTACGGAATGGAGACAGAGCTGACTACCGATGCTGATGGCAAGTTCACTGTCGCTCTTCCACAGGACGTAAAATACATGTTCGCTTTCGAGGCTGAAGGTTACGAGCCATACGCTCTGACAGACTCTGTAGAGATTACAGGCGACTACGACTTCGGTACCGTAGAACTCAAGGCTCTCACCGTAGACATCGTGATGCCAGAGGGCGGATACCTCGCTTATAGCTCCGACAAGGCACTCGACTTCTCCGTTTGCGACGGACTGAAGGCTTATGTCGTTACTGAAGTGAAGATGAAGAACGACGCTGCATACGTGGTGATGGCAGAGGTTGCCAAGGTGCCAGCCAAGACAGGTGTCATCCTCGTGGCTACAGCCGGTGACTATACCGCCCGTGTGGCTCTTGACGCTGAGGCAGTGGAGACCAACCTGCTTATCAATACCGCTGATGAGGCTTACAAGGCAAAGGCTGACGAGAAGAACATTGTATGGACGTTGGGCAGAACGACAACCGGCAAGGTGGCGTTCACTACAGCCGATGATATCGAGGTGCCACAGGGCAGTGCATACCTGCGCTTCGCTGCTGAAATACCTTATATATATATCAATGAGGCTGACGTTCCTAAACTCGACGGCATCAACGGCGTTTCTGTCAACGGCGCTCTCGACCTCAACGCTCCGATGTATGACCTCTCTGGCCAGAAGGTTGGCAAGGACTACAAGGGCATCGTGATACAGAAAGGCAAGAAATACAGCAAGAAATGATAAGGAGATACCAGATTTTCTAAGGTAATCCCTTATTGACATAGCATAGATGGGATGTGGCAATCAGTTTGCTGCATCCCATTTTGCGTTTACACTTTTCTTTGTCTCTGTCTGGCGACAATATATTGTAACGGGATTGTAATGCATCTGACATTTCCCAGTAATCTTGAATCATGACCTTTGCAACCGGAAACGAAAGGATAAATGAACAAATCCAAATAATGGAAATGAAAACAAGGATTACAGCTTTAGCTCTGTTCTGTCTTCTCGCTGGAACATCAATGGCTCAGACAGAAGAGAAGAAGGACAAACCATCTGCCGTAAACGTCCACGGTACGATACGCTCCAAGTATGAATACCAGACCGAAGAGGCAGAGGGACGCTTCGAAGTGCGCAATGCCCGAATCAGCGTTGACGGCAGCCTCTCGTCAATCATCCAGTATAAGGCGGAGATTGATCTTTGCGATGAGGGCAAGATAAAGATGCTCGACGCATACACACGGCTGAAACCAGTCAGCGGACTGCAGTTTACTCTCGGTCAGTTCCGTGTGCCGTTTACCATCGACGCCCACCGTTCGCCACACCAGCAGTATTTCGCCAACCGTTCCTTCATCGCCAAGCAGG
>OCHN01001762.1_pt1 | contig 16116 bp, 18 predicted proteins | sample 1538911 | NCBI WGS metagenome assembly OCHN01 (sample SAMN04571736, study PRJEB22368) | human gut metagenome | biome: human gut; material: stool | host: Homo sapiens | place: Luxembourg | collected 2013-01-11 | reverse complement strand
CACTGACGACTGTATATAACATGACACGATCTTCATGTGTATGAGATCCTTCGCCAGTAAAACGAGTCATACCATGATGTGTCTTAACTAATAATTCTCTTTCTAATTCATCTGCTTTATTAGATATGATGAATAAAGTCATCTGCTGATCTGATTTGTGGAAAGTATCTATTGCCTGAGTAGATACGAACTGGAAGACAATAGAATAAAGAGATGCTTCAAATCCAAATAACATTCCAGAAGTTAATAATAGAATAATATTAAATCCTAGAATGATATTCCAAGAAGAGATATTCCACTTACGATGAATATAGACTGCAATAAAGTCTGTTCCACCAGAACTTGCTTTACCATATAAGGCAATAGAAATAGCCAAACCATTTAATAAACCACCAAATAAAGCAATTAATAATGGATCAGTTGTCACCTTATAAGAAGGAATCAAATCAACTAAGAATGAGTTTAAAACAATCATTAATACACTATAACCAGTAAAACGTTTTGAAATAAGTTTAAAACCAATGATAGCTGGTATCGCATTTAATGAAATATTAAGTACAGAATAAGGAACAGTAATGTTAGCATACTTCAACATTATTCTCTGTATTAATAGAGTCATACCGGTAATACCACCAGGGACTAATTCACCAGCACGTACAAACGTCTTAATATTAAAGGCCATTAAACATGACGCAAGAATAACGCATACGAATGATTTGAGGGCTTTTATTGACCTTTTTTGTTGTATTTCCTTTTCATATAACATAAATTTAACATTCGCCTCCTAAAATTCGACCAAATTGTACTATTGTTTAAACAATAAAACAACCGTAATTATGTAAAAAGTAAAAAAACACATTTACATAATCTTAAGATAATACATACACAAATATGATTTTTTTGTTAAGGAGAAAAATTTATGATGTAGGTGTCTTAAGAAGACGGGAGGAAAAAAGTAAATATGAAAAAAATATTAACGCTTGTACTTACATGTGTACTTGCATTCTCACTTGCTGGTTGTGGAGGATCTAAAGATTCTTCAACTGCTGGTTCAGGAGATTTATCAGGAAAGATCTCACTTGATGGTTCTACATCAATGGAAAAATTCGTTACTGCCTTAGGCGAATCTTTCAAAGAAAAGAACCCTAACGTTACAGTTGAATCTCAGTTCACAGGTTCATCTGCTGGTATTGCTTCAGTATTAAGTGGTAAGGCTGATATCGGTGATTCTTCAAGAGCATTAACTGATGAAGAAAAGAGCCAGGGTCTTGAAGAAAACATCGTAGCAATTGATGGTATCGCAGTTGCGGTTAATAAAAATAATACTGTTAAGAATGTAACTAAAGAACAGTTAATTAAGATCTATACTGGTGAAATCACTAACTGGAAAGAACTTGGTGGTAAAGACGAAAAGATCGTTGTTATTGGTAGAGAAGCTGCTTCTGGTACGAGAGGTGCTTTCGAAGAATTATTAGAAGTAAAAGATAAATGTCAGTATGCACAGGAATTAGATAATACTGGTGCAGTTGTTGCGAAATGTGCTTCTATTGAAGGTGCTATTGGTTATGTATCACTCGATGCAGTTGATAAATCAATCAACACATTACAGTTAGACGGTGTTGATTGTACAGTTAAGAATATCAAAGCTGGTAAATATGCATTACAGAGACCATTTGTAATGGCTACTAAAGGTAAAATTGAAAAGCAGTCTAAATTAGTTCAGGCATTATTCGATTACATTGATAGTGATGAAGGGCAGGCTATCATTAAAAAAGTAGGTCTAATCAGTGCTAAATAGCATTGTCGGTACCAATAAAAGTAGACAAGCATCAGAAAAGGCAGCCGCATTAATCGTTAGTGTATGTGCTGCTTTTTCAATAGTTGCAGTCGTCGCTATTACTGCCTACATGATCTATAGCGGCACACCTGCACTTGCTAAGGTTGGTATCGGAAATATCTTATTTAAAACAGAATGGGTTCCTTCTCAAGGAAAGTTCGGTATTCTTTACATTATCTTAACTTCTATTGTTGGTACTTTACTTGCAGTCTTAATCGCAATCCCTGTTGGTTTATTTACCGCAGCCGCATTAAGTGAAATGGTTACTGGTACTCCAAAGAAGATTATGAAAGCAGCTATTGAATTATTAGCTGGTATTCCATCAGTTGTTTATGGGTTACTTGGTATCTTGATCATCAACCCACAAATGTATAAGTTAGAAAAGTTTTTTTATCATACATCTCATTCACATCAGTTCACTGGTGGGGCAAACCTCATTGCCGCAATTATAGTATTAGTGATCATGATCTTACCAACATTAATCAATGTCTCTGAAACAGCTCTAGAAACTGTTCCAAATCATTTAAGATTAAGTTCTTATGCACTTGGTGCAACTAAAATTCAGACAATCTTTAAAGTCGTTATTCCAGCGGCTAAGAATGGAATCATGAGCGCTATTGTGTTAGGTGTTGGACGTGCTATTGGTGAAGCAATGGCTATCTTACTTGTTGCAGGTAACGCAGTTAATTTACCTGCACCATTCAATTCAGTACGTTTCTTAACAACAGCTATCGTATCTGAAATGTCTTACTCAAGTGGTGTACATAGACAAGTATTATTTACAATCGGTTTAGTATTATTCATCTTCATTATGATTATCAATATTGTATTAATGAAGATTCTAAAGAAGGGTGAAGAAAATGGATAAAGCAGATTCTAAAAAAGTATCAGCTACATCCCCATTAAAGGAAGTGAATGCTGTGGATAGAACGTTATATCATAAAAAGAAAAGAATAGGAGACACTATACTACGTGGACTTATTTATCTATGTGCTGGTTTCTCTAGTATCTTAATTCTTGTCATTATTGGTTATGTATTCTCTAAAGCCATCCCACATTTCCATTTCAAGAATTTAATTGAACCAATGAGTCAGTTAATGAACCCTGAAGGTTTATTAGGTAACATCATCAATACTCTTTATATTGTCGTAGGTACATTATTATTTGCCTGCCCAATTGGTATTGGTGCTGCTATTTACTTAAATGAATATGCAAAGAATAAGAAGTTCGTTGCAGCTGTCTCATTTACAACAGAAGTATTATCAGGTATTCCATCTATTATCTTTGGACTATTTGGTATGATCTTCTTTGGTGAAATGTTAGGACTTGGTTATTCAGTTTTAAATGGATGCTTCACACTAACTATTCTTATCTTACCAATTATTATTAGAAACACTCAGGTTGCCTTAGAATCAGTTCCTTCTTCATATCGTGAAGCCGCATTAGGTATTGGTTCAACTAAGTGGTATATGATTCGTACTGTAATCCTTCCAAGTGCTATGCCTGGTATCTTAACTGGTGTGATTCTTGGTATGGGACGTATTGTGGCTGAATCAGCTGCCTTATTATTTACAGCAGGTAGTGGTTATTTTATGCCAAGAGGATTCTTCACTCACTTAATGGAAAGTGGTGGAACACTCACAATCCAGCTTTATATGGCAATGAGTAACGCAGAATATGGACAGGCCTTTGTGATTGCGATGATTTTAATTATTCTTGTATTAATCATGAACTTTATCGCTAAGTGGCTATCAAGTAAGTTTAATGTAGAAAAAGCAAAATAATGAGGTAAATATATATGAATAAAATGGAAATTAAGAATTTAAACTTATGGTATGGTGAAAAGCATGCCTTAAAGGATACAAGTCTAGAGATCCCAGAACATAAGATCACAGCATTCATCGGTCCTTCTGGATGTGGTAAATCTACATTCCTTAAAACATTAAACCGTATGCAGGACTATGTAAAAGGGGTAAAGATTACTGGTCAGGTGACACTGGATGGTGAAGACATCTTTGATCCTAGAGTAGATACAACTTTATTGAGAAAGAAAGTAGGGATGGTATTCCAGCAGCCTAACCCATTCCCAATGAGTATCTTTGATAACATTGCCTATGGACCTAGAATTCATGGGATTAAGAATCATGCTGAATTAGAAAAGATTGTAATTAGATCATTAAAGCAGGCTGCTTTATATGATGAAATTGCAGATCGTCTAGATACAAGTGCATTAGGTTTATCTGGTGGTCAGCAGCAGAGATTATGTATTGCGAGATGCTTAGCTGTTAACCCAGATGTTATCTTATTAGATGAACCTACAAGTGCCTTAGATCCAATCTCTACATCTAAGATTGAAGACTTATTAATGGATCTTAAGAAAGATTATACAATTGTGATTGTGACTCATAACATGCAGCAGGCTTCACGTATTGCAGACAATACAGCATTCTTCTTACAGGGTGAAATTATCGAAACTGGTGATACAGAAAAGATCTTCTCATTCCCTCAGGATAAGAGAACAGAAGATTATATCACTGGTAGATTCGGTTAATATTTAATAATCTAAATCAATATATTATAATGAAGGGGTAAATATTATGAGAAGTCGTTTTGATAGAGAACTAGATACGCTTAATGTAGATCTTCAAAAGATGAGTGGTCTTGTAGAAAATGCGTTAGAAAACACTATTGCTGCATTTAAAAACAAGAACACTAAGCTTGCGAAAGAAGTTATGGAAAATGATCGTATGATCAATGATATGGAACGTTCTATTGAATCTATTTGTTTTAAATTAATGTTAAGACAGCAGCCAGTGGCAAGAGATTTACGTATTGTAACTACTGCATTAAAGATTGTGACTGATCTAGAAAGAATTGGTGACCAGTGTTCTGATATTTGTGAAATTATCTTGGATTTATCTGGTGATCATATTTATAGAACAGTAGAACATATTCCAGAAATGTTAAAGACTGCAAAAGAAATGGTGCATAAGTCTATTGAAGCCTTTGTAGAAGGTGATGTAGATAAAGCCCATAACATTTCTAGAATGGATGATGATATTGATGCATTATTCTTAGATATTAAGAATGAAATCATCCAGATCATGAAAGAAAATAGTGAAAATGCAGATGACTGTTTAGATTACTTCATGATTGCTAAATATCTTGAAAGAATTGGTGATCATGCATCTAATATCTGTGAATGGTTAGACTTCATGGAAACAGGATCTATCAACCAGCAGCGTATTATTTAAGGGGGATATAACCAATGAGCGAACGTATATATGTAATAGAAGATGATGAGAATATTCAGGAAATTATCAAGTTATCTCTTGAATCAAGTGGGTATCAAATTACCCTCTTTAATAATGCGATAGATGCAATTGTCGCAATTCATGAAGATACACCTGATCTTGCAATATTTGATGTCATGCTGCCAGAATTAGATGGTATTTCAGCCATTAAACAGATTAGAAAGACTAATACAACTTTACCTATCTTAATTCTTTCTGCAAAGGATCGTGAAATAGATAAGGTAAGAGGTTTAGATTCAGGCTGTGATGATTATATGACGAAACCATTTGGAGTGCTGGAACTTGCTGCACGTGTTCGCTCATTACTTAGAAGAAGCCAGCATCATTCAAAGCTTATTAAGACAACATCTTTAGAAATTGATAAGTCTAAGCATATTATTTTAAAGCAGGGTGAAAAACTTGAATTAACTCATAAAGAGTATCAGTTACTACTCTATTTAGTAGAAAATAAAGAACGTGTTGTAGAAAGAGAAGAACTTTTAAATAATATCTGGGGTTATGATTTTGTAGGCGAATCAAGAGCCTTAGATGTTCATATTCGTTCTTTACGTGCAAAACTTGGTGATGATGGACATCATTATATTAAGACAATCAGAAGTGTAGGTTATCGTTTTATTGAGGATGGTCAATAATGAGACAATCTATATTGAGATATTTTATCTCACTTTTATTAGTATCTCTATGTATCTGTAGTGCAACGAGTATATTTATTATTTCTGGTTCAATGAAAGAGGATTCCGAAAGAGAAATGATGTATTCTGTTAAATTAATAGAATATAACTTAGATTACTCGGGTGATTTAAATAAACAGATAGAAACACTTAATCCACTTGCTTTCTCTGATGATACAAGAATATCTGTCATAGATGAAAAAGGTAAAGTTCTTGCAGATACATATAAGAATGACATCTCTTCTAATCATTTGAAAAGAGAAGAAGTACAACAGGCACTTCATTCTTCAAATCATGAAGGATATGCAATGAGACGTTCTGAGACAACCAATCAGCCACTTCTCTATGCTGCATATTATAAAGATAACCACATTATAAGATTGTCCATCCCTTATTCAGGTGTATGGGGTTATTTCCCAGAACTTGCTCCTGCATTTGCGATTTCTATACTGATCAGTATATTATTTTCATACATAGTTGCACGTAAACTCTCTAAGAGAGTCACTCAGCCTTTGACAGAAATCAGTGAGTCTCTTAATAACATGACTGAAGACTATCGTTTTGAACTCCCAACAACAGATTATGAAGAATTCACACCTATTCTTGATACAATAGAAAATCTTTCTCATCGATTAAGAAAATCTATGAGAGAAACAAGATTTGAACAAGATAAGATCAATGCGATATTAAGAAAGATGGAGGAAGGCTTCATCTTACTTGATGAGAATGGCATGATCTTAAGTGTCAATGATAGTGCTATAAAGATTTTAGGACCTTTAAAAGAAAAGGACAACTTAATAGATCATATTACTTATCCAAATCTTATAAATGCGTTAAATAGTGCACCTAAGAAACAGCGTATAGAATTAAAGATTCATGATTTTGATTACCAATGTGCAATCTCCCGCCTTCCATTTGGTACAGCACTCTTCTTTGTGGATATTACCGCAATGAAGAACTCACAGAAGATGAGAGAAGAATTCTTCTCTAGTGTATCTCATGAATTAAAAACACCTATTACAGCTATTAGAGGTTATAGTGAATTATTATCACAAGGATTCATCAATGATGAAAATCAGAAGAAGATGATGCTTTCTAAGATTCAAACCGAAGTGACTAATATGTCTTCTTTAATTAATGATATCTTGATGTTATCTAGACTAGATAGTGATGATTTGATTGTTGAAAAAGTTCCTGTTAAGATGCAGGCATTAATGAAGGATATATCAGAAGATTATGAAGGTCTATTAATGAAATATAATGTAGAGCTTCATACAGATGTAGAACCTATTACTTATATTGGAAATGGATCTCAAACAGAAACATTGATTTCTAATCTTGTAAGTAACGCTATTAAATACAACAAAGAAGATGGTCATGTATATGTTCATATTTATAGTAAGAAAGATAACATGATCATTGAAGTCAAGGATACAGGTATTGGTATACCTCTTGCAGACCAGGGCCGTGTCTTTGAGAGATTCTACCGTGTTGATAAAGGACGTAGTAGAATCAAAGGTGGTACAGGTTTAGGTCTTGCCATCGTTAAGCATATTGTTTCTTATAATAAAGGAACAGTGAAATTACATAGTCAATTAGGAGAGGGGACTTGTATTACGATTACTCTTCCTAACAAATCATAAGCTGTCATCGTACAGCTTTTTTAATTAATTTTTCTAGACACCTATTAATAGGTGTTCTCCAGCACTTACTCAATACATCTTTTGATGGATAGTACTACAATATAGTTGTCCAAGGAAGGGGATGTTGATATGATTTTATTTCTATTATTTTTAGTTTTACTTGTACTAGGCATTGTGTATTTCATTAAATCAAAGAAAAACAATGAACCAAATGATAAGGCGAAAAAGACATTACTGGCTTCACTTGTTTTCTTTGTATTATTTGTGATTCGCTGTGTATCAGTGGATGCATTCGCAATGTTGGGTTCTATTGTTTTTTTAGTAGGTATTGGTTATCTTGTATATTGTTTGTTTAAGAAACAGCCTAAGAAAAAAGCATTATGTATGATTCTTGCAGGTTTCTTGGTTTTTGCATATGCAGGCAGTATCAGTAATCCAGAACCAATTGAATCTTCACCTGAAGTAGCTACTACAAAGGAAGTTAAGAAGAAAAAGAAAGTAGAGAAAGTAGAAGTTGCTGATTTGAGTCAAACAGATGCACAGGCTTGGTGTGATCAAAATGGCTTTAAATTCAGCAAGGAAGAAGATTTCTCTGATAGTATTGCACAGGGAGGATTTATTAGTCAATCACCTCAGGCAGGTACACAATTAGAAAAGGGAAGTACTGTCACTGTTCATTATTCAAAAGGTAAAGAACCTACTATGGAAGATAAGAATGCGCTCGCAAAAGCAGAATCTTACTCATCTATGATGCATATGTCTAAGGCGGCTATCTATGATCAGTTGACTTCATCCTATGGGGAAGGTTTTCCTGCAGAATCAGCACAGTATGCAGTGGATCATTTAGTAGCTGATTATAAGGCAAATGCATTAGAAAAAGCTAAGGATTATCAGACAAGTATGAATATGTCTCGTTCAGCTATCTATGAACAGTTAACTTCAAGCTATGGAGAAAAATTCACTGCTGAAGAAGCACAATATGCGGTTGATCACCTACCACAGTAACTCTTTTAATAAAAGTATGAATGAAGCACAAATAAGTGCTTCATTTTTTGAAAATACACAGTTATTCCATAATAAATATGTATAATGCTTACAGGTGATAAAGCATGAAGATACTCTGGTTAATCGCACTTTTGTTGACAAGTGGATGTTCAACACGTGCCAATTCAAATTATATTGCACAGGAAGTAAGAACATTCTATTCAGGTATGTTGAATGGGGAAGAAATTTCTATTACATGTGAAGATAGAGATTATAAGACAGCTTTCTTTAAAGAAATGAATAAGAACCTACATAAGAAGGAATTTAAGGATATTGATTCTTATGTAGTAAAAAAGAATTTAGATATTGCTTATACAATGAAGAAGGATAATAAGATTATGCGTTGTTATCATGGAAATATGAAGACAGGAGAGAATGCTTTTCTTAAGTATTTTCTTACAATTTCAGTTCCTAATAACGATTTAAGCAGTCCACGTGTAGAAAAGTCTACATTTACTTTTTCAGATAAGCGAAAGGTTGCGGTAAGTATAGAAGTAAACCAGGGTGATCATTATTGTAATGCTGTAGTGAAGGATACAAAAACTGAGAAAACTTATAAAGAATTTAAATATCGTTTTGACTCACAAGTCTAGAGTAAAATCTAGGCTTTTTGTGTATAATATATATAAGAGCGAAAGGAGATTAGAATGAATAGCGCTAAATTTTATAAAGTATCTTATGAACAATTTCAAACAGGAATGGAAAAGGAAGATGTAAAGGACATCTATGATGCGATTAAGCTTCCACGTCGTGCAACTAAAGGATCTGCAGGATATGATTTTTATACACCTATTGATATACATTTAGAACCTGGAGAAACTGTAAAGATTCCTACAGGAATCCGCTGTGAAATGAATGAAAGATGGGTATTAATGATTTATCCTAGAAGTGGTTTGGGATTTAAATATCGTCTACAGTTAAATAATACTGTCGGTGTAATTGATAGTGATTATTTCTATTCAGATAATGAAGGTCATATTTTTATTAAGATGACAAATGATTCAAATGAAGGAAAAGTAGTTGATGTTCAGGCTGGTCAGGGTATTGCCCAGGGAATCTTCATGACATATGGTATTACTGAAGATGATGATGCCACTGAAACACGTAATGGTGGATTTGGATCAACGACTAAATAATTTATGAAATATAAATTTCTTCTTGCAATTATGTTACTTTTTTCAGGATGTAGTACACCTCCTAAAGAAGAAGTAAAGAAAGAGACACCAAGTGTTTCTTTTGTTGCTGTAGGAGATAATCTCTATCATCAATGTATGCTTGATGAAGCCGAGACTTCTAGTGGTTATGACTTTTCAAACTATTATAAGAATATTAAGAAGTATATTCAGGCAGATTATTGTTTTGTGAATCAGGAAACAATATTAGGGGGGAGGGGAACCTTCTGGTTATCCTCTCTTTGGTGCACCTGATAGTGTGGCAGATGATTTAGAAAAGGTAGGATTTAATATAGTGAATGGTGCAACCAATCATGCATATGATCAAGGGGCATCTGGCATACTACATTCTATCCAGGTATTTAATAAACATCCTCAGATGACTTATTTAGGACTTTATGAGAATGAGGAAGAGAAACAGAATATTAAGATAGTAGAAAAGAATGGTATTAAGATTGCATTTCTATCTTTTAATCAATATGTGAATGGTGTGACTTATCAGAAACAGTTACCTTATATGATTAATTTTCAGGAATCCACTATGATGGAGAATATGAAGAAAGCAAGAGAGAATGCGGATATTGTGATAGTATCCTGCCATTGGGGTATTGAGTATGATTATCATCCTAATACATTCCAGAAGAATATGGCTAAGCAGCTTTCAGATGCAGGTGCAGATGTGATTATTGGAACACATACACATACATTACAGGATGTAGAATATATTCAAAGAGCGGATGGTAAGCGTACATTAGTTGCTTATAGTTTAGGTAATTTTGTAAGTGGCATGTTGGAAGAATCATGTCAATTAGAAGGTATGCTTTCTTTTGATATAGAAAAAAAGAAAATTAAGAATGTGGTCTTTACACCACTTGTGAATTACTATACTTTAAAGGGCAAAAAAGAAAGACATGATTTTTCTGTTTATCGTTTAAAGGATTATACAAATAAGTTAGTAGAGAAGCATGGTTTTCCTAATCTGACTATTCCTCATATGAAAGAAGAAGCAAAACAGAAAGTAAAGAATATTAAAATTGATATGTAAGGCATTCTTTGGAGGTTTATGATGAAGGATTATAGACGTTATCACTGTGATGAGAATAAACTCATTGATTATGGATTTAAGAAACAGGGGCATAATTATATATATAAGAAAGATATACTAGATGGTGATTTCAGGATAGAAGTCATCATAAATAGTATTTTAGATGCAAAGGTTTATGATACTGATACAGATGAAGAATATACAAATATTCATTTAGTAGGTAAGCAGGGAAAGTTTGTACAAAAAGTGAGAACTGCATATGAAGGCTGTATTGAGGATATATTGAATCATTGTTTTGTATATGATTATTTTATTTTTCCTCAATCTAAACGTTTGATGCATCTTATTGAAGAAAAGTATCATGTTCTTCCAGATTGTCCTTTTACTAATGGTGATTCATTTGTATTTAGAAATAATGATAAGTGGTTTGGACTTATTATGCATACAGACTATTCTAAGTTTTGTGACAAACAAGGAGAAATAGAATGTCTGAATATTAAGGTTCCTATAGATACAGTTGATCATCCTTCTATCTATCCAGCTTTTCATATGAATAAGAAACAATGGATCAGTATACTATTAGATGAAACATTGAGTGATGAAGATATCATGTCTCTTGTTGATCAAAGCTATCAGACTACTGTGATATGTGAAGATTGGGTTATTCCTGCTTCTCCTAAACGTTTTGATTTAATAAAGGCATTTAATCAAAGTGACTATATACAATGGCATCAAAAAGGAAATATTCAGCAGGGAGCGAATGTATATATCTATTATGGTGCTCCTTATTCTGCAATTATGTATAAGTGTCAGGTAGTAGAAAGTGATGAAACAAGTATGCTTCTTAAACGTTTAAAAACATATGATCCTTCTTTATATTCATTAGAAGTACTTAAGAAATATCAATTAAGAGCTATAAGAGGTGCTAGGCATATTCCTAAAGAATTAAATGAGTATATAGGAAATACCGATAAATAAGTGAATTATCTAGTAAATGTGATATAATAGGCAAAGGCAAAGGGGGCTTTGGGAATGAAAGTAGAATATTATAAAGAGTACAGTCCATGTCTTGAAAGAGACATGGAATATAAGGTGTATGGACATGCAGGAACACCTATACTTGTATTTCCATCACAGAATGGTAGATTTTTTGATTTTGAAAACAATGGCATGGTCGCTACAGTAGAAGACCTTATTGATAATGGGAATATACAATTATTCTGCTGTGATAGTATTGATCTAGAAACATGGAGTGAAGAAGGCGGTCATGATGTTGGATCTCGTTCACATATGTTAGAACAATATTATCATTATATTGTAGATGAATTAGTACCTAGAATTATTGATATTAATGCAATGTGTGGTACACATGCAAAGGGTATTTATACTACAGGATGTTCATTAGGTGCATCACATGCAGTTAATTTCTTATTTAGAAGACCGGATATCTTTAGTGGATGTATTGCATTAAGTGGATATTATGATAGTGATTTATTCTTCCATGATTATGTGGATGATAATGTTTATCGTAATAGTCCTATTAAATATATTGAAGGTATGAGTTATGATCACCCATATGTAGAAATGTATAGAAAACGTCGTATCGTATTATGTTGCGGCCAGGGTGCTTGGGAAGACGAAATGGTTCGTTCAACTAGTAGAATGAAAGAACTATTGGAATATAAGAATATTCCAGCATGGATTGATTTCTGGGGATATGATGTAAACCATGATTGGGATTGGTGGAGAGTACAGTTCCCATATTTTGTAAAGAGAGTAATCTAGGAGGAGAAGAATAGATGAATGTCGTATTTATATCACCACATTTTCCAGAATATTATCATAATTTCTGTTCACGTTTAAAAGATCGTGGTGTGAATGTATTAGGTGTTGGAGATTGCCCATATGATATGATCAGTGATGACACAAAGAATTCATTGACTGAATATTACTATGTAGGTTCTTTAGAGAATTATGATGAAGTATATCGTGCATGTGCTTATTTCTCTAGTCATTATGGTAAGATTGACTGGATTGAATCTGAAAATGAATACTGGCTAGAATTAGAAGCAACATTAAGAAGAGACTTTAATGTGACTACTGGTCCACAGATTCAGGATATGCGCTGGATGAAATTTAAATCAGCTATGAAGGAAGTATATAAGAGTGCTGGTTTAAAGGTGGCTGACTATATTAAGTTAGATACACTTGATGAAGCTTTAGAGTTTACTAAAAAGAATGGTTATCCAGTGATTGTAAAGCCTGATAATGGTGTAGGAGCAACTCATACTTATAAATTAAAAGATGATGAAGAATTAAAAGACTTTTATAATCATAAACAGGATTATATTGATTATATTCTAGAAGATTTTGTGCCAGGTGATGTTGTAACATTCGAAGGTGTGACTGATAAGGATAAGAATATTTTATTCTCTACAAGTCATTATATGGATACTTCTATTATGGATACAGTCAATGATGCATCTGATATCTATTTCCATTCTGAACCAGTAGAAGGTAAGCCTATTTATGAAATTGGTGAAAAGGTTGTTAAAGCATTTGATACAAGAAGCCGTTTCTTCCATTTTGAATTCATTAAGTTATCTGAAGATAAACCAAGATTAGGTAGAAAAGGTGATTTAGTTCCTCTAGAAGTGAATATGAGAGCACCAGGTGCTTTTATTCCTGATATGATGAACTATGCTTATGATGTAGATACATATACTATTTGGGCAGATATGATGATCTATAATACTTGTTTCTATGAAATTGAAAGAAAGTATTATGTAGGTTATGTAGGAAGACGTCTTGGTATTGATTATGAATTATCTGATGCAGAAGTTGCTGATAAGTATAGAGAATATATCAAGATTGAAGCAGATATTCCTCAGGTTCTTGCACAGGCTGAAGGTAACCATATCTTTATTTTCCGTGCTAAGACTAAAGCAAAGTTAAATGAAATTACTAAGGCGATTATTGCACATAAGAAGAAAAAGGCTGCACCTAAGAAAGCAGTAAAGAAGACAGTGAAAGCTGTGGCTAAAAAGGTAGAAAAAGTAAAAGAGCCTGTAAAGGAAGCAGTGAAGAAACCGGTAAAAAAGACTGTAAAGGCTGTAGCTAAGAAGGTAGAAGAAGTAAAAGAACCTGTAAAAACAGTTGTAGAAGAAACCGTTAAGACTGTAGAAAAGAAAAAAGAACCGGTTAAAAAGACCGTAAAAGCTGTGACTAAGAAGGTTGAAGAAACTAAAGAACCTGTCAAAGCAGTTGTGGAAACAAAGAAAGAAGAAGTAAAAGCAGCTGTAGAAGATACAGTAAAGGTAGTAGAAGAGAAGAAAGAAGAACTAAAAGAAGTAGTTAAGAAATCTCCTCGTGCTAGAAAAGCTGTTAAGAAACCTAGACATAAATCTAAAAAGCGTTAATTAAGAAACTGTGATGAAATGATTTCATTTCTGATCAGTTTTTTCTTTATTTGTTTTCTGTATATACAATGTGTTGACTGTTAATAGAGTGATGTTTATAATAGTTGAGAAGGAGTTTATGAACTATGAAAAAAACAACACTAACAGTGGCGACAGCACCCAAAACAAGCACTTTTCAGATGCGTATTAATCCAGAAATCAAAGCACAGGTAGAAGGAATCTATGCACAATGTGGTATGACACTTACTGATGCTATTAATGCATTTATTCAGCAGTCTATTAATGTAGAAGGAATGCCTTTCTTAGTAACCGCAAATAGTAAACAGGCATTAAGAGAACAGGCAATCTCTCAGTTAATGATTGAATTAGATAAAGGTGAAAAAGCACCTGCAGATGATAGTATTTCTGAAGAAGATATCTTAAAAGAATTTGGAATTGAACTATGAATCTAAGATATACAAGACAAGCACGTGCTGATTTAAGAAACCCTATGCGTTTGAATCCAAAGATAGTGAAACTATGTGCTGTATTAAAAACACACCCTGAAATAGGTGGTCAGCTATCTAATAGAACTGGATGGACAACAGATCTTTATTATGTCATTGCAGGAAAATATAGTATTTTTTATAAATATGATCATGACACAGTAACAATCATCCGTATTTTAACAAATGAAGAAAAATATATGAATGTCATCTTTGGTGATAAGTAAAAAGGATTGAATAAACTCAAATGGTATTAAGTTAAAGAAAACTAATATCATCGGGTAATTAAGTTAAGGTGTCAGCTACAAATAAAATGGTACCCATAAGGAGGACAACAACCTGACAGTTGTGATACCCCTCCTGTGGGTATCATTTTTTGTTTTGTTGCTTAAATTTTACTATGTCAAAATCAAAGAAATTTACTGATGAAGAAATCAAGTTATTATCCAAATCATCATATGTCAAAAATGTAAGAAAAAACAGACTGGCATTAACTTATGAATTCAGATGCATACTATATAATGAATGGATCAAGCAACCATCTGGCTTTCGGATAAGATAGAGGAGGTTCTTTGACATTTAGTCGCTTAACTTAATACCATTGGTTTGCTAAGGAGGTTTTTCTTTTGGGAAGAAAAAGCAAGTTTTTTAAAGAACACAAAGTTGAAATATATAAAAGATATTTATACATCAATTGTAAAGTCATACGAGCACATGCCCCTTTTATTTCATTATTATATTGGCTTTTATAATTACTTTACCCTTATCATCTATAAAATTGATTTTCTCCATTTGATGTTCTGCTTATCAAAAAATGCATGTAATTTCTCAATATCTTCATTGCTGGCATTTTTCTTTTCAAAATAGATTTTAAAGCCTGCATTACTTGTAAAAAATACAATATCATTTGTTTTGTTAATTTTCTTTAAATCTTTGTATTTTATAGGAGCTTCATTCGATGATGAGTCTACTTTTGCGTAAAGTTTATCTTCATCAAAGTATAAATCAAAATATATTACATCTTTGTTGTATCGTTCTATTTGCTGGTTCATTAATTGTTTTAATCCAGTTCTTGATACAGTAAGATGAATTTTAACTTCCAATAATAAAATAACGCTAACTATTACAAAAAAAGAAAAGTCTCTTATAAATAGGCCTAACAATAAACCTATAAAATCAAGACTGAATACGGTTATAAATGTAATTTTATATTTAGTAGGAAAGAATAGAATGATGATTTTTTTGAAAGTTGAATAATCCATTTTATTGTTTTTAACAGTTAATATTTCCATTTTTAGATACCTCGCTATTCATAATATATTAATTTTAACATAGATAAGTTTCAACTACACCAAATATTGATGATATATATTACAAATTATGATTTTCTATTTCGATTGATTATTCATTCTGACTAAGGATGGTCATTTCATGATCCTAGCTGTGCTTGTATTCAGAATAGTTATTTAAGACTTCCATTGGTATA
>OCHN01001761.1_pt1 | contig 16124 bp, 13 predicted proteins | sample 1538911 | NCBI WGS metagenome assembly OCHN01 (sample SAMN04571736, study PRJEB22368) | human gut metagenome | biome: human gut; material: stool | host: Homo sapiens | place: Luxembourg | collected 2013-01-11 | reverse complement strand
AAGTACGCCCTAATCCTCCCATCCGTTTTCCGCTGCGCCTCTGCGGACACGAATCCGCCCGAATCCCGCTCTTGGCCTCCCGCCTGTGCCTCCGCGGGCGACATTTGCGTGGATTCCCGCCCATAATGTATCGGATGTGCCTCAGCGGGCGTGAATCTGCCCTAAGTACGCCCTAATCCTCCCATCCGTTTTCCGCTGCGCCTCTGCGGACACGAATCTGCCCGAATCCCGCTCTCGGCCTCCCGCCTGTGTTCAAGTCCAAATCCTATGTTTAGGCTCGGGGGTAACTTGTCCACCGGAGCGGTCTTTTCGTGGACAAAGGCCCGACATCAGTCGGTTTGTCCACCGGAACCGCCATTCCGTGGACAAATGCCCGGTGTCAGTCGGCTTGTCCACCGGATCGCCATTATTGTGGCTAACTTCTTCGTGTTGAGCCTAGTATTAAGGAAAGACAGTCTGAAAGTTGTATCTTTCCTTGGAAATAAAAGCGGATTGCTGTTTGGTGAAGTCAGAGGTCACTTTCTGCGCATAGAGAAAAGGGTTATGAGGCAGTAGAGGATGTGGCATTGCCTTGTGTAAGGTGGATCTGGCTTTTGGTCGGAGGTGATAGTTGCGGTACCGCGCGTTAAGAAGGCAGAACATCGAGGTGGCGTAGTTTGGTGTAACGCCCAGCATTAAGAAGGCCGGTCCTACGGGGCGGAGGACGAAGGGCTACGGAGCATTGTCCCGCGGGAATGGTGGGCGATGCTCCGGGATGTTGGGAGAGTTAGTGGTTAGTCCTGCGGGAAGTAGGCGGGGCTGTTGAAGGTGGAGAGGATTCCTGAGGAGGGCTCGTCTATGTGGCCGACTATGCGGCGGGCTCTGATCGGTTTTCTGTTGTAGAAGTCTTTGGCTCTGGAATCCAGGGAGTTGATGCGAACTAGTTGGGAGGAGTGGATGAACTTGCCGTCGCCGATGTACATGCCCACATGGGTTACTCTTTCTTTGGTGCTGTCTGTGGCGGCTTTGCCCCAGAACAGAAGGTCGCCCGGGAGCAGACCGCTCCAGTCTACGTCCCCGTTGTCCTTGAATATTCCTAAATCCTCCCCGACCCTTGCTTGCTGTGAGGCATTTCGCGGCAGGAGCACGCCGTTGGCGAAGTAGACGTTGCGGACGAGGCCGCTGCAATCCACGTTCTTTATTGAGGTGCCGCCCCACATGTATGGAACGCCGAGGAATCGGAAGCTCGTGGCCAGCAGGTCTTTACGAAACTCGTCTTGAGATGTGGCCCGGTCTTTTCGATCCTTGGCCCATTTGTAGAACACATCCACGTCCTTGGCCGGGACGAAGCCGGTCTTGCCGGACGGTAGCACGACCCCTACGAAATGTTTTTTCAAGACCGCGCGACCTTCCTCGTAGCCGCTGTAACGCCCGTAAGTGTGTGTTTTGGCGCTGTACAAAATCCGAACTATGTCACCAAGCACGAAGTCGCTGACAATCCGTGAGTCAGTCGAAGGCTCCTCGTAGACGTGTGTAAGTGAGGCTGTGCAGATGTATTTCGGTGCCTCAAGGTAGTCCATAAGACCTTTCTCGTCCATCGGCACCAGCCCCATCTCGTTGACCCAGGCGGTGTAAGGTTCTGGACTCTTGATCTTTACCCAGTACCCGGACTTGTCCAGAATCTCCACAACGGTTCCCATCAAGGCTTGGTCACCAAGTTCGGCGGCGTAGTCCGGAGCCTCGCGCATGAAGTTGGCGGAGAACTCGACCACGGCCCATTTATGGTTGGTTTCTTGAGCCAGGACGGCGATGCCTGGTGACACAAAGGCCACGGAAAGAAAAAGAATTTTTGATAAGAAGCTCATAACAAATCAGTACTGTGAGAAATTGAATCCGTCCTTTGCGCTCTTTCGCTTTAGAAAACCAACCGCTGCCTCGCTGGCGGATTCAAGTTGTAAAAATATTCACAATTCATTAGTTTTGCAAATATGTGGCGTTCTTTCTGGCGTTGAAATTCATCGATAATTCTATGGAACAGATGTTTGAGGAGAGGAAAGAGGAAAAAGATGCAAATAACAAGAAGGAAGAAATGACTATATCAGGTCTGTGCCCGAGGACGACGATAATGGGCGAAAGTGTCGCCCGGGAGTGCCAAGGAGTACCGTTGGGCAACGATAATGGGCTTAAGTGTCGCCCGGTAGTGCCGATGAACATCGTTGGGCGACAATAATGGGCTTAAATGTTGCCGGGGAGTGCGGCTTGAAGGGAGGTGGAGAAGAGTCGAGGCTTTTGAGTGAGGAAGGGATTTGTGAAGTGAGTGAATATGTCAGGCCAGTACCGTTGGGCGACAGAAAGGCTGGTAAATGTCGCCCGGGAGTGCCGATGAACATCGTTGGGCGACGATAATGGGCTTAAGTGTCGCCGGAGAGTGCGGGCTTGAAGGGAGGTGGAGAAGAGTCGAGGCTTTTGAGTGAGGGAGGGATTTGTGAAGTGAGTGAATATGTCAGGCCAGCACCGTTGGGCGACAATAATGGGCGAAAGTGCCGCCCGGTAGTGCCAAGGAGTACCGTTGGGCGACGATAATAGGCTTAAATGTTGCCGGAGAGTGCTGGCTTGAGGCGATGTGGGAGATGAAAAATAGTGGGTTCATAGGAGTGAAAAATGTCGCCGGAGAGTGCGGCTTTAGGAACTAAAGTGGGGATAATGTCAATGATTGACTTGTCGGAAGATAGTAAACTTGTTGGAAGATAATAACTTAATGGTGATAACATAGGAATAATGAAAAGTAATATAGAGGAATTAGCGGGAACGGTGGTAAATAAAACTGCTGGGGAAATGGAAGCAACAGCGGCTGTAGAAACATCAGAATCATCAGAGCCAGCAGTAGATACTGCAGCAACAACTGCAGCAACAACTGCAGCTTCAGCGGCAGCAATTGCAACCGCAGCAGCGACAACCGCAGCGGCGACGGCAGCAACTGCAATCGCAGCAGCGACAACAACAGCAGAAACAGCAGCAACAGCGACAACGGCAACAACAGCGACAACGGCAGCAACCGCAACCGCAACATCAGCAACATCAGCAACGGCAACATTAGTAACGGCAGCGGCAACAGATTATTACTCAGATGGTAAGCACTATAACTCGTTTGTGGGGTACTATCGTCGGAGGTATGGCGAGAGGGTGCAGAAGCTGGTGCTTGACGCGGGGTTCTCTTGCCCTAACAGGGACGGAACGGTCGGTTGGGGAGGGTGCTCCTACTGTGACAACGTGGCTTTTCATCCGGGGTATAGCACTCCGGGGAAGGCGCTGCTGGCTCAGATCGAAGAGGGGATAGAGTTCCAGAGAGTCCGGTATCCACGGGTCAGGCATTATTTGGGATATTTTCAGGCATATTCAAACACCTATGGGACTCTGGAGCGGCTTCGGAGGGCTTATGAGGAGGTGCTTAGCCATCCGGAGGTGGTGGGAATCGTGATTGGGACGCGGCCGGATTGTGTGGATGAGGAGAAACTGGACTACCTTAGCGGACTTGCGGGCGGACGCGTGCTTAAGGGGTGGCGCAGGACTTTTGGCGGAAGTGGCATAGATGGCGGCTGGGCCAATGAAAGAAGTGCTGATAGCGGAAGTGGCGCCAATGGCTGGCGGGCCGATGACAGAAGTACCAATGACAGAAGTACCAATGACAGAAGTACCAATGACAGAAGTACCAACAGCATAAGTGCCAACGGCAGAAGTACCAACGGCGGAAGCATCGATGACAGAAGTACCAACAACGGAAGCGCCGACGGCGGGCTGCCGGAGGGGAAGACCATCGACGCGCCGATCGTTGTCGTGGAATATGGCATCGAGTCCTGCTACGACGCCACGCTTCGGAGGATCAACCGCGGCCACGACTTCGAGTGCGCGCGAAGGGCGGTGGAAATGACTGCGGAAAGGGGACTCGACACGGGGGCGCACTTCATCCTCGGGCTCCCGGGCGAGACCAGGGAAATGCTTCTGGACCAGTGCGATGCCATCTCATCGCTGCCGCTCCGTTCCGTCAAGTTCCACCAACTTCAGATCGTCAAAGGCACGGCGATGGAAAAGGAATATGCCGCCGATCCGTCGGCGTTCTACCGGCCTGGGCTTGATGAATATCTCGACTTCGTGATCGACATCCTCGAACGTTTGAGACCCGACCTCTACATCGAGCGCGTGGCCGGAGAAGTGCCGCCAAGGTTCGTGAACGACACTCCTTGGGGGCTTGTCCGCAACTTTGAGATCCTCCGCATGCTGGACAGGCGCATGGAGGAGCGCGGCGCGCGGCAGGGCCGGCTGTTTTCGAAATAAGTAGACATTGAAAAAATGATCACTAAGGCCCGCCGGCGACGGAGGAAAATTCATTGTCGATGAAGGAATATGTCCCCTTGCGGCGATGAGAGATACTCATGGATGATGAAGGAATATGTCCCCTTGGGACGGTGAAAGATATTCATTGGGATGAAAGAATATTTCCCCTTATGACGATGAGAGAGATTCCTTCGGCGGGCGAAGGGAAGCGGGGCTACTTACGGGCTACTTATTTTTAACGCTTACTAACAGCAACTATTGCGTGAAAATTCTTATATTTGTCAAATTTATTTGATTACAATGGCGAAGTTTGTAAACCGAGAGATTCCTGAAGGCCTCACCTTCGATGATGTTTTACTGGTTCCGGCACATTCCGATGTACTTCCACGTGACGTTGATGTCACAACAAATTTCACGACAGACATTAGGCTCCACACTCCTATCGTGTCCGCGGCGATGGACACCGTCACGGAGGCCGATCTTGCCATCGCTATGGCAAGGGCTGGCGGTATCGGCGTGATCCACAAGAACATGCCGATCGAGAAGCAGTGCGAGCAGGTCAGGCATGTGAAAAGGGCGGAGAACGGCATGATCTATGACCCTGTCACCATCAGCCCGGATGCGACTGTCGGCAATGCGCTGGCCATGATGAAGAAGCATCACATCGGTGGCATTCCGGTCGTTGACGGCAACGGCTTCCTTATCGGCATCGTCACGAACCGTGACCTCAGATTCCAGGAGGACATGCAGCTGCCTATCTCCCAGGTGATGACACGGGAGAATCTCGTGACCGCGCCTAAGGGCATAACCTTGGCGGAGGCCACGAGGATCCTTCAGCACAGCAAGGTCGAGAAACTCCCTGTTGTGGACGGCGACGGCAAGCTTGTCGGGCTGATCACCTACAAGGATCTGATGAAGATCAAGGACAACCCTATCGCGTCAAAGGACAGCAAGGGCCGTCTTCTGGTGGCCGCTGCCGCCGGCATCAAGTCAGATACGATCGAGAGAATCGGCATGCTCGTTGACGCGGGGGCATGCTCATTGACGCGGGTGCGGACGCTGTTGTCCTGGACACCGCACACGGCCATTCCGAGGGCGTTCTGCAGATGATCCGCAAGGCCTGCGACGCTTACAAGGATTTCCAGATCATCGCCGGCAATGTCGCCACAGGAGCCGGCGCCAAGGCTCTTGCCGAAGCCGGAGTCAAGGCTGTCAAAGTCGGTATCGGCCCCGGCTCGATCTGCACGACCAGAATCATCGCCGGCATCGGTGTTCCTCAGCTGACGGCTGTCATGGAGGCCTCCTATGCCCTTAAGGGTACGGGAGTTCCTGTCATAGCCGACGGCGGCATAAGATATTCGGGAGACATCGTGAAGGCCCTTGCCGCAGGCGCCGGCACCATCATGGCAGGCTCCCTGCTTGCCGGAACGGAGGAGTCTCCGGGAGAGACCATCATCATGAACGGAAGGCGCTTCAAGTCCTATCGCGGCATGGGATCGCTTGAGGCTATGGAGCAGGGTTCCAAGGACAGGTATTTCCAGGACATGGAGGCAGACATCAAGAAGCTCGTTCCGGAAGGAATCGTGGCTCAGGTGCCTTACAAGGGAACCGTCTCCGAGGTCGTGTACCAACTTGTCGGCGGACTCCGCGCCGGTATGGGGTACTGCGGCGCCCACACGATCGCCGATCTGCGTGATGCCCAGTTTGTGCGCATCACCAACGCGGGATTCCTTGAGAGCCATCCGCACGATGTGACCATCACGAAGGAAGCCCCTAATTATTCAAGATAATCGTCAGATAGCCAGATGTTTCCAAAAAGGTTGCAAATAGTTCTGCTGGGTGTGCTGCTGGCTCTCCTTCCTTCATGCAAGGCCATCTCCTCGCTTATTCACGACGGGGAGGTGGTCGCGAAGCTTGGGGATCACAAGCTGTACCGCTCGGAACTTGATGATGTGATACCAAAGGGCACGTCGCCGGAGGACAGTGTCAATCTGGCCAACCTCTACATCAATTCATGGGTCAGGGACAAGGCCTTCATGGACATCGCGCAGCAACGTCTGTCCAAGGAGGAGAAGGATGTCTCGAAAGAGCTTGAGGCCTACCGCCAGTCGCTTCTCCGCTATCGTTACGAGCAGCGCTACGTCAATGAGAGGCTTGACACGACCGTCTCCGAGAAGCAGATAACGGACTATTACGACTCTCATAAGGAAACCTTCAAACTTGAGCGTCCGATTCTCAAGGCCCGTTTCCTGAACATTGACAAGGATTCTCCTAATCTGGCCAAGATCAAGAAGTTGATGTCTTCGGACAAGGTCGAGGACGTGGTCGCGGCGGACAGCGTGGCGTTCAACTCCGCCCGCCGCTACCACGACTATTCCGGGGAATGGATCGATGCGATCAAGCTGGCGGCGGAATTCGGAGTGGACTATGTACAGATGCTTTCCCAGCGTTCCGGACAGTTCATCCAGATCCCGGACGGGGAGGACAAAGTCTCTGTGGCTTTTATAGTTGACTATGTCAAGGCCGGCGAGATCGCTCCGGTCGAGTACTGCGAGGACAGGATCAGGGACATCATCATAAGTGGAAGAAAGCACGAGCTCCTTACCGGTTTGGAACGGGACTTGATAGAAGATGCCAAGCTTAGGGAGAATTTTGTAATATATTAGAGATGATAAAGAAAGTAGCAATCACCATCTTCGCCCTCGCGTCAGTTTGCGCGATGGCTTCGGCTCAGAAATACAAGTACGTTGACAAGACGATCGCGGTTGTCGGCAACGAGGCTGTCTTGATCTCGGACATCGAGGGTGCCGTCAAGGACAGAAGCGCCCAGGGACTGTCCTCCGACAGGAATGTCCGTTGCGAGGTGCTGGAGTCCATCCTTGAATCCAAGATATTCCTGATGCAGGCAAGGATCGACTCTCTGACGGTCAATCAGGACATGGTCGAGGGAAGCCTATCCCAGCAGGCTGACAGAATGCTGACCTACCTTGGAGGGGAAGATAAGGTTGAGGAATATTTCGGGAAGCCTCTCTACCGTCTCCGCCAGGAATGGCGCAAGCAGTACGAGGACATGAGCCTCACCCAGCAGGCTCAGCAGGAAATCATGAGGAAGATTCCGGAGATGACCCCTTACGATGTCAAGGAATATCTTGACACGGTCGACGCGAAGAACCTTCCGATTGTCCCGATCAAGTACCAGCTCAGCCAGATCTGCATCTATCCTGACCGTGAGGCGGCCAACATGGCTGTGCGCGAGAAGCTTCTGGATCTGCGCGAGAGGATCATCAACGGAGAGAAATTCTCCACTTTGGCACGAATATATTCGGAAGACCCTGGCAGCGCCCGTAAGGGAGGTGAGCTTGGAATGGCCTCAAAGTCAATCTTCTGGCCAGTGTTCTCTGATGCGGCGATGGCTCTCAAGCCGGGTGTCATCTCGCAGATTGTCGAGACGCCGGACGGCTTCCACATCATAGAGGTCATCGAGAAGAAGGGGGACATGTTCAATGCCCGCCACATCCTGATAAAGCCTAAGTACACCGACGAGGACAGGGAAAAGGCGTTCAAGACGCTGGACAGCCTTCGTACCGAGATCAACAACAACGCCGTCACATTCCAGATGGCGGCCAACTTCTACTCACAGGATCCGGCCACCAAGACTAACGGCGGTCAGATGTCGGATCCGAACACCGGCTCGGCCTATTTCGAGATTGACCAGCTTAAGCCTGAGGACTACATGGCCATCAAGGATCTGAAGGAGGGCGAGATCTCGGAACCTGTTGAGTCTACGGACAATGACGGTCGCCAGGATCAGGTCAAGGACTATGTGGTCGGCAAGACCATCTACAAGATCATCAAGGTTGACCGTATCATCCCTGCCCACACTGCGTCCTTCGACGAGGATTTCAGCCAGATCCAGGAACAGGTGCGCCTTGACAAGCAGATGAGGGCGATCGACGACTTCCTCGCCGGAAAGATCAAGGAGACTCACATCATCATCGATCCGATGTTCAGGGACTGTGAGTTCCGCCGCTCCGGCTGGGCATCAAAGTTCGCGGAAGACTGATGCTCCCGAGACGCCTGGCATATTCATTACTCCTTTTGCTGCTCACGTTCAGCCTTTCCGCCCAGACCACGGAGCGGAAGGACAGTCTTGTGAGGCTGCTCGGCTGTGATGAGTTGCAGCAGGTTGATGAATATGGTGTCCAGTACCGCAAGGCCTTGGGGCACGCGCGTTTTGAGCACAACTCGACCCTGCTGGTCTGTGACACCGCCTTGTGGAACGTCAACACGAATGTGATCAACGCCTTCGGCAATGTCCAGATCATCCAGAACAGCACGGTGCTCAGCAGCGAGAGTCTGGATTACCTGATCGACCAGAACCTCGCGCAGTTCCGAGGCTCTTTGGTGCAGCTTCGGGACAAGGACGGCAACACGCTCAGGACAAGGGATCTGGACTACAACACGAAGGACAGTGTCGCGGTTTTCCGTGGCGGAGGAGCCTTGCGTGACAAGGACGGCCAGGTCATCGAGAGTGTCGAAGGGTCTTATTTCTCCAAGCTCAGCACGTTCACGTTCACGAACAATGTCAACATGTACACGGACTCGATGTTCGTGAAGACGGATTTTCTCAGCTACGACACCGAAGCCAACCGTGCCACGTTCGGCACCGGCACCAATGCCTGGAAGGACGACAACATGCTTTCCTCCAGGGCCGGTCTCTATGAGAGGGACTTAGAGAAATTCACCTTCACCACCGACGTCCATCTTTTGACCGAGGGTCAGGAGGCCTGGGCCGACACGCTGGTCTACTACCGCGCCCGTAATGAAGTGGAGATGTTCGGTCATGCCGAGTTGTTGGACACGAGCCGCAATGTGGCCGCTGTCGCAGGCTACATGCAGTACATCGATTCCTTGTCCTATGTCAAGATGACCAGGGATCCGGCCGTCATCATGATCAGCGAGCAGGACGGAAAGAAGGACACCGTCTATGTCGGAGCTGACACATTGATCCTTCGTTCGATACCGAAATGCGATGTGGATTCTGTCGAGTTTGTCAGGTCAGAGGCCCGATTGAAGGAGTTGAGTGTAGATCCTATCACGGAGTACCGTCGCAAGGCTGCAGAGGCTGCCAAAGCCGCTGCCGAGGAGGCCCGGAAGAAGATGGAGGAGGAAGACCCGAACGCGAGGGGATCCTTTGACAAGGGAGCCGCCGCGCTGACCGAAAGCAGAAAACCGATACTTCCCGCTCCGTGGGATGATGATGTCATTGAATATGAACCGCCTCGCTGGTGCTGGACACCGCCGGCCACGGAGTCATGTTCTTTGCCGGTCGCCGGGCTTGTCAAAACTCCCGCCCGCCCGCTCGCTCAGAACCCCGACACTTTGAAGTCGGCAAGTCTCAAGCCTCAGGCCGACACCCTTCGCACCCGGTCCAATACCCTTCTCACCCCGGCAGACACCCTTCGCGCCTCTGCCGACACCCTGAGACCTCAGTTGGGCACAACGGCGTTCCAGACTGACAGTCTTGGCTTCGCAAAAGATTCGCTGGCCATGGCGGACTCCCTTTCCATTGCCGCGAAAGACTCGCTTGACCTGGCTCCGAAGGACTCCACAAAGATCAATTTCATCTACGGAATCAATAACGTCAAGGTCTTCAGAACCGACATGCAGGTCGCGTGTGACTCTCTGGCCTACACCGACCTTGACTCGTTGATACGTCTCTACAGAAAGCCCTACATCTGGAATGAGATCAAGAGACAGTACACGGCGGACAGCATAACCGTGATTGTCAAGAACCAGTCCATCGAGCGCGCGAGCCTGATGTCAAACGCCTTCATCATCGTCCAGGAGGACTCCCTCTCGTTCGATCAGATCAGGGCGACGGAAATGATGGCCTATTTCGACAGCACTGGAACACTTCGACGTTTCGACGCGATGGGCGGGGCGTCCGGTGTCTTCTTCATAGAGGAGAACAATTCGCTTGCGACGGTCAACAAGTTCGAGTCGAAGATGATGACGGCCATTTTGAAGGAAGGGAACATTCAGGATCTCAACTATTTCGACGCTGTCAAGAGCGATGCCTATCCTGTCGTCCAGCTAAAGAAGGACGAGAGGATTCTTAAGGGTTTCGACTGGCAGCCTGAAAAGCGTCCCAAAGGTCCGGAGGACATCACCGAGTACAAGCCGCGAGAGTCTCAAAGGTCTGTCTACGAGCAGATTCCACGTGCGAAATTCGCCGAGACCGACATTTATTTCCCTGGCTATATGAGCAGCGTCTATAAGATGCTTGCGACCCAGGATTCTCTGAAGCGCGTCCGTAAGGCGGAGAGGAAGCGGCTGGAGGAGTTGCGTAAGGCCGAGGAGGCTCGTGTGGCGGATAGTCTGCGGGTGGCAGCCGACAGTCTTGCGCTCCGGGACAGCCTTGCCAGAAAGGACAGTCTGGCTTTGAAGGACAGCCTTGCGTTGAGGGATTCCTTGGCCGCGCGTAAGGACAGCATAGCGTTGAAAGACACCCTTGCGGTTTCCGCGGACAGTGCGTCTGTAAAGAATCCGTTGGATCCGGCAGCGGCGAGGAAGGCTGCGAAGGAGGAAAGCCGTAGGAAGCGTGCGGAGGCGCGTGAGGCAAGATGGGCTGAGCTTGACGCCCGTGATGAGGCCAAGGCCAAAGTCAAGGAAGAGAAAGCCTTGAAAAGGAAACGTAAGAAGACCCTCAAGACGCTGAAAGCAATGGAGAAGCGGCGTGCCAAGGAAGATCGGATGCTGGAACGCTATCGTCTCCGCTTCGAGAAGCAGAAAGCCAGAAAAGAAGCCCGGGCCGCCAAACGCTCCGTCCGCTGATGCCCCGACTTTGCTTTATGCGGAGATTTGTGACAACTCACGTCCGATAGTGCGAATTTGCTCCAGAATTTGATTCAGGCGTGCGTCGGATGGCTTCTTTGCGCCACTGATGTACTGGGCGAAAAGACTTTGGGAGATACCCAGTCGGCGGGCGACGGCGGAAGCGTTCAACTCCGGATGCTCGATGAATATGTTGTAGAGTATTGTCTTATCCTTCTTTTCAAAGAAATTCGCAAAGCAAAGATCCTCGTCCAGTTCCGGCCAATGAATGCCGTTGGCGTCAGGGACATAGTTGCATCTCTGCTCTTCCGTTGCATACTTCAAACGAGGATAGTCCGCGAAACGCTCTCTCGCTTCCCTTCCATCCTCTGTCCGGATCCACACCGCCGAATCCGTCAGCCAAATCTCCTTAACTTTGATCATTTGTCACTCACTTTATTGAAGAAACGATTCCAATGCTCAGCGATCACCTCAACGTTCTCCTCAATCACAGCTTCGACCATCTTTAACTCCGGAGGCTTCAAGCCATTGTTTTCCACCAGTTTAACAGGAAAGATGGTAAACTTCGCATTAACATCCCCTTTCACTACATGAACATGAATAGGCCAGTGGTCATTGGCGTAGAACATAAATCTAAAGCCAAAGAAGTAAAATATGGTCGGCATCCTCAAATCTTTTTCTCAAAGACAAATATAGGTAATATTTTTATAACCTGCAAAAAAAAGAGGGTGACATTGGTCACCCTCTCCTTTATCTTTTTGATGTATAATTTCTAGAGCAGCTTCTTGCGGAGCGCGTCGATCATGTCTACGGTCATGGTCTCCATGTCGTAGGCAGGAGACCAGCCCCATTCCTCGCGGGCGCAGGAGTCATCCATCTTGTTCGGCCATGAGTCGGCGATCGCCTGACGGACAGGATCGACCTCATAGCGCATCCTGAATCCAGGGATGTGTTCCTCGATTTTCTTGCGCAGGATCTCAGGATCGAAGCTCATTGACGCTATGTTGAATGAGTTGCGGTGTTTCAGCTTGGACGGGTCGGCGTTCATGATGTCCACGGCGGCCTTCAGGGCGTCAGGCATGTACATCATGTCCATGAATGTCCCGGCGGCGATAGGACAGACAAACTCCTCACCCTTCACGGCGGCGTAGTAGATCTCCACTGCGTAGTCGGTCGTACCTCCCCCAGGCAGGGTGACATTGGAGATCAATCCCGGGAACCTCACCGAACGGGTGTCCACGCCATACTTCGTGTGGTAGTAGTCGCTGAGCAGCTCGGTGGCCACCTTGGTCACGCCGTACATTGAGCGCGGCCTCTGGATCGTGTCCTGAGGCGTGTCCTGGTGCGGGGTCTCCGGACCGAACGAGCCGATGGACGATGGAGTGAACACGGCGACATTGTTCTCGCGGGCGATCTCAAGAATATTCATGAGACCGTCAATCTGGATGTGCCATGCCAGTTGCGGCTTCTTCTCCGCCACGGCGGAGAGCAGGGCTGCCAGATTGTAGATCGTGTCGATGTTGTACTTCTTCACGATTCCGAGAAGCTGCTCGCCGTTGCATACATCCGCCTCGGCGGCAGGGCCGCTTTCGAGCAGAATACCCTTAGGCTCAGCGCCTTTGATGTAACCGGCAACAACGTTGCCCTCAGGACACATCTTCCTGATTTTCATTGTCAGCTCGGAGCCTATCTGGCCGGTCGAGCCTATCACAAGTACGTTTTTCATTGCAGATGGCTTGTTTTATGCTTACTTAGCTTTTGCAAATTTACATTATTTTCCAATAAGTGTTCTTATTAATGCGAAAATATAAACTAATTTCACGAAAATTGATATATTTGTCATGGCGAAAACGAAACGTTTTAAAAAATCATAAGATATGTACGGAAAATTCAAGGATCATCTGACAGCGGAACTCGCCTCCATCAAGGAAGCCGGGCTCTACAAGAACGAGAGGAACATCGCTTCTGCCCAGTCTGCGGAGATCACTCTCCAGGACGGCAGCAAAGCCCTTAACTTCTGTGCCAACAACTATCTGGGACTGGCTGATTCTCCAAGGCTCATCGAGGCCGCCAAGAAGGCAATGGACGAAAGAGGCTTCGGAATGTCCTCAGTACGTTTCATCTGCGGAACCCAGGATCTCCACAAGGAGCTGGAGGCGGCGATTTCCAATTTCTTCCACACCGAGGACACCATCCTCTACGCCTCGTGCTTCGATGCCAACGGCGGTGTGTTCGAGCCTCTTCTCACGGCAGAGGACGCGATCATCTCCGACTCTCTGAACCACGCTTCGATCATCGACGGCGTGCGTCTGTGCAAGGCTGTCCGCTACCGCTACGCCAACGCGGACATGGCCGACCTTGAGCGCTGCCTCCAGGAGGCCCAGGCCCAGAGGTTCCGCATCATCTGCACGGACGGAGTCTTCTCGATGGACGGCAACGTGGCTCCGATGGACAGGATCTGCGAGCTGGCCGAGAAATATGACGCGCTCGTGATGGTTGACGAAAGCCACTCCGCCGGAGTTGTCGGCAAGACCGGCCACGGAGTCGCCGAGCAGTATGACTGCTATGGCCGCATCGACATATTCACAGGCACTCTCGGAAAGGCATTCGGAGGCACCGTCGGCGGATTCACCACAGGCCGCAAGGAGATCATCGATATGCTCCGCCAGCGCTCCCGCCCTTACCTCTTCTCCAACTCACTGCCGCCGATGATCGTCGCCGCCGGCATCGAGATGTTCAGGATGCTGGGAGAAAGCAACGAGCTTCACGACCGCCAGCAGGAGAATGTGACCTACTTCCGCGAGAAGATGCTGGCCGCCGGCTTCGACATCAAGCCTACGCAGAGCGCGATCTGCGCGGTGATGCTCTACGACGCGCCGCTTTCCCAGAAATTCGCCGCCAAGATGGCGGAGGAAGGAATATTCGTGACCGGCTTCTACTATCCGGTGGTTCCGAAGGGGCAGGCCCGCATCCGCGTACAGCTTTCCGCCGCCCACAAGCGCGAGCATCTTGACAAGGCCATCGCCGCCTTCATCAAGGTCGGCAAGGAGCTGGGAGTCATCAAATAGACTTTTTTGAACATTCATGAGTTCCGGTCGCCAAGCCTGTCGAAGCGTCCGGAACTTTTGATGAATAGGAATATGCCAAATCTGAGATTCTGGATGGACAACGCCCGGAAGATAGCCCTTCCCCAGAGCGCCATCCCATGCCTTACAGCGATAATCCTCTCGATCGGCCAGGACGGATTCTTCTGGCCTCTCGCGATACCGGTTTTCCTCGGAGTCTGCGCCGCGCACCTGGGGATGAACCTCGCCGATGACTATTTCGACTACCTCAAAGGACTCCCTTCGGGAGAGATCCGCTCGTCCCTTGTGGCCGAAGGCTCGGTCCGCGCCCGGATGGACAAATGCCAGTACATCCTCTCCGGCGCGGCCACCGAAAAGGATCTCCGCAAGGCCATGATCCTATTCCTTGGCTTCGCGGCCCTGATGGGTCTGGCCGTTGTCATATTCCAGATGCTCACTAACGGCCCGGCCTCCGCGCTTGCTGTCGCCGCCTACGCTTTCGCCGGACTGTTCATCGGCCTCCAGTATTCCGGAGCGCCCATGCGCCTTGGCTATCACGGCCTTGGCGAGCTGGTCATAGGCGTGGTTTTCGGGCCTCTGAACATGATGGGGGCGGCTGCTGCGGTGACAGGAGCCGCCTTCCGCCCGGACATGTTCATCCTGAGCATCGGCATCGGTTGCCTTGTGACGAACATCGTCTTTGTCCATTCTGTGATGGAGGCTGCTGCCGACAAGCGGCTCGGGAAGCGCACTTTCGCCCACCTTCTCGGAGGCAAGACCTCGCAGATCACCGCCCTGGCCGTGTTCACGCTGGTGCCGTTCATCTGCCTGATTTGCAACGTTTTCCTCTACGGCTGGAGCCACTGGTACCTGCTGACCCTCGTCTCCCTGCCGCTGTCCGTCTGTTTCCTCAGTTCCACCTGGCGCTTCATCAACAACATGCCCTGCGACGACACTCCCCGCTGGTGGATGGGGCCGATGGGAAATTGGAATGAATATGTCAAGGCAGGCGTTGACTGGTTCCTCTTCCGTTGGCTGATGGCCCGCAACATCAACACATTCTTCTGCCTGGTGGTCATCATTGTGTTCATAATCAATTCTATAGTATAATAATCCGCCTTCCGTGCGGTATCTATCATTTAAGTATGATCAAGCAATACGCCTACCTCGCCTGGTGGTTCGTCCGCGCCCGCTTCTTCGGACGCCGCGCCCCGCTCCAGACCGTCCTGTTCATAACCGACAAATGCAACCTCCGCTGCAAGCACTGCTCCGTCTATGGCAGCGCCGGCAACCGTCAGAGGAAGTTTGATGACATTGTGGAGTCTCTGAGACGCTCCTACGCAGCCGGCTCCCGTTTCGTCGATCTGGAAGGCGGCGAGCCGACCCTCTGGAAAGAGGACGGCAAGACCATCAACGACATCATAGACGCGGCTGTCCGGATCGGTTTTTTCTCCGTGACAGTCACCACGAACGCCCAGCAGGACTTCTCCTGGATCCACCCCCATTCGATCTGGGTCTCCCTTGACGGCATCGGCAGGTACCACGAGGCGATCCGAGGCGAGGGCACCTTCCCGAGGCTGGAGGAAAACATCCGGAAGTGCGGCCACAAGCACTTGAGTGTGAATATGGTAGTGAACTCCCTGAACTGGGAGTCCCTGGATGAGGTAATGGAATATGTCCGTGCCAACGATGCGATCGAGCAGGTCTCCATCAACTTCCACACCCCCTTCCCCGGCACCGAGTACCTGATGCTCCCTCCGGCAAAGAAAGCCGAACTGATCGACAAGGTACTGTCCTACAAGAAGAAAGGCTATCCGATAATGAATTCCGCCTCCGGCCTAAGGAAGATGAAGCGCAACACCCTTGGCCAACTGAGGTTAGGAAAAGAATGCTTCGTCTCGAACTTCATCT
>OCHN01001749.1_pt1 | contig 16220 bp, 17 predicted proteins | sample 1538911 | NCBI WGS metagenome assembly OCHN01 (sample SAMN04571736, study PRJEB22368) | human gut metagenome | biome: human gut; material: stool | host: Homo sapiens | place: Luxembourg | collected 2013-01-11 | reverse complement strand
CAAAATCGAATGACACATCTTGAGATACCCAACAATATCTTTAACTAAGGGAAACTGGAAAGGGATATCCAGATATTACGCTGTTGGAGCCGATTGCGGATGCGCTTCGTGTGTCGGTTGCTGAGTTAATCACGGGAAATCCAGTACGTATGAGTAAAGAAATAATTTAAATTTTATAATAGGGGATTCTGTGAATGCAGGGTCTCCTAGTTTCTTTTTTGTCGTGTATTGTAAAGCATAGATTCTGATGGTACAATAAGTAAAAATTGGAAGGAGAGACGTACTATGGTAAAGCCAATTATGAAAGATATATTTTTCCTTGGACAAAAATCAGAGAAAGCAACAAGGGCTGACTTGCAGGTAGGAAAAGATCTGGAAGATACACTTGAGGCAAATCGCGAGGGCTGTGTAGGCATGGCCGCGAATATGATTGGTGTCAAAAAGAGAGTTATCATTGTCAACATGGGTTTGGTGGATCTTGTCATGTTCAATCCAGTTTTGTTAAAGGCAGATACGCCGTATGAGGCAGAGGAAGGATGTTTGTCACTTGTCGGTGTGAGAAAAACAACGCGCTATCAGAATATTGAGGTTGAGTATACTGACAAAAACTGGAATAAGAAGAGAATAAAGCTTAGTGGCTGGTATGCGCAGATATGTCAGCATGAGCTGGATCATTTGGATGGAATTATTATTTGAACTAGCGGGACAGTAAAGAAGCCATTTTACCTGTCCCTATTGGCTCTCTTGTGTGGGACGCCCCCGGCCACGCCGCCTCCTGGCCCTTTGCCTTTGACTTCGATTTGATGGACAAGGCAAGGTGGCTGGACGGAATTCTGGAGCAGGAGGGAATCACAAAACCCGTTATCGTGGGGCAGTCTATGGGCGGCTATGTGGGACAGGCGTATGCGCAAACTTACCCCGAAAAGCTGAAGGGCTTTGTGTCCATCGACTCCGCGCCGCTGCAACGAAAGTATATGACAAAGCCGGAGCTTTGTCTGCTGAAACGAATGGAGATAGTCTATCGCTGCTATCCGTGGAAGGCCCTCTTAAAGTCCGGGACAAAGGGCGTTGCCCTGTCGGAATACGGAAGGAACCTGATGCGGGACATGATGCTGGTGTATGACGGCGACCAGAAGCGCTACGCAAAGATTGCCGGTCACGGCTTCCGAATCCTTGCCGAGGCGGTGGAGCGGGATTTGCCGTATGAAATCAAATGCCCCGCCCTGCTCATCTGCGGCGAACAGGACAAGGCGGGGTCTTGCGTTAGATACAATAAGGCGTGGCATGAGGACACCGGAATTCCCCTGGAATGGCTCAAAGATGCTGGGCACAACTCCAACACCGACCAGCCGAAAATCGTAAACCGGCTGATCGAACAGCTGGCTCAGCGGGCGAAGTGTCTGGAGGCTTGATTTTACGAAATCAGTGACTGAAAAGAGAAGGTGTAAGCGAATGTGGAGTTACATAGTGGGGGGAGTATTCCTTGCCCTGGCAATGTATTTCATTGTCCAGGGGATACGATGCGGCGTGGCGGTGAGGGAAAGCAAAAATCGTCTTGCCGCTTACAATGCTCAGACGGCGGCATTAAGCTACGGCGATATAACTTATGTCGATTCGGGTGAGGGCGAGGTGATTTTATCCGTCCACGGCATTTTCGGCGGTTATGACCAGGCTTATGACACCTGTAAGGACTTTTGCTCCGACTATCGGATCATCGCTCCCTCACGGTTCGGATACCTGGGAAGCGACGTTTTCGGCGACGGAACGCCCGCCAGGCAGGCGGTGGCCTATGTGGAGCTGTTGGACAAGCTGGGCATTGACAAGGTGCACCTGCTGGCCACATCGGCAGGCGGCAGCGTCGCGATCCGATTTGCCCTTGATTATCCCCAACGCACGAAAGGCCTGATTTTATACTGCTCCGCCATGCCGCCTGTGGAGAAGCCGAAAGAATATGCCGAATATGCCGGGCCGCCTCCGTTCCTGTGCAATGATTACGCCATGTTCCTGTTAAGCCCTATGTTTGAGCCAATCATGGGGATGGAGCCGTCTACCATTTACAGTATGCTGCCCGTAAACGACAGAAAGGACGGCGTGATACTGGATGCTTCCGTTACCAACCCCGATATGGCAAGGAACTTTGGGGATTATCCGATTGAGGATTTTCAGGTTCCCACGCTGATTTTCCACGCAAAGGACGATAAGCTGGCAAGCTACGCCGATACGGAGAGAGCGGTATCAAGATTCCCGAACTGCACGTTCATTTCCTTTGAAAGCGGCGGGCATTTGCTGACAGGGCACGGAGAAGAAATCAAAAAGGCAGTTTCCGATTTTGTGGAAAACAGATCGCATTGACAGAAACTTCTTTTGGCACATGGCCGGGACTTGGACAGGAGAATTTTTCAAAGCCCCTTTTGAAAGAAGCGAAATGAAAGTAACAAACCGGAATTGAAAAAGGGAGAGCAGTATGATGAAAAGAATTAAAGTAAAACAGATCAACAATCATATCTGGCTGTTAAATGACAATGATGAGTCCACAGGATATCTGGTGACGGGAAGTGAGAGAGGACTGATTATCGACACTATGACAGGATATGGGAATGTGCGGAAGGTGGCCGAAGAGATCACGGATTTTCCTCTTACAGTTGTCAATACCCACGGTCATCCTGATCATATCTATGGAAATGTATACTTTGAGAAGGTATATATACATCCTGCTGATATTCCGGTGGCCGAAAGGTTTTATCAAGATCCTGCTTTTGTGGCAGCAATCAGGCAAATGAACCGGCAGTCGGCTGAGTTTCTGACGTTAACGGAAGGCGATGTATTTGATCTGGGAGGTCTTTTTCTGGAAGTGTATGAACTGCCGGGACACACACCGGGCGGGATTGTGCTTTTGGACAGGAAAGACAGAATTTTATTTTCGGGGGACAGCATTCTGGAACAGACATGGATGCAGCTGCCGGAGTGTCTTCCCATGGAACAGTTTCTGGCATCTCTGGACAAAATACAGAAAATGCGGGGAGAATTTGACTATCTTCTGACAGGACATAACCTGGAGCTTGTGAATGCTTCTTTTTGCGAAGTACATAGAAAGGCAGTCTGGGAAGTCTGCGTGGGAATCAAGGATAAGGATGAGCCCTACAGCTATTTTGGCGGAACCTGCATGGCTCATCCTTATGGAAAAGAACCAAGAAGAATTGTATATCGGGAAAGATAGGACGAAAGAGACCCGATCGCTTGGTAAGACATATGTCTGTGACTGGGACAGGAGGCTTAAAATGAAACGGAAAGACAGAATCATACTGAAAACCGCTATGGCAACGCTTTTGCTGCTGCTGTTCTTTTTCGCGCAGGGAGCAATCGTGGTGATCACGGGAATAGAAGGCATTCCCTCCGCGCTGATCAGGGGTGCTGTGATCTGGGGGCTTGTAATTATCACATTGGCGAATTCCATCATCCGATACAAAGGAATCTCAAAGCTGGGATTTCGCAGTGCGGAAAAAGGGGCGGCAAAGAGAATGCTCTATTTTTCGCCGCTTTTGCTCATTGCCCTTTCCCCTTTTACGGCGGGAATAAACATTAACGGTGGTGCGGCATTGATTTTAGCAAACTTGTTTTTGACGCTTGGAATCGGGATGGCGGAGGAGATATTTTTCCGAGGCATTATCTTCGGCCTGTGGTTGGAGCACGGCGTGGGAAAGGCAATGATAATCTCATCCGTTCTATTCGGGTTCAGCCATCTCCTGAACATAGCTGGAGGCGCGGAATTGGGGGAAACAGTTCTCCAAATCTGCTTCGCCCTGGTCTACGGGATGGTATTTGCCCTGATTTTCGCTGAAAGCGGCAGTCTTCTCCCCTGCGTACTGCTCCACGCTCTGCATGACTTCTGTTCCTTCATCAGCGGGGAGGCTTCCGCGCAGTTTGAGATATTTCTGGGCGCGGTACAGTTTATCGTCTTGCTGGTCTATTTCCTCTATCTGTTCCGAATAACTGCTCGCAAAAGGGAACCGGCTTTGAAAGGCAGGTGAAAACCGATGAAAAAACATCAAATCATGTACTATGTGGGCGCGGCGATAAGCCTGCTTGTGGGACTGTGGCATTTTACCGTACCATGGATGTTTGGCTGGGCTTCGTATATACCGTATGAAACGCTGGTGGTTCCCATCAATTATGTCAACCTATGCTTTTCATTTTTACTGTCGGGGCTGAGCCTTACCGTCATTCTGTGGGGCAAAAAGGTATTCGTGCAGAATCCGGAGGTGTTCTATCTCTACGGCTTTTTGCTGGCCCTTTGGATTTTCCGGGTGGTTGTGGAGGTGATTTATCCCTGCCCGCCGGAATCAAATGTGTGGATGTCTTATGGGCAGTTCGGCGGTTCTGTTCTGGTATGTGTTCTGCTGCTTGTGCCGTTTATACGGGTGGCCTCCACAAGGAAGAATAGAAAAAAGTAATGGCTAAAACAAAATTCATTAGAGGAGTTGCATTATGGAATATCCGGTGGAAGAAATTCTCTCTTATCCCCTGCCTGCCCTTTTTGTGCTGGCAGTGTTTTACGGCATATATTTTGCCAAGATGCTGGCGCAGAAGCGCCGCGGCATCCGGACGCGGCAAATAGGACAGCGGAAAGAAAAGTCCATTCACACAGTGGAACTGCTGATGAGCATGGCAACGCTGGGCGTTGTGATTGCACAGCTTGTGACCATAGCGTTTGGCTGGAGCTGCCTTGCGGCAAACGCTCGCTTTACCGGCTTTGTCATCGGGATGCTCGGTGATTTGATCTTTCTCCTTTCCGTTCTCTGTATGAAGGATAGCTGGAGGGCGGGCATCCCGGATCAGGATCACACAGAACTGGTCACATCCGGAATCTATCGGTTCAGCCGCAATCCGGCCTTTCTCGGCTTTGACCTCATGTATATCGGTGTGATGCTAATGTACTGTAACTTGCTGACCGTGCCGCTTACGGTGTTTGCTATTGTGATGCTGCATTTACAAATTTTGCAGGAGGAACGGTATCTGGAGGAAACATTCGGCGCGGCGTACCGGGAATACAAGCGGCATACATTCCGCTATCTTGGGCGGCGATAAAGGAGAAAGATTAGGAGTTACATGATGGAATTTAGTTTTGCTTTCCAGCTGTTTCTACGATGGTATTCCTTATTTTCTTTATAAGATTTCCCTTTTTCGCCGGTTGGCATACTGGTGACCAGACCGTTTTCCTGACAAATACGGTTGCTGATTCGGCAGATTTTATGATACCCAGAGATAAAGAAAGGTCTTGAAAAGAAACTGGATGCGCTGGTAATGAGAGAGCTGTATACGAAGTACAAAATCGCACCAAGCGAAGAAGAACGAGAAAAGGCACGCAGGGAATATTTGGATAGACGAGGTGTACCGGAGAGTTTTCGGTGGTAGTTTCACTTAATCGTAAATGACGGGTGCGTGGCACGCTCCCGTTAGATATGGTTAAGGAGAAATGTGTGTATAGCGTATAATAAAAATACCCGAAATCAGAAATAAAATTCCCCAGAATCAGAAAAGGAATTCCTCGAAATCGGAAAGAGCATCTTGAAACTAAATAACCCATCAGTTATCCTTTGCCTAAGCAATATCAACGATCAACGGCAAAGGAGGAAAGGAAGATGCTTACTATGTCCCAGATCAATTGCATCAGAGATTTAAGCAAACAGGGATACGATATTTCAAAAATCCATACATGTACCGGTGTAGACCGGAAAACAATCCGCAAGTACCTCGAACAGGATGATTTCTCACCAAAGCCACCTGTTGTAAAGCGCAGAACCTCTATCGTCGCACCATACATAGACGTAATTACGGAATGGCTTGAGGAAGACCAGAAACATTGGAGCAAGCAACGGCATACAGCGAAGCGAATTCATGAACGCCTGGTAGAGGAATACGGATTTACCGGAAGCTATGACTCTGTTCAAAAATTTGTTCAACGAATACGAACAGATATCCGCACCAAAGGAACACAGGAACTCGTCTGGGAGCCTGGATGTGCACAGGTTGACTTCGGCGAAGCAGACTTTAACGAAGATACGAATTGTGTCCGCAGAAAGTACCTAACCGTCTCTTTTCCCTATAGCAACGATGGCTTCAACCAGGTTTTTCGCGGAGAGACTGCTGAATGTGTATGTCAGGGCTTACAGGACATCTTTCACTATATCGGAGGTGTGCCGAAACTCCTTATTTTTGATAATGCTACCGGAGTAGGTCACAGGGTTATGGATACAATCACAGAGACAAAACTGTTCTCCTGCTTCCGTGCCCACTATGGCTTCCGGATTCGGTTTTGTAATCCACACGCCGGGCATGAAAAAGGGAATGTAGAAAACAAGGTGGGGACAAGCCGACGGAATCTGTTCGTTCCGGTACCAACCTATCATGACATTGAAGAGTTCAACCGATCACTTCTTGATCAGCACAAGAAGAAGGCAGAAGAAAACCATTATAAGAAGGGGACGGAGATCGCCCAACTGTTTGAGGAAGACAAAAAACACTTTCTGCCTCTTCCAACAAAGCCATTCAATGTATGCCGCTATGAAACCTACAGGGCTGATGGATACGGAAAGGTTTGTGTTGATGGAAAACACTTTTACTCCACCAAACCGGAAAATCATAACAAAAACGTTATTGTTGGCATACGCGCTCACTACATTGATGTTTTGGAACCGAACGGAGACCTTCTTGTCCGTCATATGCGCCAGTACGGAGCAACACGCACGGACATAAATGACTATAGCACATCCCTGGAAATGCTCTCCAAAAACATTGGAGCATGGTCAAACAGTGGATTCCGTAAGGATGCACCGCAGCTGATCCGGGACTATATCGACAGTAAGCCTCGCAGTGAACAGAAATCTTGTATCCGTCTGCTCAATGATCTGACAAAGCAGTACGGCTATCAGGCTGCTGTAGATGCATTCGAACAAGCAATTCGTAACAACAGTGTCAACAGATCCGACGCAGCAATTCTTGCAGCACGTATTATCGGGTATGGGATTGATACACCTCCCGAACCAGGCCCGTCGCTTGAAGTTTATGACCAAACGTTCCTTAACGGAATGAATAAGGGAGAGGAGGCTGTTCGATCATGAATCCAGGCACGAACCGTACACAACTCGAAGAGAGCATCCAGTCTTGCTGTAAGTCCTTGTTTCTGACCTCAGCGATTCCGGAACTGATCAAGTCAGAAGGAACACCCAAGCAGGTTGAATACCTTTGTACTGCCCTCCAAAAAGAAGTGATCCGCCGAGAAGAAAACAGACGCAGCCGTTTGGTGAAGCGAGCTCATTTTCCAACATACAAGACATTTGAAGGCTATGAGTATCGCTGTGTAAAGCTGCCTCCTGCATTGTGTAAAGAGGAACTGGAAGGTGCCAGCTTCATAGAGAAAAAACACAATCTTGTTTTATTCGGACCTGTTGGAACAGGTAAAACACATATGGCAATCGCTGTTGGGGTGAATGCCTGCATGAAAGGTTATAAAGTGCGCTTTTACACAGTAACGGAGCTTGTACTTAAACTGGCAGAAGCCAGAAAAAACGGGACTTTAGAGCGGCTTCGCAGCGAGCTGAACAGCTTATATCTGCTCATTCTGGATGAGTGGGGCTACGTTCCGGTTGATCGGGATGGTTCTCAACTACTCTTTCGTGTGATATCGGACAGTTATGAGAACAAGAGTCTGTTATTGACGACTAACCTAGAGTTTTCGAAATGGGGAAGCATCTTTACCGATAACCAGATGACAGCGGCAATGCTCGACCGTCTTGTTCACCATGGGCATCTGATCCTTTTTGAAGGGAACAGCTATCGAATGGAGCATGCGCTCATGAAGCAAACAGCACGACAGCCTGGAGCGGGAGCGGTGTCAAGGGACAGTACGCCGGACGTTTCACGTCCGGGCAGCCCTTGACATAAGCGACACGGAATACCCTATTGGGCGAAAGCAGTTTCATCTGCTTTCCTGTTTACCCAGTGAGGGAAGAAGTCCAGGTCGAAGTTTTGAAAAGAACACACATATGTTCTTTCCGAAAGTGGGGAATTCCCCATACGAAAGTGTGGAATTTTTATTGACAAAACACAGTGTAAATAGTAACATTGTCGTAAACAGGACTTATTATGCTGCTCTTGACAGAGGGAAGGGACATGTTGGATAATCTTTCTGTAATACAAAGTTACGAAATCAAATGGGGGTAAATATATGAGATATCAATGTTTAGATGAAAAATGGACGTTCCGCAGAGGGCTGCTGGATTCCCTCGCCATTCTTCAGTCTGATCCGGGTGAAACGGTGAATCTGCCGCATGACGGTATGATCGGAACTCCTGTGACGCCGGATGCGCCGGCAGAGGCAGATATGGGTTATTTTACCGGTGATCTGACGAATTATACGAAGTATGTCAGGATACCGGAGGAATGGAAAGGCGGCTGTGTCGGGCTGAAGATCGATGGTGCCATGATGAATGCTGCTGTGGAAATCAATGGATATAAAGTGGGTCTGCAGCATTATGGATATGCGCCATTTTACGTGGATCTGACAGATTATGTGACTTTTGGTGCGGATAATCGCATCACAATTAATGTGAACACATCCATGCAGCCCAATTCCCGGTGGTATACGGGATCCGGTCTGTTTCGTGGTGTGAAGCTTTGCCGGGGGCCCAGAGTACATATTGTTCCGGATGGTGTGTTTGTACAGACCAGGGAAGTGGCAGATGGATATGCGTTTCTGGAGGCTCAGGTGGAGGTGCAGAATACCACCCTGGAAAACCGGCTTGCGGAAGTGACGGTGTCGGTGTTCAAAGAGGGGGAGGGCACAGTTTTTGCAAGAACGAAGCGTGTGATCCAGATCAATGCAGGGAAGGAAGAAACGGCGAGACTCAGTCTGACGCTGGCACAGCCGCTTCTGTGGGATGCGGAGCATCCGGAACTGTACAGGGTAAAAGCGGAGGCAGTAAGCCTTGGTGTTTACAGAACTCATTTTGTGAAGGAAGAGATCACGGAAACGGATGAGGCGGAAGTCCTGTTCGGCATCCGGACGATCACTGCGGATGCCATCCGAGGTCTTCGGATCAACGGAAAAACGGTCAAACTGAAAGGCGGCTGTCTGCATCATGATAATGGTCTGCTGGGTTCGGTGTCCCTGTATGAATGTGAGGCAAGGAAGGTTCGGAAACTGAAAGAGGTGGGCTTTAACGCGATCCGTACTGCCCACAATCCGCCGTCAGAGGCGCTTCTGGAAGCCTGCGACCGACTGGGAATGTATGTTTTTGACGAAGCTTTTGATGCCTGGGGAATGGGAAAGCGGGGAGGAGATTATCACCAGTATTTTGCGGAACAGTGGGAGCGGGATCTGACAGCATTTGTGAAAAGAGACCGCACTCATCCATCCGTGATTCTGTGGTCTACTGGAAATGAGATCCCGGAGCGAGGGGGACTGAACAATGGTTATACGCTGGCGACGCGGCTGGCGGATACCATACGCAGACTGGATGGCACGAGACCGGTCAGCAATGGCATCTGCTCTTTATGGAGCGGACTGGATGATTTTCTTGCACAGGGACAGAATCAGGAACAGAATTCTAAGGATGGTCTGGATGCCGCATTGTGGGAGAGAATTACAGAGCCATTTACCAATGGTCTGGATATCGTGGGCTATAATTATATGGAAGATATTTATGAACGGGATCATGAAATGTTCCCGGAAAGAGTTATTCTTGGTTCGGAAAATTTTCCGAAAGAAATAGGATACCGGTGGCCGCTTGTGGAACGCCTCCCCTATGTAATCGGTGAATTTACCTGGACTGCATGGGATTATATTGGGGAAGCCGGGATCGGCAAGGCAGTTTATGTAGAAAAAGATGATCCGCTGGCAGAAAAAGGCCCTTGGGCATTAATGCCTCAGTTTATGTCACCATATCCATGGAGAACGGCCAATGATGCTGATTTTGACATTACGGGCCGTATGATGCCCCAGGGCGCCTACCGAAGTGTGGTTTGGGGAAGTGAAAAGACGTACTTATTCTCCATGCATCCGGAAACCTTTGGCAAAGAGGAGATCATAAGTATGTGGGGATTTCCGGCTGTTCTGTCCAACTGGAATTATGCAGGATATGAAAACCGGCCGGTGGAGCTGGTGGTCTTTTCCGGCGCGGAAGAGGTGGAGCTTTTTGTAAACGGCAGATCTCTGGGCAGAAAAGCAGTAAATCAGGAGAAACCCATGCCGAATACCGTGCGTTTTGAGACAATATATATCCCTGGTAAGGTGGAAGCCGTCAGCTATCGGGGCGGTAAGGAAATCAGCAGGGATCTGTTACAGACATCCCGAAAGCCTGCAGGTATCAGGCTTCATCCTGAAAAAACGGAACTGGCGGCAGATGGTCATGACCTTCTTTATATAGGAATTGATATCGTGGATCCGGAAGGAGTTGTGGTTACAGATGCATCTGTGACACTCCGAGCCGGTGTGTCAGGCTGCGCAGAACTGGCCGGATTTGGCACAGGTAATCCAGTGACGGATGAAAATTATACGGAAGGAGAAACGGTAAGTTACAGGGGACATGCGATGGCTGTCCTGCGTGCCGGATATGAGAATGGCACAGCGATATTTACCATATCGGGAATGGATCTGGAGGAAAAACAGTTTGTCTTTTCTGTGGTTTGATGACAGTAATAATGTATGATGATGGAGGATTGTATCATGAGTAAGAAACAGGCATTTAACCCTTATCTTCCGTCCTGGGAATTTGTCCCGGACGGAGAACCCCACGTATTTGATGGACGTGTCTATATTTACGGATCACACGATTTCTACAACGGAGACGTATTCTGTATGGGAGATTATGTGTGCTGGTCCGCTGATATCCATGATCTGGGGAACTGGAGATATGAGGGAGTCATATACAAAAGAAATGAGGATCCCGGAAATCCTGACGGTGAAGGATGCCTCTACGCCCCGGATGTGACAAAAGGTCCGGACGGAAGATATTATCTGTATTATGTAGTCTCCAATCTGCAGGTTGTCTCTGTGGCAGTCTGTGATGAGCCGGCGGGAAAGTATACCTTCCTGGGCTACGTTCACGATCAGGAAAACCGCCGGATCGGAGAGCGTGAGGGTGATGAGCCCCAGTTTGATCCGGGTGTTCTGACAGAAGGAGATAAAACATATCTGTATACCGGCTTCTGCGGACGTGGGGACAAGTCCAGACACGGTGCCATGGGAATGCTGCTCGGTCGCGATATGCTTACTGTCCTTGAGGGGCCGGTGATCGTGGCCCCCGGCTGTGAGTACAGTGAGGGTACCGGATTCGAGGGTCATGAATATTTTGAAGCGGCATCCATCCGGAAGAAGGACGATCTCTATCTTCTGATCTATTCCTCAGTTGTGATGCATGAACTCTGTTATGCGTACAGCAAGTCTCCGCTGGAGGGATTTCAGTATGGAGGAGTGCTGAACAGCAATGTGGATCTGGGAATTGATACGTATAAACCGGCAGACCGTCCGGCAGCCTTCGGAGCAAACAATCACGGAAGTATCGTGGAAATGAACGGGGACTGGTATATTTTTTATCACAGACATACCAACGGTACCTGGTTCTCCAGGCAGGGATGTGCAGAAAAACTGCCTATTCGTGAAGATGGACTGTTTGGGCAGGCAGAGCTTACCTCCTGCGGCCTGAACGGCGGGCCCCTTGCCGGAGAAGGTTATTATCCCTCCTGTATTGCATGCCATCTGTTTACCGACCGACCGGTGATCTATGTGGGAGACAGTGATAAACCGGAATATGTCAATGGTTCATTTCCGAAGATCGTTAAAGAAGGATGGGACGGAGACCAGAATGAAGGCTACATCACCAATATGTATGATCAGTGTACTGCGGGCTTCCGTTATTTTGATCTGAGTCATGTGTCGGAGATTACACTGACGATCCGTGGATATGCATATGGCAGTATGGAGATCCGAACTTCATTTGAGGGATCGGCGGTAAAAACGATCCCCCTGCACTACTCTAATATCTGGAGAGATATCAAAACAGAGATTAAGCTTCCGGAAGGAGCAGATTCTCTTTATTTTACCTACCGGGGACCTGGAAGTGCCAGCTTTAAGGGATTTACATTGAAATGAGAACTGTTGAGAGCCAGGCAATTCCCAACTTTATTTGGCGGATACGTCACACTGACGAAATGCGGGATATTTTGAAAGTTGACTCTGAACAGCTATGATAAACTGGAGAAAGTCAGGGGGCAGCAATGTGTGAGTCACGGAACCTGTCTGCCTGTGAAAGGAGTGACAGCTGCTATGATGGATGTAGTTGTAAGAAAAAGCAGAGCGATCCGCAGCATTTATGAGCAGGATCGTGCGCTGTTTCTGGAATCGGAATATGGACTGATCCGGATCTGGCCTCAGACAGACCGTATCATTCGTGTATCCTATACAGAAAATGGAGTATTTCCGGAGAATTAGGGAGAAGAATATGAGGATCTGTCAGGGAAAGAAAAGAGGGCAGCCTGGACGTGGTCCGAGGGACAGGAGATTCTGGTTCAGACAGAAGAATTGAGAGTTCGGGTGAACAGGGAGACAGGTTCACTAATTTATGAGGAAAAAGATGGTTCTTTATTGCTGGCAGAAGCGGATGCGATGAGCAAACAGGTGGAAGAATTTCCGTATTTCCGGCCGGTGGACGGAGAGGCACAGATCAAAACCGTGGATGGAGTGAAACAGAAAGTACTTGAAACTGCCAGAGAATATGACAGGATGCTTTATCACACACGTCTTTCATTAAAATTTAATGAACCAGCGGGACAGGTAAAATGGCTTTTTTATTGTCCCACTGGATCACCTAATTTAACTCTACGATCCGTCTACTGTAATCGAAGTGGATTGTTTTCTTTGAATCTGATCAAGGGAATTGATGACCGAAATGGCGGATATGACAATACAAAAGGTCGTGTATTGAAAAGCATAGATTCTGATGGTACAATAAGTAAAAATTGGAAGGAGAGATGTACTATGGTAAAGCCAATTATGAAAGATATATTTTTCCTTGGACAAAAATCAGAGAAAGCAACAAGGGCTGACTTGCAGGTAGGAAAAGATCTGGAAGATACACTTGAGGCAAATCGCGAGGGCTGTGTAGGCATGGCCGCGAATATGATTGGTGTCAAAAAGAGAGTTATCATTGTCAACATGGGTTTGGTGGATCTTGTCATGTTCAATCCAGTTTTGTTAAAGGCAGATACGCCGTATGAGGCAGAGGAAGGATGTTTGTCACTTGTCGGTGTGAGAAAAACAACGCGCTATCAGAATATTGAGGTTGAGTATACTGACAAAAACTGGAATAAGAAGAGGATAAAGCTCAGTGGCTGGTATGCACAGATATGTCAGCATGAGCTGGATCATTTGGAAGGAATTATTATTTGAACTAGCGAGACAGTAAAAAAACATTTATTGTATGTAATAGAAAAATGCAACATGTTAAAAAAATCTTTTACAAAGAGGTCTTAAGATGGAAATTCGCAGAGATTTTTACTTGAATAAGTTGATAAAAAGAAAAAAATGGTTTGATTAAGGTAATTACTGGTATTCGTCGATGTGGCAAATCTTATTTGCGGATAAGACACGCTTGAACCTCAATCCCTCTCAATTTATCCATTTTTCCGCAGAAAACCTCGTCCGACATAGTCGGGCGGGGATGAATGCGGCATAACAAAAAATAAGTCAGGCAATATCAAGTGTGAGTCTTTTCCTCACACTTTTTTGTTTGCCTTTTGGTATATTTTCGTTTCGGTTTTTCAATACCCTGGTCTTGGATATATTTTTCTAGCGTTTCAATGTCTGCTCCTCCTGTAGTCGTAATAAAGTAACTGTCTGACCAGAAAATATTATTCCATAGCTTATCCTTGATTTCATCCCAGAAATTTGCTCGGATTTCTTTTGAAAGCTGCGTCTTAAGACTGCACACTACAACAGATGGCGCTGCTGTTGCAGGAAGTTCAAACAGGATGTGGATATGATCCGGTTCTCCATTCAGTTCTATGAGCCTTCCCTGATAACATTGCCCGATCAGATGGGCGGCATACCGTCTCATGTGATCAATAATCGGTTCTGACATTACTTTTCTGCGATACTTAATGACAAACACAGCATGATAGGTAAGTTTGTAAACGGCATGTCGTTTTCTGTTAAAATCGTCCATAAAAGCCCCCATTCTTTTTTACAATCGACACTTGCAATATCTCTTTAAATGTGCTATAATAATAACATATTTAAAAGGATATTGCAACCGTTAACTGATTTACAATCGAGGTGATTTGTATGGAGCTGTTAAGAACAATCAATTCGGACAAACGCTACTATTTGGATGAGAATACCATCGAAAATGCAGCATCGTTTCTGCAAACGATGCGTGTATTTAATGATGCCAAAATAGATTTGTATAATGCCCTGTATGATCAGAAATATCTTGCGTCAGGACCGCTTATTGATCATGCGTATCCGGTGTTTTTGAAGGAAAAATACAAAACCAATGATTATTATAATGCGGCAATCTATACAGCGGCATCAGGTTCGATCTCTTCACAGAAGGAACTGAAAAAGTATTACGGTACCACAATCACTGCAGATTTAAAGACACGTGATGAAAAGATTCAAATGATTCAGGAAGCACTGGATAAGAAAAAGGCTGTTAAGAACTCAATTCGAATCTACCGAAAAGACGGACGATGGATTACACCTTATCCAAGATGCCAGCTGAAGGTTAAAGGTCTCATGATTGTTCTGTTCAACAAAACGATTTTAAAATTGGATGAGTACGAGCGCAGTGTGGAAGCTGATATTCGTAAATTAAAGACACGCCTGGCGCTGGTAACGGAAGCGAGAAAACGGAAGGAAAAGAAGCTTGAAAATATAAAAAATCTTCTACCGGAGCGTATTGTGTTTGGCGGTAAGAAGCTGTATTCCGAGAAGGATACCGTGGGCATTACAAAATCTGCTGAGGATAATAAAACTTCACAAAAAGCATTGAAAGAATGGAAACAGGAATTTTTTGAAAAACGTCACCAGAGCATGGCACTTCCGGGAAGGCATACATCAAAGTATGGAAACTTCCTGTGTAAATATGATGGAAAGGATTTGTCTGTTACCTGCATAGACGGTACCACCACCGTATTCCATGATTTTAAGCTTCCAAGATACAATGAAGCCTTTCAAAACAACTTCACTTGTAAGCCGGAGGATCGACAGTCTATTTGCTATAATTTTACCGTAAAACGGGACAGGAAGAATCGACAGTATATTATCGTATCTGTTACCATGAAGCTGCAGGCATATGAAAACAGCTATTATGGAAATGGTGCAATTTCCATGGATATTAATTATGATCATTTTGCATTGGCAGAGATTGACGAAACAGGAAAGCTGCTTGATCAGAAAATGATTCGATTTGACCTCGTAAAAAAATCGACCGGTCAGATCACGAATATTTTGGGAGCGGCTGTTAAGGAAGTATTTAACTGGTGTGCAGAAAAATATAAACGTCTTATAGTAGAAGACATTGATTTAACAATCAAACTGGCATCCAGAAAGTATGGAAACCGAAAAGGAAATCACCATATGACCCTGTTTGCGTATCAGAGGATTGCATCCAGTATTGAAAATCAGAGTTTGAGACGAGAAATCGCCTTTTGTAAGATTGATCCTGCTTATACCAGTCAGATGGGCAAGTTTTTGTTCATGCGAAGATATGGAATGTCCATCCATCAGGCCGCAGCCTATACGATTGGCTTGGTAGGAATGGGTTTGTATGATAAACTGGCACCAGATTTACGGATGTTAAATCTTCTAAAAACAAAAGAAGGTATTGTACCGGAATTTTCGCAGGAAACGTACAAGACGATCTGGGCGAGAATTACAAAAACATTTTCAGGTATTCAAAAGCATTTCTTCTATAGAAGGATTCCGTATGAAGTGCTGGAAGAAAGAAAACGGCCAAGTTTAAGAGCGCTAGCCGCTGAAATGAAAGTAAGGTATATGCCGGATGCAGCAAATTACAAAAGTTGTGAACAAATATAAAAATTTGCAGCAGTGAGTAATTTGTCAACCAATAATCAGAGTAACCCGATAACAATATAGATTTGTAACTGTAAACCTTGCTCTTTTGTTACCACTTTCTGGATGTGTGTCAATTGTATGATACAAT
>OCHN01001744.1_pt1 | contig 16316 bp, 10 predicted proteins | sample 1538911 | NCBI WGS metagenome assembly OCHN01 (sample SAMN04571736, study PRJEB22368) | human gut metagenome | biome: human gut; material: stool | host: Homo sapiens | place: Luxembourg | collected 2013-01-11 | reverse complement strand
GAACACCTCCTTTTTGGAGTGAGATTCGACACGAGCTTTCGTCAGGTGTGCAAGGAATTCTTAAATAGATTCCTGTACCTAGTCTTTCATTATTATATAGACCTGTAGCTCAGTTGGTTAGAGCACTACACTGATAATGTAGGGGTCAGCAGTTCAAATCTGCTCAGGTCTACCGCTTAAAAGCAATGGGGATATAGCTCAGTTGGCTAGAGCATCTGCTTTGCAAGCAGAGGGTCGTCGGTTCGACTCCGTCTATCTCCACCTTCACAAGGCACTTCGGTTTTTTCCGAGGTGTCTTTTTTTGTTGTTGCTCTCCTCTTTAGTAACGAGAGAAAAATTACCATCAGCCTATATTCCAGATCTCGAATAATGGAATTACATTGTCCTAGCTGGCACTAAATGCGACGTTTCGTCCTTGTGAAACTTTATCATCATAATTTGGTTCCGCCTAAAACGTTTCCGCGGAACAAAATGCCCCGGGAAATGCATTTGGTGCAGGTTAAAACGTTTTCACGGAACATAATTGTGTTGAAGACCTGGACAATGGCGGTGGGGATGCGCTTGCATTATGGGCGCTGTCTGGCAGCCGCGTTCCTGCAGCCGGAGTAATTGAATTTCCTACAGATTTATGTCGAAGAATCCTCGTTTCGGATAGCGGTGAATTGGATTTTTGCAATATTTATTTTTTAATCAGATTGCCCGCTTTTCTATTGAACAGTCAATGCTTAACCTTCGTTTGGTTTAGAAACTTAACTATTTTATCTACAAGGATATAAATTTGAAATTCCAGCACTTTGTGCCTATATGAAATAACTTGAAAAATATTGAAAATTTTCTTTTGACTTGTTCTTAAAATATCATAACTTTAGTACCAGAGTAATTCAGTATGAATTAAGTAATCTTTGAAAAATTAACTGGTAATCTTTGCTCGTCTTTCCGGTCTAGATTCCTTTTCTCATCAGTCGTGTACGTCCAGTACACTCTTTCTTCGAAAAGAAATCTATCCTCGAAAATCCTTCACAAATCTTTACCACTTAATTCTTAAAAGCTTACTAAGTGTCTTTTTGTATGGTTCTTAAATGTTATTGAACATGAAGAAAATTTTCTATGTGGCAGCTGTTGCATTGGCTTTTGCAGCATGCTCGAAAGGTGAAGCCAAGCTCGACTCTCTCACCGTTACCCCTGAAACAGTTACCAAATTTACCGATGAAGTTCTCCCTGAACTGTCTGTAACTGGGCTCGCCTTCTGATATTTTGATGGGGGGGGGTACTGTAGTTACCTGGACTTCAGACAAGCCTGAAATTATAACCGTTGATGAAAATGGTAAGATTGCATTCGCTGTAAAAGATATTGAAAATGAAGAAACTGTGACAATATCCGCATCTGCTGCAGGAAAGACCGCTACTTGTGTCATTACAGTCAAACCTCAGATCGCACGCTATGAGATTCTGGACTTTACAGCAGATTTAGGATTCAAGATGCTGGACAGAAATGTGGGAGCATCAGCAGTATTGAAGGTTGGAAATTACTATCAGTGGGGAAAGAATACCCCTGTAGCTGTTGCAGGTGACGTTAAGGTCAATGCCAACTACGATGCCAATTGGAGTGCTGACAGCAAAGGCTTTGCAGATTGGTCCAAGCCGGAAAATACTCCTTGTCCGATTGGCTGGGGCCTTCCTGATGATGAACAGATGAAGGCTATAGATAAAAAGTTGGAAGCTATTGCTTTGTACGATATGGACTATGCTACCAGGGAAGAATATGAAGCAGCGGAACTGTTGTTCAACCGCATGCTGGTTCCTGCTTCAGGACAGTTCGGCAAAGAGGGCCAAGAGGGCCTGTATCTTCCAAAAGCATATTACTTCTGGAGCGGCGTGAAGACTAGTGAAGGGGTTAACTCATTTGAATATAATCTTTTCCCTCTGTATAAGAAGAAGAATGTTCCTTCATTGGCAATTCCTGTAAGATGCGTAAAGAAATAATCGCGTGCAAGTGACAAGATTTCTCAAGATATTAATAATCACGTTTTTACTCGGGGTGGTTTGCTGCAATGCAGCGGCCGCTCCGGGTAAATTCGATGTCAGGGTAAGCATTTCCTCCAAGGGAGAACCGCTTCCCGGAGTCGTGGCGGGATTCCCTGACTGCGGAATATATGCAGCCTCGGCGGAAGACGGAACATTGATCCTGAAAAACGTACCTGCCGGCAAATGGACCATCACCGCGCAGATGATAGGCATGGTCGACTACAAGGCAGAAGTCGAAGTCCGTAAAGACATGGGAATCATAACGATATCCATGTCGGAATCATCATTCAGACTCGATGACGTGGTCGTGACCGCAAAGCCGAGCTCGGTGGGAGCCTCTACTGCATCCACGATTTCACGAGCCGCCATCGACCATCTCCAGGCCACATCACTTGGCGATGTGATGGAACTGCTTCCGGGACAGCTGGCATCCAATCCGTCCATGACATCTGCCACCAAAGCCACGATCAGACAGGTCGGCTCCGATGCCATGAACAGCCTTGGAACGGCAGTCGTCGTAAATGGCGCACCAGTGTCGAACAATGCCAACCTTCAAGTCGGAAATACTGCCGTCAACGGAACATTGACCACCGGATATTCCTCTACCGCCGGCACCGGCATTGACCTCAGGCAGATATCTGTGGACAATGTCGAATCCGTGGATGTCATCAGGGGTATTCCGTCGGTGGAATACGGCGACTTGACCTCAGGTGTCATTATTGTGAACCATAAGGCAGGTGTATATCCGTTCCAAATCAGGACCAAGATCAATCCGACATTGACCCAAGCCTCTGTCAGCAAGGGCTTTGGCCTCGGCGAAAACGGCGGGGCATTGAGTGCGGACTTCGACTACGCGTCGTCGTTGGCGGATGAACGCCGCAAATATCAGCAATATCGGAGAATTACCGCTAATCTGCTGTATTCCAAGACATTCAAGGAAACCATACGGACCACGGCAGGCTTGGGCTTCTATTCGGATATCGACGCGCAGAAACTCGACCCGTCAGACGTGAAATACCAGCGCAAGCGCTCGTCCGAAAACATGGGCGTGAAGTTCAATGCCAATGTTAACTGGCAGATGGACAAGAATTTCCTCAAATCATTGAAATTCAATCTGTCCGGATCATATTCCAAGCAGACGGGATATACCCAGGAATTGCGCGGAAACTATGGCTATATGGTGACTTCCGCCATGAAGGACGGAACGGTGGCAGCCAATGTGAGCGGTCCTGTGACCGATGTCGACGGCAATGTGCTTACCAATACGGACAAGCCTGGATACCAGGCATCTACGAACATCCTTCCTTACGAATTCCTTACCAAGATGCATACTTACGGCAAGCCGCTCAATGTGTTTGCCAAGGCCATGGCCAATATGTTCACGGAATTCTGGGGCATCGGGAACAAGATCATTGCCGGAACTGAATGGAAAACGGATGTGAACTTCGGACGTGGAAAGGTGTTCGACCCGCTCATGCCGCCGTCATCGGGATTGCGCATGCGCCCATATACCGAGATACCGGCATTGAACCAGTTCTCTGTATATGCTGAAGACAATATTTCTGCGACATTGCTGAAAAGGGAGTTGAAAGTTCAGCTCGGTGTCCGTTTCGACATGATCCAGCCCGGCAGGACCGAGGGCCGCAATGCGGTTTCGCCTCGTTTCAATGCCTCATACGACATTATCCCTGACCGCCTGAAAATCCGCGGAGGATGGGGAATTACCTCGAAAGCTCCGCCTCTTGTCTACCTGTACCCGGACAAGGCGTATTTCGATTTCGTGAATTACAGCAATATCGGTCAGACGGGCGTAACGGAGGACCAGACCCTCAGTATGATTACGACCAAGGTTTATGACACATCTGAACCGTCATTGAAAATCGCCAAGAACATGAAGAGCGAAATCGGCATCGACTTTACGCTTGCCGGCATGAGATTATCCGTGACAGGATTCAAGGAAAAATTGACTGACGGGTACTCTTTCGGGTTGGACCGCAGCTCATTCCACATATTCGAGCTCAAAAAATACGAGGGAATATCCAGGGCCGGCACATATCCGTCGCTGAAATATTCAAACTCTGCCAATGTCGTGCTCAGTTACATGAAACCTCTGAACAACAAGGTGGATGAGACACGCGGAATAGAGTTCGACCTGGATTTCGGACAGATACGGCCTATCCGTACCTCGTTCGTGCTCAATGGCGCGTACATGCGTACGGACATGTATTCCACTTCCGAGTCTTATTTCCAGAAAAGTCCGGATTCGGGCGGCGTGTATAAGGACATTGGAATATATGCCTCCGGTGACGGCAGCCGTTATTCCAGATTCTCCACGAACCTGCGCGTGATCCACAATATCCCGAAAATCGGATTTGTCATTTCAATGTCTTTGCAGACAATCTGGATCGACACACAGGAGAACCTCGGAACAGACAACATCCGCCCTGTCGCATACCTCAGCGCATCTAACCTGAAGTATGTTCCTGTCGGGGAGAATGATACTGTCAATCCTGACATACAGAAGCAGATATTGGCGAACAGGCTCATCAAGGAGTCCTATAATCCGCTGTGGTTGTGTAACTTGCGTATTACCAAGGAGATTGGAGAGTACTTCGGCTTCACGTTCTTCCTTAACAATGTCTTCAAGACGAACCCTCTGGAAGAAAGCCGCAGGAATCCCGGATCTTATATCAGTTCCAGGAATCCGTCACAATTCTTCGGTATCGAGGCATGGGTAAAATTCTGATTGCAATGAAAAGATATATATGGATTTTGGCCGTGACTTCGGCTATGATGTGCTCGTGTTGGCGGGACAATGCACCTGAAAGTCAGCTGGTTCAGGATTTCAAGCTCCGTCTTGAATACATGGAATACGGGAAGACGGCGAATTTCCCGGAGTCGGTGGACGTGTCAATGACGAATACCACCGAGCAATATACTTACGTGTTCAAGAGCAATCTTGACGGAACTGTCGATGTCAATGGCGTCATGCCCGGACACTATACACTTACTGTTTCAGGAAAAGTGAACGGAACTCATATCGCAGGATTTGTCAACTCATTGATCCTCAGGCTTGACGCCGTGCCGGAAAACGAGGTGGTGGCGCTCTTCGCGGTGTCTTCCAGCCCGGTCATCTTCAAGGAACTCTACTATGCGGGATCATTGACTCCGACATCCGGCTCATATAGGAATGACGGATTCTATTCGATATATAACAATTCGGACGCCCCTGTGGACATCTCGGATTTGTATATCGGAATGAACGAAAACTATGGCGGATTGGGAGAAGCCGGACCGCTTTGGCCTGGCGAAACTGCCGGAGCATATAAGAATGTGTACCTGCAGAGCGTCTGGAAGATAGTTGCAGGTAACGGGAAGAGGGAAGTGCAGCCCGGCGAGACTATAGTAATCGCCACCATGGCGGCACCTCACAACAAGGATGCCTCCTATAACCCGGAGTCTCCGGTGGACCTCTCGAATGCCGATTATGAGGCATATGTGGTCGACCCGGAGAACAAATACCCTGACCTGCCGGCGCCTAATATGGAAATGGCATTCTGGCCGGACTATGCGTATCTGTGGCGCAGCGGCGTCTTCGGACAGAGCATGGTTCTGGTCAAGGCGTCACGTGAAGAGTTCGCGGCATTTGAACGAGTTATGCTTCCGGAAACATTCCAGGACCCGTTCGAAAGCGAGGAATATTGGAAATGCCTGAAGGTTCCGTATGAATATGTGACTGACGCTGTGGATATCATCCAGAATGAGATGGCTACGTCTACCAAACGCTTTTCTCCGAAGATAGATGCAGGATATGCCACCGTGGGAAAGACATATTGCGGATGCAGCGTCCGACGCAAGACCATATCAACTGTGGGAATTCCCAAACTTATGGACACCAACAACTCTACGGTAGACTTCGAAGTGAACACTAAACCATTGTCGGAATGAAGAGCAGATCTAGAATTATATTTATTATAGCGGCTGCATGCCTGGCCGCAGCCGGAGGCAATCTGCATGCCCAGCAGACAAGGAATGCCATTGCGTCTGAAATGGAATTCACTGCGAAATCAGACTTCGGCCGTGCCGCTGTAGGAGGTGATGTCGAATCGGGCAGTTTCCATCGTCCCCAGGAGGCTTCTGACAAATATGGCATATTCTTCAAGGCGGACGGAGAACGTCAGGTCGGACTGTTCCATCTGAAAGGGAACTTTGATTTCCGTCAATCCTTTGAGAACGGAATACAATATTCCTCCACCTTCAACCCGCTGCGTGACATGCCGTACGTCATTGCCGACAGCACTGGAGGTGATTGGAGAAAACAGTATTATTCAATGTGGGTGGACATTTCCGCGAAGATTTGCGAAAAACTGTCCGCCGGCATCGGCATTGACCTTAATGTAGGACGCGGCGCGAAAAACATTGACCCGAGGCCGCAGGCTGGCATGAGCAAAATCGGGCTTGAACCGACATTGTCCTTCAATGCCGGGGGCGCGGGCGTCTTTTCGGCCGGTTTTACGTATTATTCCTATCGCGAGAACTCGAATCTGATCTTGTATGACTCGTCCGTACCGCAGAAACTGTATCTGCTGAAAGGTCTGGGGCAATATACTTACGAGATTTTCAGCACCACGGAGCGTGAAAGGAAATATGAGGGGAACAGTCTGGGCGCAGTTTTCGGATGGCTTCTGACACGCAATGATGTTTCTGTCTCGGCCAAGGCTTCGTACTTGAACGGCATGGAATCCGTGTTCGACATCGACTACAACAAGCCTCATTACCGCGGCAAATATTATACGGATTCATGGCGCGGAAAGTTCGATTTCCTGTATGATCCGGCGAATTGGGGGCTGCATGTGTCTGCGGACTATAACGGGTCCAGTGGCTCCGGCCGTGAACTTGTCCAGTATTTCAATTCTTCGTCAGATGTCAATGCGTGGGTGACTGATTCTGAAATTCCTGCGCGCTATGTGTCTGTGAATCATGATGTTGATGCGGAAGCGGGCGTGGCGCTTAAGCGTGACGGCTATGAAACATGGAGATTTACGGCTACGGCTGGCTGGAACAGTCTTGACCAGACCTACAAGGCCACATCGTCAGAGATGAAAGTCGTTTCTGCCGATTTCGGAGCCCGTATTTCCAGACAGATAAGGCTTGCGAAAGCGGAACTTGATTTTGCCGGTTCCGTCGGCGGCAGCAAAAACCTGGATGCCTCCCTGCAATGTTCAAGAAGGGAAACGGATGATGACAATATCCCCGTGGGACTGGTGCAGGAAGACTTCAAGATATTGAGTTCCAATGTCTTCGGAGCTTCGTTGGAAATGGGATGCGACTGGAGTCTGAAACATGCAAGAACTGTCGGCACACGCTTGACAGGATTCTATCAGTCAGCATCTGCCGGGTTGCACCGCTACGGAGTGTCGCTTGGCGTTTCGTTCAAATTCTAAGAAACAATTTCTAAACCTCCCGTCCCCGCAGAAGAACCTTGCTGATGAATGGCGTCTGCCAGCAGTATGGAATCCATGTGAGGGACGGAATCTTTCTGGTGATGATAAGATTCGCCAGCTTTCCCTGTGTGATGGAGCCGGCTATGTCGATGACCCCCATGGCGTAAGCGGAATTGAGCGTGCAGGCATTGAGGGATTGGACAGGGGTGAGGCGCATCTGGATGCAGCCGAGGGACATGATGGTCCTCATGTCGCCGCATGGAGATGAGCCGGGATTGTAATCCGATGCCAGGGCTATGCCCAGACCGGCATTGATGAAATCCTGGGCGCGGCCGTACTGCATGCGGAGGAAGAAAGATGCCCCCGGGAGCATTGTGGCCATGGTTTTCTGACCCTTCAGGGCTGTTATTTCCGCGTCAGTGGTACTCTCCAGATGGTCCACGGAAAGCGCATTGTGACGGACTCCGACCTGGACGCCACCTGAAACTGCCAGCTGGTTCGCATGGAGCTTTACTCCCATGCCGAAGCGCTCGCCCTCGGAAAGAATCCTGTCAGTCTGGCCCGGCGTGAAGAAACCGTCCTCGCAGAAAACATCAATGAAATCTGCCAGTTGCTCCTTGGCCACGGCAGGAATCATCTCCTTGCAGACATGGTCGACATACTCCTCCTGACGACCTGCAAACGCGCGCCCGACGGCATGAGCCCCCAGGAACGTGGCACGGATGATGGCAGGAGATGTTTCACGGATCCGGCGGATTACACGTAGAATCTTCAATTCGTCTTCCGTAGTGAGCCCGTAACCGCTTTTTATTTCGATTGCCCCGGTGCCCTTGGAAATCATTTCATTGACCCTGGACATCGCCTGGCGGTACAACTCTTCCTCGGAAGTGCGGTGCAGCAGGTCGGCGGAGTTCAGAATTCCTCCGCCGTGCGCTGCTATTTCCGCGTAAGAAAGTCCTTCGATCTTGTCCAGAAATTCCTGCTCGCGAGTGCCGGCAAACACGATATGAGTATGCGAGTCGCAGAACGCCGGCAGGACCATACCGCCTTCTGCGTCAATGATTTCGCAACCCTCATCGGAAGGAAGGGCGTCCATCTGCCCGAAATCGGCAATGCGTTCATTATCAATTAGAAGCCATGCATTGTCCAATGTTCCGGTTTCTGACATCGCCGCACCCTCTTTTCTAAGGATGCCTTCTTCCACGATTCCTGCAATCTGCCCGATATTCTTTATCAATGTTTTCATGACAAGACCGTAGACCTGTTATAATACAATGTTCTTTTCGTCACGCAGGAAGTCGATGCTCTTCATGATGAGCGGATGCATGTAGGTATCCACATCCACGAACGGTACGACCTTGCGGTACTCTGTGAAAAGTTTCTCGATGAGAGGCGATGACTTGCCTGGGCGTCTGAACTCCAGTGCCTGGGCAGCATTGAACAACTCTATTGCGAGAACCGTCTCGACATTGTCGACGACCCTGACGAGCTTGGTGGCGGAGTTCGAGCCCATGCTCACGTGGTCCTCCTGGCCCTGCGAAGACGGAATCGAATCGCAGGAAGCCGGCCAGCAAAGCATCTTGTTCTGGCTCACGATGGATGCTGCGGTGTACTGAGGAATCATGAAACCGCTGTTCAGGCCAGGTTTAGCGACCAGGAACATCGGGAGACCGCGCTGACCGCTGATCAGCTTGTAGATACGCCTTTCGGAGATGTTCGACAACTCGGACATTGCGATAGCCAATGTATCCATAGGAATGGCGATAGGCTCTCCGTGGAAGTTGCCCGCAGAAATAATCATGTCTTCGTCCGGGAAAACGTTAGGATTGTCGGTCGCGCTGTTGATTTCATTGCCGATTACCGACTCCACGTAACGAATATTGTCCTTCACGGCACCATGCACCTGAGGGATGCAGCGGAACGAGTAAGGGTCCTGGACATGCTGCTTCGGCCTGCGTATAAGTTCGCTTCCTTCAAGCAGTTTCAGGAAATTGTCCGCAGTTTCCAACTGGCCCTTGTGACGGCGCAACAGATGAGTCAGCTCATAGAACGGCTCGATACGTCCGTCGTAAGCCTCCAGCGACATTGCGCCGATGCAGTCAGCCCAACGTGAGAGTCTCATGCTCTTTATCAATGCCCAAACGGCGTGAGCGCTCATGAATTGCGTTCCGTTAAGGAGTGCCAGGCCTTCCTTCGACTGGAGCCTGATAGGTTCCCAGCCAAGTTCCTGCCAGACATCTGCGGCAGGACGGACCTTGCCCTGGTAAAGCACTTCTCCCATTCCGATAAGCGGCAGACAGAGATGCGCCAGCGGAGCCAGGTCGCCCGATGCTCCCAGCGAACCCTGCTGATAGACAACCGGAAGGACATCATTGTTGAACATGTCGATGAGCCTCAGGATGGTAACCATCTGGACGCCCGAATGACCGTAAGACAATGACTGTATCTTCATGAGCAGCATCAACTTGACGATTTCCGGCCTGACCGTGTCGCCTGTTCCGCATGCGTGGGACATTACCAGATTGTGCTGGAGCTGTGAAAGGTCCGCTTCAGGGATGGTGATGTTGCAGAGTGAACCGAATCCGGTGGTCACGCCATAGACGGGACGGCCGATGTCTTCCATCTTGCTGTCCAGGTAGTCGCGGCATTTCTGCACCGCATGTGCTGCGCTTTCTGAAAGTTCAAGTGTTTCGTGATTGTCAATGATTCTCTTTACCTGTTTTAGTGTGAGAGTCTCTTCTGAAATCTTATGTGGCATATTTTGTTAGTTTTTTATGTTTCCAAGCGCTTTGCGCACCAATGTCTCGTCAGCATTGACAGGAACGGTCACTGTCAATGACGGGGTGCGTCCCATTTCGCGTGTGATGGCGTGGAGTGCGCCCTCGTTGCGGGCCCAGCTGCGGCGGGCAATGCCGTTGTTCACGTCCCAGAACAGCATGTCGGTGATGTGGCGGTCCGAGTCCGCGCTGCCGTCGATGACCATGCCGAAGCCGCCGTTGATGACCTCGCCCCAGCCGACTCCGCCGCCGTTATGGATTGATACCCAGGTAGCTCCGCGGAATGAATCGCCGATTACGTTCTGGATGGCCATGTCCGCGGTGAACTGCGAACCGTCATATATGTTGGATGTCTCGCGGAATGGCGAGTCGGTTCCTGAAACGTCGTGGTGGTCACGTCCGAGGACGATGGGAGCGGTGATTTCGCCACGTCTGATGGCTTCGTTGAATGCCAATGCGATTCTGGTCCTGCCTTCGCAGTCAGCATAGAGGATTCTGGCCTGTGAACCGACCACGAGATGGTTTCTGCCGGCCTCTTCGATCCAATGTATATTGTCACGGAGCTGGCCCTGGATTTCCTCAGGAGCCGTCTTGGCCTCCTCTTCCAGAATTCTTACCGCGATGGCATCGGACTTCGCCAGGTCATCCGGATTTTCGGACATGCATACCCATCTGAACGGACCGAAGCCGTAGTCGAAATAAAGCGGTCCCATAATGTCCTGGACGTATGAAGGATAGCGGAATTTTCCGTCCGGTTTCAATATGTCAGCACCGGCGCGGGAAGACTCCAGCAAGAAAGCATTGCCATAATCGAAGAAATACATTCCCTTGGCAGTCAGCCTGTTGATGGCTGCAACCTGGCGTCTCAGCGATTCGCGCACGCACTCCTTGAAACGCTCCGGCTCCTCCGCCATCATGCGCTTCGACTCTTCCAGCGAATGCCCGATAGGATAATAGCCGCCGGCCCAAGGATTGTGCAGCGACGTCTGGTCGGATCCGAGGTCCACGTCAATGCCTTCGTCAGCAAGCCTTTCCCAGAGATCCACAACATTTCCCACATACGCAAGAGAGACTACTTCCTTGTCAGTCATGGCTTTACGTATGCGCTTCATGAGTTCGTCCAGGTCTTCGTGCAACTCATCGACCCAGCCCTGTTCATGACGTTTACGTGCCGCAAGCGGATTGATTTCCGCTGTGACGCTTACGACGCCGGCGATATTTCCTGCCTTGGGCTGCGCTCCCGACATGCCGCCAAGTCCGGCGGTGACGAAAAGCATGCCCTTCATGTTTTCCTGTGTTCCTTCAATGCCTCTGTTCCTCAGCTGTTTACGTGCCGCGTTCATCACCGTGATGGTGGTGCCGTGGACAATACCCTGAGGACCTATATACATATAGGAGCCGGCTGTCATCTGACCATATTGAGATACGCCCATTGCATTGAACCTCTCCCAGTCGTCCTGCTTCGAGTAGTTAGGAATCACCATTCCATTCGTGACTACTACACGTGGAGCGTCCTTGTGGCTCGGGAAAAGACCCATCGGATGTCCTGAATACATTGCAAGTGTCTGCTCGTCAGTCATTTCCGCGAGATATTTCATTGCCAGGCGGTACTGTGCCCAGTTCTGGAAAATGGCTCCGTTGCCACCGTAGATGATGAGCTCGTGCGGGTGCTGTGCGATGCGCGGGTCCAGATTGTTCTGGATCATTGCCATTATCGCTGCAGCCTGACGGCTTTTCGCCGGGTACTCGTCGATCGGCCTTGCATACATCTCGTAATCAGGACGGAAACGGTACATGTAGATGCGGCCGTAGTCATGCAGCTCCTGCGCAAACTCTTCAGCCAGAATGCTATGGAACTTGGTCGGGAAATATCTGAGAGCATTGCGTACAGCCAGTACCTTTTCCTCGTCAGTAAGAATGTCCTTGCGCTTCGGCGCATGGTTTATCGCCATGTCGTATGGCTTTTTCTCCGGAAGCTCCGCAGTGATGTCTTCGAGTATCTGTTTCTGAAAATCAGTCATGTTATCCGATGTTTTTGTTTACTTCTGAAAGGATTTCCGCTTCTTTTTCCGCTGCTTCTTTCGCGATTTTCTCCGCCTCGGCAGTCAGACTGTCAGCCATTGCACGGTCTTTCAGTCCGGCAGCATTGATACGGACATTGAGCTGGGCACCTTTCACGGCCGCGAGCGCTGCGATTGCTCCGACGCCCGCGTCTGATGCGGATGCTGGGTTGCCTTTGCGCGCCATTTCGAGTGCCAACGGCATGGCTTCCAATGCGGTCTGCATTGTCCTGAGCGGAACCTGGGTCGCGTAGAGCGTAGCTTTTTCCATGGCTTCTGCGCGTGCCGCCTTCTCCTCCTCCGTGCCCTTTGGCATTGAAAATACGTTCATGATTTTGGCGAATGCAGCAGTGTCTTCGTCCACGAGCTTCAGCAGGCGTTCCATGATGTCCTGTCCTTTTACGGCCTGGTCGGAGAACTCCTTCCAACGGTCGTCCCAGCCGCGTTTGTGTGCGGAGAGGTTGGCTACCATTGCGCCCAGAGCCGCTGCGAGCGCGCCCATGTATGCAGATACGGAACCGCCTCCCGGAGCCGCCGATTCGGATGCGGTCTCTCTGGCGAAACCCTTGAGAGTCATGCGGATGAGTCTTTCTTTCTCAGCCATGACAGCTTCGTCCTCCATCAGGAATTCGATGACTTTCTCCCTAGGGTTGAATGACTTCAGGTCGCTGAGTCCCAATGATTTGGCGGCGATTTTTATGATTTCGTCCTCGCTGATGCCGAGCGAGCGCTGCTGTTTTTCGAGATAATATCTGCCTGTTTCCAGGAGTACGCGTTTAGGTACCAGGCCGACGATTTCCGTTCCGGTCACGCGAAGTCCACGTGCCGCAGCCGCCCTGCATACCTCTTCGAATGCCACGTGGAGCGGCGTGGTGTTTATGTCAGTGATGTTCATCGACACCTGAGCGATGCCGTATTCCTCTATGTACCAGCCGATTGCCTTGCAGCCTTTGAGCGTTCCAGGTATCCAGATGGTCTGGCCTTCCGCGTCTTTAAGAATCTTTCCTGTCAGGCTGCCTCCTTCTCTTGCAGGACGGCCTTTTTCGCGCACGTCGAACGCCACTGCCATAGCCCTGCGGGTAGATGTCGTATTCAAGTTGAAGTTCACCGCAATGAGAAAATCCCTCGCGCCCACGTTCGTCGCGCCGGCTTTCGCCACGGTCTCATTGTACTCTCCGGGTCCGAAGTCCGGTTTTCTTTTCTGGTCAATGACTTTTTCAGGGAGTGCTTCATATTCTCCTGCGCGGCATACTGCAAGATTCCGTCTTTCAGGCGTGTATGCTGCTGCTTCGTAGCAATAGCAAGGTATTCCCAGCTCGTCATAGATACGTTCCGCCAGAGTGCGTGCCCATCCGGCGCATTCATCCAATGTCGTTCCGGCTACCGGTATGAGCGGAAGTACGTCCGTGGCTCCCGACCGTGGATGTGCTCCGTGGTGCTGCCTCATGTCGATAAGTTCGGCAGCTTTCTTTTCACCCTGGAACGCCGCTTCCATTACCGCTTCCGGTGAACCGACGAATGTCACGACTGTGCGGTTCGTAGCCTCTCCAGGGTCTACATCCAGAACTCTTACACGTTCTTCGCCGCGCTCCGTATTTACGGCAGTGTCGGCTATCGCCTTGACAATCAGGTCGATTACTTCCTTGTTCCGTCCTTCACTATAGTTCGGGACGCATTCGATGATTTTGTCCATATTTAAAGTCAATGTTATTAAAACGTATAAATATACGCATATTTCCCCTGATTTAGGAAATTTTCTTGCATTGACTTTACCTATGGGGTGCTAATCCTCTGTGGCTGGAGCCTCTCCGCGGCGGTAAATCTTGTAGCCTATCATGGCCATCGCGATGCTCATGAGCGGGCTGATGATGTTGAAGAAGCAGTATGGCAGGTAGGCGAGTGTCGGCACGCTCAGGATCGTCGCCTGGGTCATGCCGCAGCTGCTCCATGGGAAAAGCGGGGAAGTCACTGTGGATGAGTCCTCTACGGAGCGTCCGAGCAGCCTGCTTTCGTAGCCGCGTTTGGCGTAGATGTCCTTATATATGTCCGATGTGAGGATAATTGACAGGTACTGGTCGGAAATCACGCCGTTCAGGATTACGCCTGTGCCGACCGTGGACGCCACCAGTCCCGTACGCGTCTTGGTCATCGGCAATATCAGTGATGCCAGGTGATGGAGCATTCCGCTGGCCTTCATGCAGCCGCCGAAGCACATTGCGCAGATAATCAGATAAACGGTATTGAGCATGCCGAGCATACCTCTGGATGATACCAGCATGTTGACCTCTTCGACGCCGGTATCGACTGACACTGAATCATATACGGTCTTGACAATGCCGGTGAACAGCACGCCGGCTTCGCCCGTCGATATGCCCATTGATTCCAATGCCTTGTTTCCGATTTCGGAGATGATGTGCGGCTGGAGGATGATGGCGCAGATCGCTGCAAGGACCATTGAAATGCCCAGCACCGGCAGCGCCGGCATTTTCTTCGCGATCAGGATGCCCGTCACGAGCGGTACGATCAATGTCCACAAGCTGATGTTGAATTTCGCGGCCAATGTCTCCGTATAGACCGAGATTTGCGCCGAGTCGTTGCCGCTGTGCAGGAATCCCAGTATCAGGAACAATGTCAATGTCAATGCGAATGTCGGTACTGTGGTGAGCATCAAGTACTTGATATGCCTGAACAGGGGACTGCCCGAGATTGACGCAGCCATGACGGTGGTGTCGGAAAGCGGGGAAATCTTGTCACCGAAATAGGCTCCGGAGATGATGGCTCCCGCAATCATGCCGTCGCTGAAGCCCTGTGCCTTGCCGATACCCATCAATGCCACGCCGATGGTGGCGATGGTTGTCCACGAGCTGCCTATCATCACCGAGATGAAGGCGCAGATTATACATGCCGTTACCAGAAAGACTCTTGGCGAGATTATCTGGACACCATAATATATAAGTGAAGGCACGGTGCCGCTCATGGTCCATGTTCCCGAGATTCCTCCGATCATGAACAGTATGACAATGGCAGTGGTGACGTCGCCGATGTTGCTGCGTATCGCGTCTTCGAAGTCTTCCCACGGCTTCTTGAAAAGCCACATCGCGAGCCATACGCACAGGCCCGATGCGAAAAGAAGGGAAACCTGGCTCGCGCCCAATATCGCGTCGCTCCCGAAGAAGCTGATGTTCAATGCCAGCAGTATCATCAGTACTGCAATCGGAATCAATGATATGACCGTCCGGATTATCGATGCTCGTTTCATATTCACATTCAAAAATAGGCGTGAGCCGCAGCTGACGCCATTAAGTACATCTCTAATAATTTTTATCCTGCAAAAATAACTAAATTTTCGCAGGCGGTCAAAAATATGATGCTGTCGCGGTAGTGCGGTGATGCTGAAATATTGATAAATAAAACACCCGGTCAAATTGTTTGGCCGGGTGTTATAACATATTATGTATTATGGATTAAGATCCGTATATGCTAGAAGATTTCATCATTGCTTTCGGAAATATTGAAATCAGGAGCATCGTAGTTGTCAGCAGAATTGAAATTCTCTGCTCCTTCAATGTTCTCGTCAGCCGGTCTCGGGCCGAATGGCTTTCTGCCGCCTCTGTGGTCATCGCGTGGACCTCTGCGGTCGTCTCTTGGACCACGTCTGTCATCACGGCGATCGCCTCTTCTGTCGTCGCGAGGGCCTCTTCTGTCACCTCTGCGGTCATCCCTTCTGTCATCGCGTGGACCTCTTGGACGACGCTCAGGCTCTACGTAACCCTCCGGTTTCTCGGTGAGTCTCATCTTGCCTGTCTTCTCGTCGATTTCGAGAAGTTTTACGTCCACTTCGTCGCCGACTTTGAGGACATCAGCTACGTTCTCTGTCTTGGTCCATGCGATTTCCGATACGTGGAGGAGTCCTTCCTTGCCAGGGAGAATTTCTACGAATGCACCGAAATCGAGGATTGAAACGACTTTGCCGTGGTATGTCTCGCCTACTTCAGGCACAGCGCAGATAC
>OCHN01001738.1_pt1 | contig 16388 bp, 9 predicted proteins | sample 1538911 | NCBI WGS metagenome assembly OCHN01 (sample SAMN04571736, study PRJEB22368) | human gut metagenome | biome: human gut; material: stool | host: Homo sapiens | place: Luxembourg | collected 2013-01-11 | reverse complement strand
CGCGCTACCTTGGGGTGGTAGAGGCCGCAGGTTCAAATCCTGTCACTCAGACCAAACGACCGCTTCTCGAAAGAGGAGCGGTTCTTTGTTTTATTGGCGATATATGGCTTACGGAGTGGCTTTGCGAGTGCGGAGCCGCTCTTTTGATTTTCTGCAAACGTTTGTAGTCGGAAATGAATATCCTTATAATTTCAGAGCATTTCTAAAATTTTTCTAAAATTTCTGCTTCACGATTGATTTTTTCTAAAACGCATAACAGCAGCACGATTTTGGTGCTGCTGTTTCTTTTATGATTTCAGGCTCTCCAGGAACTCGATTGCCTCATAAACCGCTGAGAATGTCAGGCACTGTGTACACAACCATTCTTTTCGCTTGTCTGTATTGTCAAGTCCGGGAGCCCCTGCGACAATAGGTTGTTCACGGTTTTCCCGGCGTTCACAACCGCTGTGGGATAGTTCTCCGCTATTCTTGAAATAGCGTCCATATCGCCCTTTTTATAGGTCGGCTCTTTTGTTACGACCCTGCTCAGCATACGCTCCTTGTCCGCAACTGTGCGGATAGGCGGTGCCAGATACTCATAGTGTAGCATGAGCCAGTATTCAATACACCGGTCGTCATAAGTAATCGTATGCGTATTCCGTGCTTCTTCCTCAGCTTTCTAAGCCTGCTGATTATCCTCAGCCTGCCGCTCCACTTCGGAATGTCAACGGTTTCCACATCAAAGAAGAACCAGATCTCGTCCGTAACCTCAGCATTGTTGAGGTATTTATGGTCGTTGCGAAATCTGCGGTCTGCTTCGCCGAATGTTCCGGTGGATTTCGGACGCTGAATCACGGCAACATCACGAAACTCACGCTTAAGGAAGTCTGCGTAAGCCTGCTCGCTCTCACCCTCGCAGAATACGATGATGTACGGCTTTTCCCTTTTGACACGGCGGGGCATTACTCCACCTCCTCAAGCTCAATATCAGGAGTTGCACCGTACTTACCTACCAGATATCCCTTGCGGATATTATCGGTCGTGCGGGTGGAGAACTCGCTTATGCTGTACAGCTCAGAGGAACCATCAGCGGTATCCTTGTCGGCGAAATAAAGCTGATCCTTGCGGAGAAGCTCCATGCTCATAAGCTCGGTGTCGTGCGCTGTGAATACTAGCTGCGCTCCGTCTGGGTTTGACTTCTTGCTCTGGAACTTGGATATGATGAAATTCACAAGCATGGGGTGAAGCTCACGCTCCAGCTCGTCCACAAGCAGTATTCCGCCTGTTCGCAGGGCTGATTCTATTGTCGGTGCAAGCGCCATCAGCTTACGGGTTCCGTCGGATTCATCTGAGAGGTCTAAGGAATAGAGCCCTCTCTGACCATTCCTATCCTCGCCGTAGCGGCTGGATTTGGTACGTTTTTCGGGATTATTCGCATCTACACAGTTCTTTTTTCAGACCCAAAAGGTGTCAAAATAACTCAACGCTCCTGTTCCATTCGCCCTCTGCCTTTTCAAATGTGCATATTACATCAACTGGTTTTAGGTCGATATCGCTAACATTGCCGACTGACGTTCTGATTACGATTTTATCCACGGCTTCGGAAACAAGGTACATAGGGTAAAGCTGGTACCAATCATTGTGATAAAGTGTCGTCCCATCGATTTCATACTCTATGTTGACAAGAAAATCAGTATCGATTCCGTATTCCCGCGCCATTTCACGAAGCCTGAATATACTCAGGAAATTACCATCCGGTTCGTTGAGAGGCTCATTGGTTTTTCTCAGGGTATACACAACAGGCGCAGCCGAATATTCTCCACTTTCATTCCGTGACCACAGCGGCGAGGTCATTCCACCCCATGCCATGTAGATCGTATCTGGCTCGTCGGGACTTATCCAAATTATTGCGCTACCGCTGTCGCTTCCAATCATAAAAGCTAGCGCGTGAACTCCCGCTTCGTAAAATCCAAGCATTCGAATACCCGTTTCAGTCATGACAAACGATTTCTCAGTGTCGTCAATAACAAGACGCTTCTGTTCGGGATATTCGGGAAAGCGGAAGCTGCCTTCCCACGTGCCAAAAAAGTATTTCCGAAACAGCTCATAATCGTCTGATGACTTCCATGTGGTTTGGTCTATGCAATAAGTTCCATCCTCGTCTGCACGACAACTCAGAAGCGACAGTGAAGGTTCATCAGCGCCAGACGGGGTGGCTTGGACTGTTTCTTCTGCCGCAGCGGTAATGCTGCTTTCTGCCGTAGGATGTTCTGTCTGTACATAACTTTCATCGGAAACGTTTTCGCAAGCAACAACTGATAACAAAAGAAAGGCCGTCAGAACGGTTGCTATTATTTTTTTCATAAACCACCTCAAATGTAATAAAAAAGCTGCAAGTTATTCCGTAACTTCGGATCAGCACGAGATATTATTGTGAACAATTGGAAAATTAATTCCTCATTGCTCACTCATATACAACATCATCTTTATATATGATACCACAATTGTAATTATATGTCAAGTGGAAATATCAAATCAGAAGATGATTAGGCGGTCTCCCCTTGCGAGGGGAGGTGTCACGAAGTGACAGAGGCGCTGACCGACAGACGATATTTCCCCCCCAGTGCTTGTATGCAGACAGCGCTTATGAATACGCGGAGTATATGAAACCGAGTGAGATTCTAAACAAAATATACTGCGTACTTGTACACATAGAAAAAATATGGTATAATAAATGCAGGGCGTTTATTATACGCACATACATTACCCGTCATGACAGCTTTGCACTTATCGACATATCGTTAATATCACACAATAAAGGAGCTAACAAATGAACAACGAAAAAACCATCTCATTCATATCCGACCACAAGCATTACGACATACCCGAAAGCAGTATATTGTATATTTCTATGAATAAGCAGGACGCGTTTATCCACACTTCGGACGGAAGCGTGCTCAAGACGCGCATGACATTTGCTAAGATACAGCATACGCTCAGCGCAAATTTTATAAGAATAACCCGCGGGTGCCTTGTTTCAGCAATGGCTATCCACAGCGTAGGCAAGCTTATTACTCTGTCAAACGGCGAATCGCTGGAATATGCCACGCAGCACCGCAGGGAGATATTGGAGAAATTCCATGCGAAACAGCATTCGATCATAGATTTGCTTGCCGACAACGACAATCCCACTGATATCGAGGAATACCATCAGCACTACAAATGCTTTGACAACATTCCCATTGCGTTCACCGACATCGAAATGATATTCAACGAAGAAAGTCAGGCGGTGGACTGGATATTACGCTATGGAAACGAAGCGCTTGCCAGGCTGGAGGAATGTCCGCTGGATGTACTTATCGGCAACACATTCGGAAGCATTTTTCCCAACATGGATTCAAAATGGCTGCGCAGCTACGAGCATTCCGTGCTGTATGGCGAGACTCTTGAAATAGTCGATTACAGCCCGGAGGTAGACAAATACCTGCGGATAGTCTGCTTCCCTACGTTCAGGGGACACTGCGGCTGCCTTCTGTTCGATATATCGGAAACGAATTTCTCGGTAGAAAAGACAGTCGGCGAAAAAGCAATAATGATGTATCTGAAAAAGCTGATGGAATAAAATGTGTTAGCTGTACAGAATTGTCCAAGCAAAAGCGCAAACATGGAACGAACGGGTTTTCGTTTCATGTTCGTGCATTATTCGTTACATGCTTAGTGCTATTGGTTCCAGGTATATTGACAAATCCAAAAAGTAAATGTATAATATAAAAGGTACGGATAACAGACATTAATACACTAGGAGGGTATAATGAAACTTAAACCATCAGTGAAATGGGCGATAGCCGCCGCAGCTACCGTTACAACGGTAACGGTGAGCATGGGCGTGATAGCAAGCGCTTACCCCTATGACCAGGGCGTCACTTCCGGAGACGGTTTCGGTATTTTGGGAGACAGTAACGATTCAAAAATCGGATCACGCCGAAATGGCTATGATTTTGAATTTACGGATCAAAAGCCTGCGCTGGAGCAGGTGGCAAAATTTGCACTGAGCGTTGATATACCTGCGCAGGCGACCATCAAATTCGGCGGGTATAATAAAGACGGCAGCAGAAATGAATTCGGTTCCTTCTCGGAAAGTGGGGGTTATAACGGCGACCTGGAATATACTCTTACTGACGATAATAAAGCCGTCATGGCAAACGGAAAGTTCTGGATGGAGCTTGAGAAAAACTCATATACAATAATTGAGTTTAAGTCCATAAAGTTCTACGACAAGAACGACCGCTGCATACTCTACGGCTGCGCGAAGCCTGACCTTAAGTGGGATGCTGATAAAAATGCGTATTACGGTCCCTGGACGTTCTATATGCTTAAAGGTCCCAGACCGGTAATTGCTGCGGGTATCCAGAATAGCGACGGCACCTACGCGATGAAGGCAGAAGTCGGGTCAGGCGGTCTGGCGATGTCGACAGTAACAAGCAACGGAGCAGACGCAGGCGCATGCACATTTACACTGAGCAACGCCGTACAGACATTCACCAAGAACGGCGCCGCTGTTACCGGTAATCAGCAGATCGCGTTCAATTCAGCCGAGGGCGCGGTCAACAAGTACAAATTTGTATGCGGTGCGTCCGTTGCTCTTAATGACGGGGTCAACAAAACTCAAGTTACGCTTTACAGCGTTGACAACGAATTGACCGTAACGCTTGCCGATAAGTTGAGGGTCGTCACAACTGGCGAGCCTCAGCTCATCGGAGATCTTCCCCCAATAGACAAGGGCGATTTTGAAAGCGCCGAAGATATCCTTGATTCGTTCAACAATGCCACCCGCGATAAAAGCGTTCCTGTTCCGGACGTTGGAGACGCCTATGTGGACAGCTCCGTTACAGACGATACCGCGCTTTTCAGCAGGGTTCGGATCCACGGCGCGGACGGCAGCAGGGACGTAATTGCAAAGGTGGTTTACGACAAGGTTCTGGGCTTTGACCCCGCTTCGCACAAGGCGCAGACAATCACGCTGAAGGCTCATGTCGAGGCGAATGACATTGAATTTAAGGACGGCACAGTCGAGTTTGAGAAGGAGATGAATTGCAGCGCCGATTATATCGACACCGTTAAAATCAGCAAGCAGCCCAGGACAGACTATGAATACCGCGAGGCTCTTGACCTCTCTGGCGGCGAGCTGACGATCACATACAACAGCAACGACACGGAAACCGTATCCATGACAGACGCAAGAGTTTCTGCAAGCGGATTTTACGGTGCGAACGGAGAGTTCCCTGCCGACAATTCCGAGGTTGAGGTAACAGTTACATACACCGCCGAGGAAGGCGTTTACGACCCTGCGCACGAGGGCGGCGCACAGTTCTCGGATACATTTACGGCAAGAATCAAAGAACTTTCTACGCTTGACGCACCTGTTATCGATCCCAACGGCGGCTCGTTCAGCGAGTCCTGCAAGGTAAGCATTACGGCACAGGAGGGCGCGACGATCTTCTACACCACGGACGGTACCGATCCTACGGCGGACAGCAATAAGTACACAGCTCCCTTTACAATTACGGAAGACGCGACCGTAAAGGCAATCGCTATAAAGGAAAACGCCCGCGACAGCAAGATCGCATCCGCTAAGTTTACCAAGCGTTCCGGCGGCGGCAGCGGCAGTGGCAGCGGCAGCAGCGGCGGTGGCAGTGGCAGCAGACCCACAACTTCCACCAATCCCACTATCGGCGGTTCATCAAAGAGCTGGAGCGACATTGCGGCTGACCTTGAAAAGCTCGCAAACGGTTCGGAGGTTACAATTCAGCTTAACGGAAACACTGCCGTTCCTTTTGAGGTGATCAAGGTAATCGACAACAAGAATCTTAAAGTACACTTTATAGTTGACAGCTCTCGCGGCTGGTTCGTTAATGGTGCGGAAATAACCGCTCCTGCAGTAGCAGATTTCACCTTCATCAGGACCGCAAGCCAGAAACATGACGGTCTTCGTGGAATTGAGGGCATGCAGTTCAGGATCAACAACACAGGAGTTCCCACAGGTCTTGAAATCGCGTTCAAATCTGAACACGCAGGCAAGTTTGCGAACCTCTATAACTACGTTGACGGCAAGCTAGTATTCGTGGCATGCGCTAAACTCGGTGCGGACGGTAAGCTATTCCTTCCGGGCGTCACCGAAAAAGGCGATTACATCGCAATGCTCTGCGAATTCAGCGACCTTCAGGGCGATATGTCCAACGACGGCACTCTGAATGCAGTGGACGCAAGCGCGATACTCAAGGACATTGTTGGTCTGGAAAGCGGCGCGAACCCGCTTATGGCAGATTTCAACGGTGACGGAAATGTCAACGCTGTGGACGCTTCTTCAATTCTGAAAAAAATAGTTGGTTTGATCTAAATAGCTTTTATCCTCCCCTGCCAGCGCAGGGGAGGATTTTTCATGTTGATTTCTAATATAAGGAAACCTCTAAAAAACGGTGTGAAAAGCAAAAATGGACAGTATATGCCAGCTTCTGAGAAAGCCTCCTCGTAAGTCTATAAGCCTTACGAGAAGGTGCAACACGATGTTGCAGAGCGAAGATGGCGCGCACTGCCCATTTTTGCTGACATGAGGTTTTTAGAGGTGACCTTATACAACATCAAACCGTTACTGCTTTTAACATTCATGAAGCAAATTGCTACAATTAGGAAGAAACCATTGACAAATCAAAGCTGAAATGGTAATCTTTTAAAGAGAAAACCTCTACAAACCGTGGCACGAGCAGATTTCGCACATGACTCATATCAGATGCCAGATATCAAACTGCGGTAATACTGTATGTATTTAAAGTTTGACAACAAGCAGATGATGAACAAGGAGCGAAGCGACGTTTCGTGGTAAGTCAAATCTGCCGTGAAGGAGGTTTTTAGAGGGTATCAAGGGAAATGGGCAGAGTGTGCCGAATTGCAGAGGAAGCCGATGAAGCAGGCGGTACGCTATATACATTTTTATAGGCGACCATACAGAAATGTGCATTATTTTTTTCTAAGCTGTATCGTCTGAAGCGTGATCAACGGGAGGAAAAAGAATGAAACGATTTACCAGTATTTTCACGGCGGTTGCCGTCGCTTTAACTCTGATGATGTCCGTTATGCCGATGACGGTTTTCGCGGCATATAAGCTTACCAAAAATGACGGAAGTGCTATTCCGGCAAGAATAGACGTTGGTGAAAGCTTTAATATCAAGGTTGACGGTGCGGAAGTTTATTTTTATTCGGATAATAAAGAAGTGGCGACAGTCGGCAAAAAAAACGGCTTGCTTACTGCGGTAGGTCCGGGAAGCGTGAAGATAAAGGGCGTGAATCAGTCCACGGGAAAGACTATTGCCACAGATACGATTGAAGTTTGTCTGCGTGCGACAAGCGTTACACCGTCTGAAAGCGAAATATACCTTACAGACATAGGAAGCACTGCGGAGATTTCCGTGACTCTGACTCCATCAAACTCCACGGATATTATCAGATATGTCAGCGACAACAAGGACGTTGCAACCGTTAACATGAAAACCGGCGTTGTGACAGCTAGGGGCGAGGGTACTGCAACCATTACGATCTATTCAAAAAGAACTGCCGCCTCATCCGCAGATGATGAGGGAACACTGACAGCCACAGTCAGGGTGACAGTCGGAAAATTCCTGAGCAGCGTTTCAGCGCGCACAGACCAGACGATAGAGGTAAAGTTCACCCAGGGAGTCAGCAGTCTGACGGCTGACGAACTTATTCTGCAGGAGTCTTCTGCGACGAGTTGGATGAAAATCAAATGCGTGACGAAGCTCAGTTCTGACACTTATCTGATACAAGTGGAGCCGAAATATAAGATGTCGGATAAAAAATATACCCTTACGATGAAGAAAACCGGCAGCAAGCTGGAGTTTAATGGCACGACGAATACCTGCGAACATAACTGGCAGGAGACCGGAGAGATACCCGCTAACTGCACCGAATGCAGACAGATAATTATGACGTGCAGCCTGTGCCAGATGAAGAAAAATGTGCCGGACGAAACTGTAAAAGCGCTTGGGCATATCGAAACTAAAATAGTAGTAGTCAGACAGCCGACCTGCACAGTAAATGGCGTTCAGTATTATGTCTGCGATCGCTGTGGGAGAGCCGTTGATTCATTGATTGAGAAGCTGCCGCACAATTACGTTGAAACCAGTCAGCGCATTCCGGCTACCTGTGTGGAGCCTGAATATATCGTCATGAAGTGCTCCAGCTGTGACGCAATCGAGAAGCTCCCGGTTGCAGGCGAACTTAAGGATCACAGTTTCGATGAAAATGGGATATGCACTGTTTGCGGAGTTTACCGTATTTCAAATGAAGACGAGCTTTTCAGGTTCTCCGAAGCCGTTAACGGTGGAAAAGTGAATATCAATGCGCTGATGACCGACAATGTAGTATGCACCCGCGCCTGGACGCCCATAGGCACATACAAGAACCGCTACATGGGAACATTCGAGGGTCGTGGGCATACAATAAGCGGACTTCATGCTGACACCAGCAATAATGTAGGTCTGTTTGGCTTCATAGGCTCAGACGGCTCAGTTTCGCAAGTCGGTCTAATTGATTCGTCTGTCACGGGAAAAAATGAGGTCGGCGGTATCGCCGGGCGAAATTCAGGCACAATAAGCAACTGCTTTTCCATTGTGGAAATTAAGGCAGATTATTACTTCGGCGGTATCTGCGGCACGAATTACGGAACTATCGAAAACTGCTACAGCATTGTTAAGATGGAGAGCAAGCAAACCGGCGGAGGAGTATGCGGCAGCAAAACCGACACCAGCAAAATTTCAAACTGCTATTATAACAGCGATATATACAGATTCAACAATGGCATCGGCACAGGCGTTTCCACATTTGACATGATATCTGAAAATGCACTGACGCTGATGAAGCTTGACGATAAGATATGGGACGTCAAGCCATACGACAGCACGACTTTGTATTTCCCGGGTTTTAAGGATACGTCCGTTTTCCCGGCTTATGAGTATGACGCAAGACTTACCATCGACTGCGCGGGTGCTGAACCGTTTACCGTTGCAGACGTACTGGAATTCACGCTTGATGCGCAGATAAAACTCGGCGAAAGCTTCGGTTATTTCTCGGTACTTTCCGATGGCAACGCTGATAAGCTGGAGCTTTATGCTGACAATGTGAAGCTTTCCGCAGGCGTGACATATGATCCAGACGGTGCTGAAGCCGAAGTCGCCGACAGGTTTGAACCCGGGGAGCGTTCGTTTGTTGTGAAGTTCACCGGAAATGCACTATTTGACGGAAAGACTGCGGAAAAAACGCTTGTTCTGCGTCCTCTTAAGCTTACTGCCGCTGACTTTATTTTCAGCGCTCCGATGCTTCCAGTTGAATACAGCGGTATTGCGCATACGGCAAGCGTAGTTCCAGCGGCTGGTGTGACCGGAGTCGGTAAGATAACGTTGAAGTATTTCGATGAGAACGGCGGCGAAACTCAGCCGATACTACCCGGCGTCTATACTGTAAAAATCGACGTTGAAGCAGGGAGCGTGTATCCCGCTGTTAATGGGCTTACCGATGAAAGCTGGAAATTCACCATCGGAAAGACGACCATCACAGCAGATGATATCAGATTTACGCCGCCCCCAGAACTCAGCTACAGCGGCAGCGCAAAGGCGGCTTATGTGACATCAGACCGTCTTCCGGAGGAAGTAAACAAGCTTCTGGAAGTGAAGTACTTTGATGAAAACAACAACGAAGCCGAGCCGATAACTCCCGGAACCTACACCGTCAGCGTAAGCGTGAATGAATCCGACAACATCGCCGGAACGACAGTTCCGTTTACTTCCGGTGAATGGTGCTTTACTATCGTGAAAGCGGTAAAAATCATTCCCGATGTAGAACTGCCCTATATATGGACGGACGCAGGCTATAAGTCGGTGGAAATAAAAGGACTGCCTGACGATACCGGCGCCATGGAAGAACCTGTTATTGCAATAGACGACCCGGCAGAGGTCGTATTTTCTCCGGATTCTGTATCTTTCAGCAATGGCTTCATTAATTTCATGATTCCGACAACTGATTCATCATCTGTTGGAAAATCTTCGAAAATAACCATAACGCTGAAGACGCAGAATTACAAGGATATGACATTCTCGGTCAATATCCTGATCACTGACAAAAAGCCGCAGCAGGCTCCGGAATGCGTGGCGTCCGTTCAGCAGGTGAGCACAACATCTTTCAATGTAGTAATAGAGCCGATCGACGGCGCGGAATACAAATTCAACGACATTAGCTGGAGCTTAAATAATGTGCGTCACTTTGTTGACCATGACACGGAAGTTGTTGCATATATCCGCATGAAAGAAACCTCAGAGTATTCCGCAAGCGACGCAGCGTCAGCTACCATCAGGACCGGTCACGGTGAGCTTACTCATCACGAAGCGGTTTCCTCCACCTGCACCGTAAATGGAAATATTGAGTACTGGTCATGCGACTGGTGCCAGAGATATTTCAGCGATCCTGACGCGAAAAATGAGGTCAGCCTTGAAAGTATGGTGCTCCCACTCGCAAAGCACATTTCAGGCGAACCGAAAGAAGATTACAATGATTTCAAAGAAGCCGAATGCGGGATACCCGGATACCGTACCGAGGTAATTTACTGCACTGTGTGCAATGAGGAGCAGTCAAGGACAAGAGTAGATATTCCCGCCCTGGAGCATAAAACCAGCAAAATACTGAGAGACAACGAAGTGCCTGCAAAGTGCGAAGCACCTGGTTCTTATGATGAATATACAAAGTGCTTGCGGTGCGGTATCGAGCTTTCCAGAGATACCGTGACAGTACCCAAACTGGGGCACATCTGGTCTGCGGAATATCAGAAAGACCGGAACGGTCACTGGCATATCTGTGATAACTGCAGCCAAGTCTCCGAAGTTCAGCCGCACATTTCCGGCGGTCCTGCGACTTACACATCCCCGGAGATATGCACCGTGTGCGCTTATGAAATAACACCGAAAAAAACAAGCGGCGGTTCGGGCGGAAGCTCCGGAGGATCAGTCGGCTCCGGCAAGGGCGGCGCGGAGAAACGCAAAGAAACTCTGCCGTTCATGAATGGAGGCGACGGAAGCTGGAAAGACATCGCGTCAATGCTGGAAGAACTTGCACCGGGAAGCAGTGCGGTCATCGAACTGAACGGCAATACCGATGTTCCGGAAATGGTATTCGCTGCGATGGTCAAAAACAGCCTTACGGTTGAGTTTTCGCTTGACAGCACAAAGAGCTGGGTGGCTGACGGATCAAGGCTCAATGCTATTTCTGACGCGGATTTTTCCATTCTGCCAGGGAACAATGATAAGAGCGGCCTGCGCGGAATTCCGGGCGCTGATCTGAAAATTTCCGGCACGGTTATCCCCGCCGGTTTAAAGCTGAATTTCAGAAAACAATTTGCGGGTTATTTCGCAAATCTTTACAGACAGGTCAACGGGAAACCGCAGTTCCTGAAATGTGCAGGAGTTGGCGAAGACGGCTCTGCTATACTGTCCGGCACAGATTCGAAGGGCGAATATATCGTTATGGTGTGCGCCTACAGCGACCTTCCCGGCGACATGAACAATGATGGCGTGCTGAATGCGTTGGACGCGTCTGCTGTGCTGAAGTACATCGTTGGAATGGGGACTGCCGCAAATCCGGAGGTTTCCGACCTTAACGGAGATAATACCGTCAACGCGCTTGACGCTTCTGTTATTTTGAAAAAAGCAGTAGGTTTTTAAATAAAATTAACACTCCCGGAGCTGGCTTCAGCTTCGGGAGTGTTTTATTGTATATCGAACCACCCGGAAAAGGCGGCTCAGTATTAATATGGTGCCGGTAGCGGGGGTCGAACCCGCACGGTATCGCTACCAAAGGATTTTGAGTCCTCCTCGTCTGCCAATTCCAACATACCGGCTCAGACTCCGGATCCACCGGAGAATACAGTTATTGTACCACAAAATGACGGCTTTGTCAACAGTTTTTTTCACATTCAGCGGAGTGCAGCGAACTCAACTGACCGCACGCCGCCGCGATGTCACCGCCGAACTCCCGCCGCATCGTGACCGAGACCCCGCGCTTCTTGAGAACATCGTAGAACGCCATGATACGCTCCCGGCTGCTTCTTGTGAATCCGCTGTCGTTGCCGTTGTAGGGGATTATGTTGACGTAGAATTCCCTGCCGTGCGCGCCGTAACCGACCAGCCCGGCGAGCTCCTCCGCCTGCTCCGGCGAATCGTTTACGCCGGAAAGCATGACGTACTCCAGCGTTACCCTGCGGTTGTGGAGCCGTGCGAACTCCCGAGCCGCCGCGATGACCTCCCGCACCGGATAACGTCGGTTCACGGGCATTATCTCCGAGCGGAGCGCGTCGTCAGCCGCGTGGAGGCTCACAGCAAGGCTGCACGGGTGCGGAAGCTCCGTCCACGCCCTGATCCCCGGGATTATCCCGCATGTCGAAACCGTAACGTGCTTCTCCCCGAGCGCCAGCGCCTTGTAATCCACGCAGTTGGCGCAGAAATCCCGCACCGCGTCGAAATTATCGAATGGCTCGCCTATCCCCATGACCGTCACGCTGTGGATATCTGCGGAGCACTCCCGGCGGATTTTCATAACCTGAGCCATTATCTCCCCGGCGGTGAGGCTGCGGCGCTTCTTGAGCCGTCCGCTCTGGCAGAACGCGCAGCCCATCGCGCACCCTACCTGAGTGGAAACGCACACGCTCCCGCCGTACGCCTGCCGCATGAGAACGCTCTCGACAAGGCTTCCGTCCGGATATTCCAGCAGCAGCTTCTCCGTGCTGTCGTCGCCGCTGCGGGCGACCGTTTCAGGTAGCTCCATCGTGAATTCCTCCGACAGCGCGGATATCACCCTCTGCGCGAACGGAAGCTCCGAAAAATCTCTCAGACCGCGCTGATAGAGCCGCTCGAGCAGTATCGCGGCCTTCGCCGGATTCTCTCCCCGGCTGCTGAACCAATTCTCAAGCGCCGGGCGCGTCATTGACCAGATGTCCATTTAACCCTCCTGAAAACGCAGCCCCTGAATGCTGTCGAGCTGCTTCTGCCGCTTCATTATACCGCCCAGTACCGCACGCTTGTCGAGACTCCACAGCGGAGCCAGCAGCTCCTCCCGGTCGCCGTCGCCGGTCAGCCTTTCTATCACGGTTTCCGGCGGGAGCAGCTCCAGCTGCCTTACCACCGTGCCGATGTAGTCGTCGCGCTCCATCGGCTGGTACTTTCCGGACTCCCACAGCCCCGCGAGCGTGGTGTTTTTTATGACGTGCAGCAGATGTATCTTCACCCCGTCCGGGCGCATTCCTCCGAGTATCTCTGCGGTCTGCTCCATCATCTCGGGCGTTTCCCCTGGAAGCCCGTTTATTATGTGCACGCAGATACGCAGCCCGGCATTCCGAGCCGTTTCGAATCCCCTGACGAACTCCGCGAAGTCATGCCCGCGGTTGATGAGCCGCGCGGTGGAGTCATGCGCGGTCTGTAGCCCAAGCTCCACCGTGACCGGAACGCCAAGCGAAGCGAGGAACTCTGCGCGCTCACGGTCGAGACAGTCGGCTCGGGTCGCGATTGAGATGCCGCAAATTTCGCATTCCAGAGCCTCGGAGTAGACCTCCCGCAGCCGGTCGAGCGTACCGTAGGTGTTCGTGTGCGCCTGAAAATACGCGATTATCCCCGCTTCCGGGTGAACCGCATGGATACGCTCCGTCTCGCGAAGGATCTGCTCCCGCACGGAAAGCTCCGGCGCCGTGAAGTAGCCGCTGCCGCCGGAGCAGTAAACGCACCCTCCAACGCCGCATGAGCCGTCGATGTTCGGGCAGGTGAAGCCTGCGTCCACGACGGCCTTGTAAACGGGTCTGCCCCAGAACCGCCGGTTGTGGTATTTCAGCGTGTGGTAACGGCTTCCATCATCGGAAAATGCAAACTTTTTCGGCATGGGAACACCCCTTTTCTGAATAACTCTATGTAATTATAGCATACCCTGCGGATTTCGTCAACCTTATGTAAATTCTCAGATGTGTACCAGTCGAGAAAAGCGCATAGGTCAGCGGAATTTCCAGAACGTTTACATTTAATGGATTTACATTGCGTACATAAATTTGTGATTTATCACGAAAATACCTGCCCTGATTTGTGCAAAACTTAATTTTATTATACCTTGACAAATGTTTCAGAAAACTATATAATAGATTTATCGTCTTTTTCGATACAAGATATTGTGTTATTTTATTTCATTTTTTAAAAAGGAGCAATCAAAATAATGGCAATGATAACAATGATAAAGAAGCGTGACGGACGCCAGGTACCCTTCAACATAGAGAAGATCGCCAACGCAATCTTTAAGGCAGCCCAGACAGTCGGCGGCAAGGACTACAGCGAAGCTATGGAGCTTGCGGACAAGGTGTGCCAGCAGCTCTCAGAAGAGGTTATAGGCAGGGATCCCTCCGTTGAGGAAGTACAGGATATGGTAGAAAGAGTGCTCGTCGAGCAGGGTCACGCAAAGACCGCCAAGGCTTACATACTGTACCGCGCAGACCGCACCAGGGCGCGCGAGATGAACTCAACCCTGATGAAGATATACGAGGATCTGACCTTCATGTCCGCGTCTGACTGCGACATCAAGCGCGAAAACGCCAACATCGACGGCGACACCGCAATGGGTACCATGCTGAAATACGGCAGCGAAGGCGCCAAGCAGTTCAACGAGATGTACGTGCTCGACCCGAAGCACTCCCAGGCGCACATCAACGGCGATATCCACATACACGACCTCGACTTCCTGACGCTCACCACCACCTGCTGCCAGATAGACCTGCTCAAGCTGTTCCACGGCGGATTTTCCACCGGCCACGGATACCTCCGCGAGCCGAACGATATTTCCAGCTACGCGGCGCTTGCGTGCATTGCAATTCAGTCTAACCAGAACGACCAGCACGGCGGTCAGTCCGTGCCGATATTCGACTACGCCATGGCGGAGGGCGTTAAAAAGACATTCCGCAGGCTGTACACCTCCAACCTTGCAAAGGCGGTAAGCTTTACCCTCGGCATTGAGGATTACACCGAGGTGCTCGAGGAATTCAAGCTCATCGCAGGCGATATCGCCAAGGAATACGGACTGTACCCCAGCCTCCAGAACAACGACGAATACAAGGCGAAGGAATGGGAGATCGCGTCCGCGAAGTACGGCGACGAGTTCTCGCACCTCCAGGACAGAGCGGAAAAGCTCGCCGAATCCGAGACCGACCGCGCGACCTACCAGGCAATGGAAGCGCTCATTCACAACCTGAACACGATGAATTCCCGCGCCGGCGCGCAGAATCCGTTCTCCTCGATAAACTACGGCACCGACACCTCCCCGGAGGGCAGAATGGTTATCAAGAACGTAATGCTCGCCGAGGAACACGGTCTGGGCAACGGTGAAACTCCGATCTTCCCGATACATATTTTCAAGGTCAAGGAGGGCGTCAACTACAACCCCGGCGACCCCAACTACGACCTTTTCAAGCTTGCTATCCGCGTTTCCGCAAAGCGCATGTTCCCGAACTTCTCGTTCATCGACGCTCCGTTCAACCTCCAGTACTACAAGCCCGGCGACTACCACACCGAAGCCGCTTACATGGGCTGCCGCACCAGAGTTATCGGCAACATTTACGACCCGAGCCGCGAGATAGTCACCGGCAGAGGCAATCTCAGCTTCACCACCATCAACCTCCCGCGCCTTGCCATCGAGGCTCACGGCGACATCGACAAGTTCTACGCTTCCCTTGACGAAATGATGGATCTTGTCGTTGACCAGCTCCTGGCGCGGTTCAGGATACAGTGCAGCAAGCATGTAAGGAACTACCCGTTCCTGATGGGTCAGGGCGTCTGGATAGATTCCGAGAAGCTCTCCGAGAACGACAGCGTTGCCGAGATACTCAAGCACGGCACTCTCTCCATGGGATTCATCGGACTTGCAGAGTGCCTGAAGGCGCTCATCGGCGTACATCACGGCGAATCCCCCGAAGCGCAGAAGCTCGGTCTGGACATCATCACCCGCATGAGAAAGCGCATGGACGACGAAAGCGAAAAGACCCGCCTCAATTTCAGCCTGCTCGCTACCCCCGCCGAGGGACTTTCCGGCAGGTTCGTCCGCATAGACAAGAAGCTCTATGGCGAGATCCCCGGTGTAACCGACCGCGAGTATTACACCAATTCCTTCCATGTTCCGGTCTACTACAACATCAGCGCCTTCCGCAAGATAAAGCTGGAAGCTCCCTACCATGCGCTGACCAACGGCGGCCACATCAGCTACATCGAGCTTGACGGCGACCCGCTGAAGAACCTCGACGCATTCGAGCAGATAGTCCGCTGCATGAAGGA